>Ga0233423_10000156_pt1 | contig 41821 bp, 40 predicted proteins | sample Watercolumn_Mata_FD_180713 | JGI IMG/M metagenome (GOLD analysis project Ga0233423, IMG submission 180713) | Freshwater microbial communities from Lake Matano, South Sulawesi, Indonesia - Watercolumn_Matano_2014_112_MG | ecosystem: Environmental > Aquatic > Freshwater > Lake | place: Indonesia... | reverse complement strand
AAAAAAAACATAAATTTTCTTCGTACATTTAATTTTTAAATTATAAATTTGCACTTACTAAAGTTGCATTTGCAGCTTGAATCCGCCAAGGATTAACTATCGAACAAGCGAACAAAGCTATCGAGGTGCTTTTTTACGGTTGCACCTAACGGTGGGGCTAAACCGTCGTTTTAATGCGGTTTTAGCCCGTGGTAGTAGCCGTTTTTTATTCATCTTTTAATTGATTTATATGATAGTATTGATAACACACGAAGAAAGCCAAACAGTAATGGAAGCGTTTTTAAATGCTGGACATGACGCATATAGTTGTGATTTATTACCACCAAGCGGAAAGTACCCAGATAGACATTTACAAATAGATTGCTTTGAAGCAATAGAACTTATTAAGCCAGACTTTTTAGGGATGCACCCTGAATGCACGAGGTTAACAGTTGCAGCGAATAAGTATTATAAGCCTGAATATGCTGAACGCTTCCCAAATATACACGAACAAAGAGCCGAAGCAGTTGAACACTTTTTGAAATGTGCGGAAGCATTAGTGAAAGTTGGTAAAGGTTATATTGAAAACCCGATAGGGATAATGAGTAAACTCTATAAAAAGCCCACTCAAATAATACAACCTTACCAATTTGGACATAAAGAACGCAAAAGCACTTGCTTATGGATTGAAGGATTATCAAAATTACAACCTACAAATATTGTAGAACCTGACATTATAGTACATAAAAGCGGAAGAACTGACAGTAGATTGCACTATGAAACATTTAAGCTACCAAAAGAAGAACGAAGAAAAGCCCGTTCAAAAACCTTTACCGGAATTGCCGAAGCGATGGCGTTGCAGTGGGGTTCTTAAAATGGCTACTAACGGTTGCAGGTATGGTTAGTGGCGGATTTGAAACCACAGACCTATCAAGCAGTACAAAAGTAAATGAATAGTAGAAATTTAATATTAACCACAGCACCCGCCATTAACTATACATATTGTTATGGTTTCGTGCTTTAATTCAAATAATTATGACAATTCAATTTTATTTAAACAACGAAGAAGAAACTCACATATACTCTTTGTATGATATGAGTTCAAATCCATTTAAAATCGGTGATGTTATTAATTTATCGGTTGATGATATTCCTCCAGTAAAATTAAAAGAATATAAGCCTGAATTTGCTAAAAAACTTGTCGAAGATAATAAGCAACAAAGAGCGATGTTTCATAATAAAAAAATTAAAATTATTCATGAAGGGAAATATATCGACATTGAAAGTGATATATTTACCATTGAATATCATTGCGATTTGGTTTCTTAGTATGAATCATAACGGTCGGGTGTAGCACAAGTAAGGGATTGCGGAGTGCGAACCTATCAAACTACACAGACATAAAAGCGGACTACAATGCTTCAAAATTGTAGCAACCCCTTATTGGTGCTACACTTTGTTAGCCACCGTATTTTATTGAATGTTATACTTTTAAATTATAAAAATATGTACACAAAAACTGAAAACAAATGGAGATATTCGCAGGAATATCAAGAAGTAACTACCAGCAAAGATGGTATAATTGAAGGTTCAAAATCAATATGTGCAATTTCAACTTTTGACAAATCAAAAGAAGAAATAGAATCAAATGGAAAACTTATTTCTGCTGCTCCTGAAATGTTTGAAGCATTAAAAAGAGTTGAAGCATATTTAGTAGCAAATGAAGATGTTTTAGCACCATTTCCAACTCGAAGTGAGTTAGATAATATTCGTGCGGCAATGTTTAAAACGGGGCTGTACCAATATGGTGGCTAACGTTCGAGGCTATGAGTAGTGCAGCATTGCAGAACGTATAAATTTAGCACTACACTTGGCGGCTGCATTACTTATAGCCTTTGTTAGCCACAGTTAATTAGTTTATTATTAAATATTTAAAATATAAAATTATGAGAATGTTTGGATTTTTTGGAAAGAAAGCAAAATATGAAGGATTAAGTTGGTGGGAAAATTTTATGGGCGGACACATTTCAATTGGTAGAATTACTATTTATGGTGAAAATGCAATGAAGTGGGGCGTAGATATTAAATTGCGAAAAACATATATGTGCTTTAGATTACCGTTAAGGTGTTTTGGTAAATGGTATCCATTGTATTTATATTTCAGCAAAGATGCAACCCCAAATCAAGCAACTTGGTGTGTCGGTCATCCTTAATTGTGGCTAACTTACTTATATGCGTACCAAAGGTACGTATATACTACAGACGTTTGTTGTATATGCGTACCTTTTGTTGCCTAATATAGCTTAGATTCAAGTAGTAAATGCAACTTTGGGAATGGTAATAAAAATCAAATATTTTTCAAAACAAAGGGGTAATTTCTTTGGCGGATTCAAGCTGCATTTGCAGCTTGAATCCGCCACATGAAAGAGAAAATGCTTAAAATACTTGAAGAAGGTAAGAAATATGGATACAGTAACGAAGCTATAGCTGGTGTACGGCTAACGATATGGCGGTATGAAACGGCAGGGATTAAGTGCGAAACCCTATCAGCCGAAACAAATGATGAATAGTAGCACAACGGTTACAAGCAGCACTGCCACCATGCTGTTTTATGACCGCTTGTTATCGGCTGCCTTTATTAATAGAATTATTAACTAAAAATTTATAAAAATAATGGAACAAATAAAAAATTCAGACCTTCTCGAAGGTAAAATAATCGAAAGAACAGATTATTTAAATAATAAATTTTTCTTATTTTTTACCGACAATACATTTTGTATTATTTCAGGATGTGGGTGGGAAGAACATGACGTAGAAATAAATGATGATGATTTTGAAGTTGAACCCAATACTCGTAATTATGATGATCTTAAAAGTATAGGTTTGATTGACGAAGTAACTTTCTTTAAATTTAAAGAACTTAAAGAACAAGAGATCAAGGAATATAGAAAGCAACAAGACATTAAGCAACTTAATGAATTACGTAAAAAATATCCAGATGTGTAAGGTTGCCGATAACGTTACGTATATGGCAAGTTGGGGGATAGAATGCACAAACCTATCAACTTGCAAGAACTAAATAAATTGTGCTAATATAACAAGTTGGAACGACACCCCCAATTTGCTATATACATTGTTAGGGTGCGTTTATTTTTATCAAAATGGAAAATTACACACAAGTAAGAGTAGAATTAGATGTTATGGCTCAAAAATTAATTAGTCAATACATGATTAATAATGAACGAATTGAAAAAGATATTGAAGCTGGGATAAAACGAGCTTTTGAAACAATTGACTTAGAAAAAGAAGTTGAACGCTCCGTTAAAAATGCTATTGAAAAAGCAATAAAAGATTCCTCGGAATGGGGTAAAATTCGAGATGCTGTAAAAAAGAAAACCGATGAAATTGTCGAAAGTTATATTGAAAAATCAATTTCTAAATTTAGACAGGATTTTCAAACGGAGTAAAGTGTTTAAATGCACCCTAACGGTGTCGCAGCTATGCAATGTGCGGGTGTACGAAGTGCTTTCGTATCCCACGTTACAGAACTTAGCTACGAGCTGAAAAGATTGCGTTTGCAGCACCCCGCATAGTGTATAGGTGCTGTTATAAACAGGCTTTTATTAACTTTCTAAATATAAATTATGAAAAAAGAAAAACACACAGAAGGAAATTGGAAATATAGACCAGATATAGTAGGCAATAGTTTTTATATTGAAACGGTTGACCAATCTCACGATAGAACATTTATTGGGGAAATAGGTGGAGGACTTCAATCTAAAATAGAAATTGAAGCTAATGCAAAACTTGTATCTACCGCACCCGAACTTTTAGAAGCATGTCAACGAGCTTTAGAAGTTTTTGAATCTGAAAATATAACAGGACAAGCAAGATTGTTGCTGGCAGTCGCTATCAAAAAGGCGGTTTTTTAGCTTGTTTATAACGGTATAGCGGTATGAAATCGGCAGGGATTAAGTGTGAAACCCTATCAGCCGAAACGAATGATGAATAGTAGCACAACGGTTACAAGCAGAACTACAGCCCTGCTGTTTTATGACCGCTTGTTAGGCAACGTAAATTATTAATATTTAAATACTTAAAACTATGACATTTGAAGAAGCAAAAGAAAAAGCACAGCAAGGAATAAAAGTAAGACACCAATATTTTGCTGAAAAAGAATATATGACGATGAAAGGAAATTTAATAATTTTTGAAGATGGTTGTGAAATTTTTGAAAATGATTGGCGAGGCGATAAAGAGTGGACTAAAGATGGTTGGTCGCTTTATGTTGCCTAACGGTCGCAGCTATGTTTGGTTGCGAAATACGAAGCAAAAAAATATCAAAATAATAATAACTTTTAATACGAGAAAATATGTCAAAAAAAACACAAAACCCGCAATCAAATATAGGTGCTGTTAGCACCAGTGGCGGGTACCATTCTGGAAATGGTAGATGTGATAAATGTGGGAAGCCGTTTGTTTATGTTGGAGATGTTCCAGATGGCGGATTTATGGAAGGATTAGAACCTTACTGCACTTGTAATGTAAAAAAACAAACGGCTGGTATGTATGGCTGGATATGTCCAAAATGTGGTGCTGGATTGAGTCCATTTACAACTATATGTCCATGTAGTATGCCTAAATGGGAAATAACTTGTTAGCCATTGGTGCTAACTTACGTATATGCGTACCAAAGGTACGTATATACTACATATGTTTGTTGTATATGCGTACCTTTTGTTGCCAAATATAGCTTAGATTCAAGTAGTAAATGCAACTTTGGGAAGTGTAATAAAAATCAAATGTTTTTCAAAACAAAGGGGTAATTTCTTACCATTCATGGGAACGTGGGGTAAATGAGAATATGAATGGCTTGATTCTGTAGTATTTTCTCGAGAAACCATCTTTTGAAAATATTACTGATGAGGATATTAAGCGTGTTCAGGATAAACTTAATACGCTACCGCGAAAAAAAAAACATAAATTTTCTTTGCATATTGAATTTTTAAATTATAAATTTGCACTTGCTAAAGTTGCATTTGCAGCTTGAGTCCGCCTTGGCTAATCTTGTAACCACTTTGCGCGAAGAAGATAAACTTTGCATCATTAACACAGGCGATGAAGAACACCGAGAACCACAAATTATTTGTTCAATGGGATTAACTAATGTTCAATAAGTATGGCTAAGTTAAATATTGAAAATACACGAAAAGTATTACAGTCATTCGACTTTAGAACTTTATTTATAGAGGAGTTGGGCTGGAGCAACCCATCTTCTTCGAAAGTGATTAATGAAACGATAAAGGATATTGTTATAATTCGTAAACCCATTGCCGAATTGAGCGGTGTTGTGGTTTTTGAGATTACAACCCCAACAGGTATTGTTCCCGAACCAAAAGAACGGGCAGCGATTGCAAAAGAAATACAAAAACAGCATTTTGAACATGTTTTGATTTTTGTTGACAGCGACCGTAAACAAAGCATTTGGTACTGGCTGAAACATCAGGACAAAAAACTGTTGAGCAGGGAGCATTTTTATTTCCGACACCAACCAGGCGATGTGTTTATTGCCAAAATAGCCTCTTTGGTTGTTGACATAAGCGAATTCGACCGTGAAGGGAATATTGCTATTGCCGAAGTAGCAAGCCGTATAAAATCGGCTTTGGATATCGAACGGGTGGTTAAAAAATTCTTCCGCGAATACCAACAGGAATATATTGTTTTTCTCGACCTTATCGAAGGCATTGACAATGAAGCCGACCGCCGCTGGTATGCATCGGTTATCCTTAACAGGCTCATGTTTATATATTTTCTACAAAAGAAATTGTTTGTTGACAATGCTAACGCTAACTACCTTAACAGCAAACTTGAATTCTCGAAAAAAGAACTGGGTAAAAACAAATTTTACGAGGTTTTCTTAAGTAAATTGTTTTTCGAAGGTTTTGCCAAAAACGAAAGCCAGCGAAGCCCCGAAACCAATAAGCTGATAGGTAAGATTAAATACCTTAATGGTGGCTTGTTCCTGAAACATAAAATTGAGATAAAGTACGATGGTAAAATAAAAATTGCTGACGAAGCATTTGTAACCATATTCGATTTATTCGACCGTTACAGCTGGACATTGAACGATACGCCCGGTGGTGCCGACAACGAAATGAACCCCGATGTACTTGGTTATATTTTTGAAAAATACATTAACCAAAAAGCATTTGGGGCATATTATACACGAACAGAGATTACCGAATACCTCTGCGAACAAACGGTTTATAAACTTATTCTTGATGCTATAAATGAACCCGAAATCGACCCTGAATTATTTAAAAAAACAGGCTTGGATAAATTTGGAAACCCCAAACGTTACGATTCTATAGCTGAACTTTTACTGAACCTCGATGCTGCCAATTGCAAAAAGTTGGTTATGGGCGATGATGCTATTTTGCCAAACCTTAGTTTGCTCGACCCTGCCTGTGGTTCGGGTGCATTTTTGGTGGCAGCTATGAAAACGCTTATTAACGTATATGCTGTCGTGCTGGGCAAAATTGATTTTCTGGGCGATAAAAAGCTAACCGAATGGAAACAACAAATTGAAACCGACCACCCGAGCATTAACTATTACATTAAAAAACAAATTATTACCAACAACCTGTATGGGGTTGACCTGATGGAGGAAGCTACCGAAATAGCCAAACTACGCCTGTTCCTTGCATTAGTGGCAAGTGCCGACACGGTTGACCAGTTGGAACCCCTGCCCAATATTGTTTTTAATATAATGAATGGCAACTCGCTTATAGGATTGATGCGGGTTGATGCCGGAAGATTTGAAAAACATCAGGGACAAAACCTCTTCCGTAAAAGTTATGCCGACTTGTTACGTGAAAAAAACATTGCTATTCAGTTGTACAAAAACCCGAAAGGTATTGACGATATACAACTGTTGAAAAACAATATTGAACGCCACCGCGAGGAAGTCATACCCATTCTCGACGATATGCTCATGAACGAGTTTGGAAACCTTGGTATTAAATATGAACAGATAACCTGGGACGAGAATAAAAACAAGGAAGGCAAGCCCGTTAAACGCAGCCTGAACATTAACGACATAAAAGCTCTTGAACCTTTCCATTGGGGTTACGAGTTTTCTGAAATTTTCAGGAAAAAGGACGGGTTTGATGCTATTATTACAAATCCACCTTGGGAGGTGTTTAAACCAAACTCAAAAGAGTTTTTTCTTGCCTACTCAAATATTGTTTCGAGAAAAAGAATGAGCATTAAAGATTTTGAGCAGGAACAGGAAAAAATTTTACAAGACCAGGAAATAAAAGAAGCATGGATAAATTATTTAAGCAGCTATCCCCATGTGAGTTCATATTTCAGAAGTGCAAAGCAATTCGAAAATCAAATATCAATAGTTAATGGTAAAAAAGCTGGTTCGGATATAAACCTTTACAAACTTTTCACAGAGCAATGTTTTAATTTGTTAAGGAAAGGTGGTTATAGTGGAATTGTTATACCAAGTGGAATTTATACTGATTTAGGTACAAAGCAATTACGAAAATTATTATTTGAACAAAATAAAGTAACAGGCTTGTTCTGTTTTGAAAACCGTAAAGAAATTTTTGAGGGTGTTCACCGTAGCTTTAAATTTGTTGTTTTAAGTTTTGAGAAAGGAGGGAACACTAAATCATTCCCTGCTGCTTTTATGCGCCACGATGTGGATGAATTAACTAGCTTTCCAAAATATGGAGCTTCGGAGATAAGTCTTAATTTTATCACAAAACAAAGTCCTGAAAGTCTTTCAGTTACAGAAGTGAAAAATGATATTGATTTTAGTATTTTACAAAAAACCATATCATTCCCCTTTGTAAGTGACAAAATATATGGCACATGGAACATTGAGTTGGGTAATGAATTTCACATGACAAACGATAGTAAAATATTTTTAACAAAACCAGATAAGAACGCATTCGCATTATATGAGGGTAAAATGATATGGCAATTTTATCATAGATATAGCGAACCAAGATATTGGATTAATGAAAATACGGGAAGGAAGTCAATTTTAGGTAAGCAAAAAGATGATGGTCAGATTTTAAATTATCAAAATTATAGACTTGCATTTAGGGATATAACTTCACCAACAAATGAGCGGTCGATGATTAATACAATTGTTCCCAAAAATATCTTTGCCGGTAATACTCTTGTTTTATCAAAAAACAATATTTCATCAGCAGATTTGTTATGTATTACTTCATTTTTAAATGGATATACAAATGATTATTTAATTCGTCAAAAAATTACTTCACACTGTAATTTATTTTATGTCTATCAACTTCCCGTACCTCGCCTCAAACCCACCGACAAATGGTTCAAGCCTATTATTGAACGTGCAGCCAAACTTATTTGCACCACCGAAGAATATGCCGATTTATGGGAAGAAACCATGCAAACCAAATGGAGCGAAAAAGTTGCAGCAACCAATGAATATGAACGTAACAAACTACGGGCAGAACTTGATGGCATTATTGCCCATATTTACGGGCTTACCGAAGAAGAATTTACTTACATTTTAAGTACATTTCCTATTGTACCACAACCACAGAAAGTGGCAGTACAGAATGCTTATAGGGATGTGATAAATGGGTTTATTAAACCTGAATAATGGAAAGATTGCTTAGATTCAAGTAGTAAATGCAACTTTGGGAATGGTAATAAAAATCAAATATTTTTCAAAACAAAGGGGTAATTTCTTACCCTTCATGGGAACGTGGAACAAATGAGAATATGAATGGCTTGATTCGGCAGTATTTTCCCGAGAAATCATCTTTTGAAAATATTACTGATGAGGATATTAAGCGTGTTCAGGATAAACTTAATACGCGACCACGAAAAAAACATAAATTTTCTTCGTACATTGAATTTTTAAATTATAAATTTGCACTTACTAAAGTTGCATTTGCAGCTTGAATCCGCCAGATAAATGGAATACAACTTCAAAGAACTAGAGCCAAAGTGGCGTAAATACTGGGCACAGAACAAGACCTACAAGGTAGAGATAGACCAGAATAAACCGAAATACTACGTGCTCGACATGTTCCCCTACCCTAGTGGCGCAGGTTTGCACGTAGGTCACCCGCTCGGGTACATTGCCGGCGACATTTTCTCGCGTTACAAACGGATGAACGGTTTCAACGTGTTGCACCCCATGGGCTACGATGCATTCGGGCTTCCGGCAGAACAATACGCCATCCAAACAGGTCAACATCCCGCTGTTACTACCGAACAGAATATCAACCGCTACCGAGAACAACTCGACAAAATCGGCTTTTCTTACGACTGGGACCGCGAGGTTCGTACCTGCGACCCTGCTTATTACCATTGGACTCAATGGGTGTTCATCAGGATGTTCAACCACTGGTACAACAATAAAACCCAGAAAGCAGAACCAATTTCCGAACTCGTCAAAACATTCGAGAACCTCGGTAACGCCTCCATCGATGCCCCAAACAACCAGCCGGAAATCTTCACGGCAGAGCAGTGGAACTCGATGAACGACCATGCCAAACAAGGAACTCTCCTCAACTACCGCCTGGCATACTTGGCGAATATGATGGTGAACTGGTGCCCTAAACTCGGTACCGTATTGGCCAACGACGAAGTGAAAGATGGACTCTCCGTGCGAGGAGGTCACCCTGTCGAACAGAAAGAGATGAGCCAGTGGTGTTTGCGTATTTCTGCCTATGCACAACGCTTACTCGATGGTCTCGACACTATCGACTGGAGCGAGAGTATCAAGGAAGTTCAACGCAACTGGATAGGTCGCTCAGAAGGTACCGAGATGAAGTTCCCGGTTAAAGGGTCTAGCGAGGTAATCGAGATTTTCACCACCCGTGCCGACACTGTTTTTGGCGTCACCTTCATGGTTCTTGCCCCAGAAAGCAAGCTCGTGGATCAACTTACAACACCCGAACACCGTGCTGCCGTCGACCAATACATCGAGGAAACCAAGAAACGAACGCAACGAGAACGAATGTCCGATGTCAAGCGAATATCAGGCGTTTTCACTGGTGCCTACGCTATCAACCCGCTCACCAACAAAGAAATCCCCGTGTGGGTAAGCGATTACGTGCTGGCATGTTACGGAACTGGCGCTATCATGGCTGTGCCTGCTCACGATAGCCGCGACTTCGCCTTCGCAAAACACTTCAAACTTCCCATAACCCAAGTGGTTGTTCATCCTGGCGAAGAAGCCAGCAACCCGCTAGACTGGAGCGAATCCAAAGGCTCCAAGGAAGGGACCATGATAAACTCTGGCTTCATCACTGGTATGGACGTGAAAGAGGCTATCGAGAAGACAAAACAATTTGTAAAGGAACAAAACATAGGTCAAGTTAAGGTCAACTATCGCCTGCGCGATGCAATTTTCAGCCGCCAGAGGTACTGGGGTGAACCCTTCCCAATTTATTTCAAAGATGGACTGCCACAAGTTATCGCCGACGAAAATCTCCCCCTCGAACTGCCTGCGGTCGACAAATACCTCCCAACCGAAGACGGGCAACCTCCTCTCGGACGTGCCAAGAACTGGGCTTCCCTCGATGGCTTCCCCTTCGAGATGAACACCATGCCCGGGTTTGCAGGCTCCAGCGCATACTATTTTCGCTACATGGACCCCAAAAACCCGAATGCCCTCGCATCTCCCGAAGCCCTCGACTACTGGAAAGATGTTGACCTGTACCTTGGTGGCAACGAACACGCTACCGGTCACCTCATTTACAGCCGTTTCTGGTGTAAGTTCCTCTTCGACATAGGCATAGCTCCCGTGCAAGAGCCGTTTAAGAAGCTCATTAACCAAGGTATGATACAAGGGCAATCGAAGTTCGTGTACCGTATCATCAACACGAACACATTCGTTTCATACAACCTTCGCAAGCAATACGACACCCAGGAGCTTCACGTTGATGTAAATATCGTCGAGAACGACACCCTCGATACCGACGCCTTCCGCAAATGGCTACCCGACTACCACAATGCCGAGTTTATCCTCGAAAACGATAAATATATTTGTGGCACGGCTGTCGAGAAAATGTCTAAGTCTATGTACAATGTGGTGAACCCCGATATGATAGTCGACAAATACGGTGCCGACACTCTCCGCATGTACGAGATGTTCCTAGGTACTCTCGAGATGAGCAAGCCCTGGGATACGCAAGGAATTGACGGTGTGTTTAAATTCTTGCGCCGGTTCTGGAACCTGTTTTTCAACGGTGGAACATTCTCTGTTAGCGATGCGCAACCCACTGCCGACGAGCTTAAAGTTCTCCACAAAACCATCAAGAAAATAACCAACGACATAGAGCAATTCTCGTTCAACACCTCGGTAAGTGCCTTCATGATTTGCCTCAACGAGCTTCAAGTCCTAAAGTGCAACAAGAAAATCATACTCGAACAAGTTGTTGTTCTCCTCGCTCCATTTGCACCCCACATCTCCGAAGAATTGTGGCAGCTTCTTGGAAATACTTCAACCATCTGCGATGCACCATGGCCCGTATTCGACGAGAAATACCTTGTCGAGAACTCGGTGAAATACCCCGTTTTTTTCAATGGGAAAGTTCGTTTCACGCTCGAGGTTGCTGCCGACACCAACGCAGTGGAAGTAGAAAAACTCGCTCTTTCAAACGAACAGACTACCAAATATTTGGATGGGAAGACCCCGAAAAAAATCATCGTCATACAAGGCAAAATTGTTAACGTGGTGTTTTGATAAACCAAATGAAATAAAATCTTTATCAATGAGTTTTTAATTACTCATTTTCAAGAACAAAAACTATTACAGTATTTATTATGGTAATGTTAGCAGAAGCAAGGAAATATCAAGCATTTTACACCAAATCAACTCCAATAGTTGATTATATGGTTCGTAAACTAAATCTTAAAACAACTGATAAGATTTTTGAACCCTGTGGTGGTGACGGTGTTTTCATTGATGCAATTGTTTCTGACAATGAGTTTGCAAACATAGACGTTTGCGAATTGAATGAAAGTGCTTTTAAAACGTTGATTAGTAAATTCTCATCTTACCATACAATAAAAGTTAGGCAATGTGATACTTTACTTGACAACGATTTAATATTTAATTCAGGTTTTGGAGGAGTTTACGATAAAATAATTGCCAATCCACCATACGGTGCTTGGCAGGAATTAGATAAAAGAGCCGCTCTAAAAAAAATATACTCTGACCTTTACGTAAAAGAAACATATGCTTTGTTTTTATATCGTTGTATTGAACTGTTAAAAGATGACGGAATTTTAAGTTTTATAATTCCTGATACTTTCTTGAACCTTCATATGCACAAGGCTATAAGAAAACATATTCTCACTAAGGCAAGAATATTAGAGCTTGCTTTGTTTCCTTCTTCATTTTTCCCTGGTGTTAATTTTGGCTATGCAAATCTTTCTATTATTACACTTCAAAAGACAAAAAATCTTAATGACAATTTGAATAATGAATTTAAAGTTCTCAATTCATTTAAGACTGTTGAGCAATTGGCAAATATAAACGAGAACGAACTGAAAGTTTTCAGTTTCACTCAAAAAGAAATATTATCTAATCCAGACCACGCCTTTTTAATTTCAGACAACACTGATATTGCGTTAGCTATAAATAATTCAAAACTAAAAGTTGGTGATATAGCCAATTGCGTTACTGGCTTTTATTCGGGCGATGATAAAACATTTTTACAAGTTAATAGTCCAGATTTAAAGAATGGTAAAAACTACGACTTGGTAGAAGTTAATTCTGTAAATAGAAACTACGAAAATATTTCCGACATCTTAGACGGAATAGAAGGAGAAAAACACTTTCTGCCTATTGTAAAAGGCGGAAATGTGAAATTCTTGAAACCCGAAGGTTGGTTTATGAATTGGAGTAAGAAAGCTGTAACTCATTATAAAAGGGACAAAAAATCAAGGTTTCAAAATTCTCAATATTATTTCAAATATGGAATTGGTGTTCCTATGATTAGTTCATCAAGTATTACAGCTTCATTAATTGAAAACAAATTATTTGACCAATCAATAGTCGGCATTTTCCCTAAGGACAAAGCGTTAACTTTTTACTTACTTGCATTTTTCAATTCACCGACTTGCAATAAATTAATTAGGACGATTAATCCCTCGGTAAATAATCCTGCTAACTATATTAAAAAAATACCTTTTTTTCAACCAACAGACAAACAATTAAAACACATTGATAAAACAGTTGGTGAAATAATAAACAGCATTAAAAAGACAGGTAGTTATAACGAAGAACTTGAAAAAGAATTAAACGAAATAATAAAAACAGTTTACGGATTTTAGCCAACGCTTCGTAATCAAGCACATTGGCTGGTCGCACAAAAAGCCAACACACGACCAAAACCAGCCAAAGAGCTTGCCTACCATTCCCAAAGTTGCATTTACTACTTGAATCTAAGCTGTCTCACACCATTACAGTTTAAAGTTTCCTCATAAGTATCACTCGTTGTATCCCCACTCGTGTATGCTATTGCCATCGGTGTATAATTTGTCGGCTGTCGTTTTCTTAGAAAGAATTTTGAACATACCGTTTAGTACATGTACACCGTGTGACACAGCATAGTCTTTAGTTAAAGTAACCCAATCTCCATTGTTGATCGTGTCGATCTCTTTTAAATTGGAGTTTTTTAATTCCTCTATGTTGTTCTTAATGATGTCATATGTTTTCTGTCCTACCTCTTCGTAGTTCATACCGCTGTCTAGCAACGAATACAAGATACTCCTTGATATTTTGTCTTTCATAGGGAAGGAGCCGAACTTGTCGTAGTACAATAGTATCTTTTTAAGCTCGTTTATCTTCTTCTTGTTTTCAATGTTCTGTTTTGGTACCGGTACAGCCCTGTACATTGTGACGTTAAACTTTGGGTTGTTGCGTGCTGCTCTGATTATGTACAACGCTTGATCATCGCTGTAATCGTTGCTACGGTCTCCGTAATATGATGCAGCTTTACTAGAGTAAATATCTTCTTGATATGCCCCCGATAAATTGTATAACGGTGCGGTGTTTTCTTTCCCAGGTGCGGTGTGTCCTGTTTGATAAGATTCTTGTTCTAATATCATCTCGAACAAGTTATCGTTGAGTAATTCCATGTCTAGTTAAATCTTTTGTCGTTTTTATCCCTCGATATACCGTAAAAACCACGGATTGTTTTTATGTTCTCGAACCCGTTGTATATTATGTTGTCTAGTTTGACCAGGTAATCGTGTAATAGCTCGTTGCTCGTGAACATCTTGGACGACATTGTTTTCTTCAATATCTTGCCCTTGTAATCGAACCCCCTGTGCTTGTTGGTGTTGTTTGATTCAAGCGGCTTCCTGAACACGCTATCGGGGTGCATTACTTAGCATATTTTTTTATGATGCTCGGGTCGTTCATGAACAGCAGCTTTATACCGAAGTGTATGTCGTCACTCTTTATATCCTCGATGTCTTTAAGGCTGAACCACTTGCTTTCGGTGTGTTCACTGTTGAGCATAGGTTCGAACTCGTTCTCGAAAAGACCGATGAAGTTGTAGAACTTGAACGTGCCGTTGGGGGTGGCGTACACGTAAGTCGGTACTATGCTGTAATAGTCCTTGAACGCTGTTTCCTCGCAGAACTCGCGCTTGGCTATCTCCATCACGTCTTCCTCCGATTCGCCGTACTTCTCCTCTAGTTTACCGCCGAAACCAGCCCACACGTTCGGTTGGCTTATGTTGCCGGCACGTTTTGCCATCAGTATCCTCCCCGTGTTCTTGCATATCGGTAACACGCCAGCACCTATCTCTATCTTGTCCCTCTGCGTGTTTATGTAGTTGACGTAAGTGCTGAAATATACGGCACTATCGAGTGATTCCCGTATCGTCTTCTTCTTCTTGTTGATGATATCCGTGTAGTATTTCGGGTTCTCCCTCAAGTTGCCTATGACGAGCTTCAATGTAGGTTGTGGTTGGTCGCCGGTAACGTTCACGTCGTTGCCGTGCTTGGAGCCGTGTTTAGTTTCGACGCGCATACCAAGTATGACGTTCTTGTAGTCGTACTTGGATAGATTTATGCCTATGTCGTTTGCGGCACGTATTATGTCCTCACGCGTGAACTTGCCAACCATCTTCTTCTCCAGTATGTAATCTACGAAATCCATCTCGCTTATTTTTTTATTATAATGTTCACGGCACCTATACCACCGTCTGTCCTGTACGTCGTGTCGTAGTGGTTGCCGTACCTGTCGCCCCAGCCACCGCGTATAACGGCGAGTTCGTTTTTCGATATTATGATGTCGTTCATGTCGTCAACGCCAATGTCGGGGTTGTTTATGTTCTTCTTCTTGGATATCTCGTTCTTTTCAGATACCACCCTGACGTTCACAGAATCTACACCTTCCACGTCTTCCAGTATCCTGATGATGTCGCTCCTTGGTATCCTGTCCTGCCTCGACGTGGTGAGGAAGTAATTGCTTATGGCAGATATGGCATCCTTGCGTATGTTGTTGTCGTCGTGATCGCCTATCTTTATGATGGTGATGTTCAGTATGTATTTACTTATTATCGGGTCTATCGCCTTTATATCAGACGATATTGTCTTTGTACCCATCTTCTCCATGTAGCGCAGCAGCTCGTTCTTCTTCTTCTCCGACATCGTGAACTTGTCGAGCGGTATGCTGAAGTAATCCATGTTGCCGCTTATGAGGACGTTGATGTCGGGTATCAGGAACATGTTGAACACCCTGTCGTTGGTTGAATCCCTGAAGACACGCACCATGGAGAACACCTGCATCCTTCTCAGCAGAAGTTCGTAATCGGTTTCGGTCATCAACCTGTCGTTCGATTTAGATAGCATCAACCTCGTCAACTCTATCGGTTCAGGGTTCGACCCGAAGTTCGGTATTACAACCGTCGTTATGTCGAACACCTCGTTTAGGTCAACCTCGTTCCCGACTGCATCGTATCCAGTTTCCGAGAACTCCCACTGCACGTCGTCGGGATTAGACGAGTTGACGTTGCCGGAATAGCCGTCCGTGACAAGGTACTCGACCTTCACTTCAGCACCTAGCTGCGGGTAGCTACCGAACTTGCCGTTACCGAAGAATATGTCTATACCTGACGTTATCCCCGATTTAACCATGCAACCGGGTGAACCAGCCGGCACTTTGAGCAGGTTATCGTACAGCGGTTGTATCACGTTGTTGACGTACACCTTCACCCACTTGTTATCTATGTGGTAGTTCTTGGGGAAGTTCACGGCGTAGCTCGCGTAAGGTGTGCCGTAGCCCTTGTCAAGTATCTGGTCTTCGACGTAACCCTGTGTCACGTTTATGTTCGTGTTGGATGAACTCGACACGTCTAGTTTTATATCGTCCCTCGTGAGTTCCACTATGAATGAAGCGTTGTTGTTTATGCACTTAAGCCTGGTGTAATTGGGGATGTTGACCACGTTGCCGACTATCTCGGCGGTTACTGATGGTTTAACCCTCAGAGATACCTGCCCCATTGCGGCGACAGCCCTCGATGGCCTGTACCCGGCGAGGTCGGCTAGACCGTACACGGATGAATCACGGGACGCTTCCCTTGCCGATAGCTCGGTTATAGAATCCTCTATGTAGTAGTTGTTTAACTGCTGTATGTTCTCCTGTACGAAAAGGGTCTGCCCGTAGGGGGATGATATCGTGAACAACTTGTTCGACTGCGCGAACTTGTCGGTAAGGAACGTGATCGTGTCCCTTAGCAACTCGTTTGTGCGTATCCTGTTAAGAGAGAATATGTTGAGTTTCAAGTTAACGAGTGTTTACATTATTTATTTAAAAAATAATGTATGTATTGGATGCTTGTTTATTAAAAATTGTTATATTTGCGGTGATCGTACATTTACTGGTCGTGTTTACATTGATGATAAGAACTTTGAGAAAATAGGTAGTTGCCAATATGTTAGACTGCCATTCAAACCCAATACATTTTATGTTGATGTCGTCGATGTTCTTATTTCAAAAGAAGATGCTGAACAAAGGGGAATAGATTACTATGAAGGTGATGATGGTGTGTGTTATTACACTGTTTTGAAAGACCCGGCGCAATTGGATGAGGTTTTCAAATATTACGATAGGTTTTATGTTTAATTTGTTTGGTTATGAAATGTAAAAAAAATAAGGTGGAGGTAGGTGATACTGTTTATATGGTCGATTCCAAAAATGACGTTATAAATCCGTACACCGTGTCTAATGTGCAAAAAAACATTGCCGAACTTTCTAACTCCCCTATTATAATTAAATCTATACCGAATGGTGATGGTGTTCTGCATATAGTTAATGCAGACGAATTGGATGGATTTTATAAAGATATTAAACGGTGTTACTTTGTGTTTGAAGATATGGAAGTCTTGGGCAAGATTATGAAGCGCAATATTATACGTAGGATAACATGGTATTATAATCTGGAGAATATTTCCGTCGAACATCTTGTCGAGATAGATGTTCTAATGTGTAAATACATGGATGAAGCTAAACATGATGCTAAAAATATAGTATATTAGCACTATCATAAAAAATTTAAAATGGGTAAGATAAAGAGTCTTAAATTCAAAAACATCAGGAGTTACGGGAACACTATGTCGGAGCTACCGTTCGACGGTGATAGTGGTCTCGTGCTTATAACAGGCGAGAACGGTCACGGCAAGACATCAATAGAAGAGGCTCTTGAGTTCTCGATATACGGTAAGTCAACGCGTGTAGCGACTAAGGACCTAGCCAACTGGTTCAATGATAACGGTTATACGGAGGTGGAGTTCGATACAAGCGACGGTAGGTCTGTTAAGGTTTGTCGTGGTATAGCACCAGAGTTCTACGATCTGGAAGTTATGTCAGGTGACGGTTCTAAAATACGCGAGAACAAGAAGGAGAACAAGGCTAACAAGGTAAAGGTAGACCAGATGGTCGAGGACGAGCTGTTCGGCATCCCGCACGAGGTTTTCTCTAACAACATACTTCTGTCGATACATGATTTCAAGTCGTTCATAAAGATGAAGTCTGCCGACAAGCGCAAGATTATAGACAAGATATTCCAGACCGACGTTTTCAACGACATGAACGAGTTGTTGAAGAAGGATTTGAAGGAATACAGAGACAAGCTGATGGTTCAGGATTCTCTATACAATTCTAAGAAATCCAGTTTAGATTCGATTATAGCCCGTATAAACGAGTTAAAATCAACGATAGATGATGGTATCGACAACAAGATAGATTCGCTTAAAAACGACCTCCTTTCGCTATCTCAGGGGTTAATAAACAAGGATGCCGAGTACACATCAATAACGACACAGCTTGCATCTTTGAACAAAGAACTAACCGAGTACTTGTCAAAGGTCTCTGGTGTCGAGTCGATGGTCATGACAGAGTACAACACGCTCGTCTCTAATATAACCTATAGTGACAAGGCGACAAGGAATTCGGTTGTATCCAGCATGGTGGGTAAGCGTGATGCCGGCGTCAAGGAATTGAACGATACATTATCCGCTTATATAGCTAGTCTTGGTGATGTGATGTCTGGTGTGAAGCAAACCGTTTCGGTACTGCAATCAGAGATAGATGTTTTGACCGCATCAATCAACACGGAAAAGGCAAACCACGACAAGATGCTTAACTATAGCCTAGAGTCGTTGAAAGCAACCCACGATTCAAACATGAAATTGTTGCACGATAAGTACAAGTTGGACTTGGGTGTTATAAATGACAAGATATTGTCGAACTCGTTAGAGGTAAATAGGCTGAATGCCGAAATGAAGGTAGGGTCGGACGAGTACATAAGCGTGTCATCGGCTTTATCTGTTTTGAAGAACAAGCTGTCGCTGTACGATAACGATAAGTGCGTGTCGTGTGGTGTCGATTTGAAGCACACCGAGTTCCACGTCAAGGAACACGAGAAACTCGTAAATGATGTAGCGTCTACCGAGTCGAAGCTCGCGTATATAACCAGCACGTGTAATGCTTTATCCGAGAGTTTAAAGACTTTCAACGTCAACGCCATGTCCTTGTCTAACGAGTTGCGTGATCTGGATACCAAGTGTAACAACGATTCTAACACATTGTTGATAATATACAACGGTGACGTTTCTTCTGAACGCAACAGGGTGGGGACACTTCTCAACAACAGGGTTAACGAGATTAACAACGAGATATCGCGGCGAAAAACTGACATAATCGCCGCAGAAAGCGCGGCTAAAACGAGGTACGATGGTCTCGTCAACACGGAGAGGGAGAAATGCACGTCTGGTATCAACAAGCTGTATTCCGACCACGATGCTTTCTTGTCAGGTTACAACGCCTCGTGTGATGCCGAGTTAAATAATAAGCTATCCGCTGCTAGATCCGACATGGATGCCAAGATGGCGGCTATCAATGCTAAATCAGAATCGAAGATAACATCGTTGAATACCTCTATAGAGTACTCCGGTAGCATGTTGCAGGTTGTCGAGTCTGGTAGGAAGGTGATACGTGATTCCATAAACGAGTGTAACGTGAAGATAGCGGAGTTGTCCAACGGTGATATCCTGAAATCAATAAGCGAGCTTGAATCAATGGCAAACGTGTACGAGTCGGAGATAAGCGTGTTGTACGCGGATAAGCTAGTTCTCGAAGGACAAGTCAAGAAGTGCGAGGACACGCAGTTCCTCATAGGTGAGAACGGGTTGAAGCGTTTGATAATGAACAAGGTCATACCTTCTTTCAACGCCACCATACAGCAGATAACGTCTATGTTCGACTTCAAGTACAGGTTCATGTTCGACAACAACTTCGATGTCGAGCTGTACTATTGCGGCAGGCAGATACCGATAACAGTGTCGAGGGGCGAGGGTAGTATCATGGACATAATCGTCATACTTGCGACATTGCAGATAATACTCATGAAGCACCAGAACATAAACGTCCTTTTCCTAGACGAGATATTCAGCAACTTGGACGTTAACAACATAGCGAAAGCCGTGGCTATCTTGAAGGAATACTCGAGGAAGTACAACCTCACCATATTCGTCATGTCGCACACGCAGGTACCGTACGAGCTTTTCGACAAGATAATAGATGTGAAAAACGATGGTAATTTTTCAACGCTTTGTGTTAGGTGAGATGGTAAACCGCCGTTAAGGTTCCCGGCATTTAAAACAGTAATTAGTTAAATATTTTTATATATGGGTGAAGTTTTTAACCACGTTAACAGGAGTGAGCGCAGGAAGTACAGCGACAGGAAGTCGATGAAGGGTCTATCTTTGAGCAAGCGTGCCGAGATAACAAGCAAGAACATAGAACAGGGGTTGAAACGGCACATGTTGTTCTGCGAGGAGGTGAAGCTGATTCAAGATGAATCGCGATCATCAAAGATGGATGGTGGGTCGCTGGCGGATGCAGGTGGCGATGTGATATAGTGGTTTAATTAAATATAGTAATATCATGGTTGATTTAAATTTCAAGTTAAAATCTATGGTGTTGACCATCGGTCCATCTCATTGTGGTAAAACGTATTTCTGCAAGAATGTGTTGCTACCTTCATTGAAGAGTGACCCTTCGCTCAACGTCCAGTACATTTCATCCGACGATACACGAAGGGAACTCCTAGGTGTTGACTTGTCAAATATGGATAAGAAGATGATGTACGTGTCTGAACCGGCTTTCAGGTTCATGGAATACAAGGTCGCATCTATGATGAAGTTCCCTGTAATGGCTGACTTCATCGTTGTTGATGCGACATTGTTGGATGAGAAGACACGTGATGCTTTCATCAGCGTGGCGCGTGATAACTGCTACAACGTGTACGCCATAAAGTTCGATTACGATAGCAGGGATGAGTACATGTCCTTCGTCCCGGATTCAAAAGAGATTGTTCGTGTCGTTAATAACCACGTGACTAAGTTCAAGAAGGAACTGAGGTCTATATCTAGGATAAGCAAGCACGGTGTCCTGTACAGGATTAAATCGCGTGACTTGTCCGGTGTTAGTGTTTCTATCGACCCGTGTGATGTTAAGAAGCGAGACGAGACCACGTTGCCAGATGATGATGTCGTCGTTATATCAGACATACACGGGTGCTACGATTCATTGGTAGAGTTGTTGTACAAGTGCGGGTTCGGTATATCGGGTGGTAAGATAGTTGATAATTCAGGTTACAAGAGGACGCTCGTCATAAATGGTGATTTCATAGACAAGGGGGATAAGGTACTTGATGTCGTTGGGTTGTTGTACGACAACATCGGTAACGACATCGTCAAGGTCATCAAGGGGAACCACGAGAATTTCGTGTACAAGTACCTTAAAGGTGAAATAGACGAGTCTGGTGATATGCTTGATTACTTCGATTCTATAAACATGTACAAGGATGCAGGTTGTGGTGAAATCGGTAAGTTCTTCTCCGTTATAGAATCGTGTGTTGATTTCTGTCACAATAACTTCGTGTACGTTACGCATGCACCTTGTCGGAACAAGCATGTTGGTAAGTTCGACATCAAGTCGATACGGGGCATGAGGTCGTTCTCTTACAATATAGATGGTAGTGTTGAGGATAAGGACAAGCACCTAGAGGGTATGCTGTCGTTCATCGTTGATGAATCTGTTTGCAGGCAGCCGTACCATTGCTTCGGGCATATAGCCGTGAGCAACCCACGTGCTTTGGGGAACAAGGTGTTCCTCGATGGTGGTGCAGTGTACGGCGGTAAGCTTGTGGCCGCCACGTTCACGCCTGATATGCGTGTCAAGTTCGCCAGCGTGCGCTGTGATGTTAAGCGAGAAGGTAGGTTGTACGATTTGTTCGGGGTTGATAACTGCATGTTAAATAATATACATTATTAGAAGAAATTGGAAAAAATTACCAACTTTTATAAACTAATAGGAAAGCAGGAAATGAAACGAATGAAAGTAGTGCGTGTAGAGGATATGCTTACATTGATGGCTTCATTCTCTGCTAAAATATACGGCAAGTGTAGTCACAAAACAAAGAAGTCAGTGAGAAAATAAATAGCTCGAAGAAATGAAATACACCAGATCATCAAAATGCCATTTCAGCAAGTGGATAACAGAATCGAAGTTGACTTCGATCCGTGAATTCATATCTGAGATGCATAGAGTTGTGACCTGGGCTATCGAGCATCACGAATCTGATATATTGGGTGGAATGAAGAGACCATCTTTGTTGTTAGCAGAGAATCTATCCAGATGTGAATCGTGGTTGACAGCTAGAGCAAAGAAGAATGCATTCGCTGAAGCACATGCTTTGGTTCTGGGAACCAAACGCAGTGCTGATGAATTGAACAAACCATATTCACGACCGCATCATAATTCGAGTCGTATTCTACTTAGCTGTACGAATGTAGATATTAAACTGAATCCAGAACTGAAAGGATTCGATCTGTTGGTTGATTTGCGTTGTTTTGATTCACGTGAGAGAGCAGTTTCTGTGGCAATTCCATTGAAAAAGAACAAGATGTTCAACAAATGGAAATCTAAAGGGACGCTGTGTACATCGGTTATATTGACAGATAAATATGTCCAGTTTTCATTTGAATGTGAAAAAGGAAAGAATACGGAAGGAAACATCATTGGTGTAGATCCCGGTGCTGTACATGTCGTCAATGACGATGAAGGAAACCACTACGGGTCAAAAATGATGTCACTGCTTCAAAAACTGAAACGAAAGAAACGAAATTCAACAGCATGGAATGCGTGTAGAGAGGAGATCCTTGAATACATAGATCATTCCATAAAGCAGATTCCATTTGATACTTTACGGTTGCTTGTCCTAGAGGACAACAGGAAAATCAAAAACAAGAGTAAACTAAAAAACAAGAGTAAACTCAGAGGTCGCCTGAGTAAAAATATGCGGTCTGTTCTCACTGGTTGGTCTATTGGTAGAATAAACAGCAGGATTCAAATGCTAACTGAGGAGAACGGTGTCTCTCTTCGGAGAGTTCCCGCTTATGGTAATTCTATTACATGTCCATACTGTAGCCACAGTGAGAAGGCGAACCGAGCAAGTCAGGGAGAATTTGTTTGTGTGAAGTGTGGTGTTTCACTCAATGCCGATACTGTCGGTGCGACAAATTCACTGGCTCGGTTCGCTTTGGGTACTTACGGTTCCCAATACAAACAAATGTTCTTGGTGAAACATCCTTATTACCACTCAGGTGATAAGGTAATTTCTTCCAATTTCATTTGAACGGTTTGATTGAACGTGATTTCATAGGGTATTCGTCGGCTATACGCAACGAGAGCATGCTTCTTCACGAACATGGTTACAACAACGCGGTGCTTAAAGTGCTTGACGGTATCAAGGCGGCTAGTGGTTTCGGGGCTATGTCGAAGGAGCAAGGTGTATCCGAGCTTGGTAATGCGGTGTACAACACGTTCTCGTCAACCATGTCGTTCGGTGTTGATAACATGATGGTGGACCACCACGGCACGATGCGTGGTTTACATTTGTTCGATAAGCAGGTTGAGCTGTATGGTTCGGAAGGTGAACTCGGTATACAGGCTTTCGATATATTGAAGCTCGTGTATAAAGATGGTACGGAACGTGTCAATTACGATAACAGTTGTTTCTCGAGCATTAACGATAACTTGCACCTCGTGGTTGATTTCGATAAACCTAGCATCGCGTACAGGTCGCGTGGATGTAATGATATCACCGTGGCTTTGCGTAATGCTGACGATATACTGGCACACGTGAACGAGTTTTACATTAGGTTGACACGCATTAACATGATGGAAGGTGTTGTTATAAAACCCCTGAACGATGAGGTATGCTTGACGAGCAATATAGCCCCTTGTTTGAAATGCAGGAACACGGAATACTTGCGTATCATCTACGGTCACGATTACGATATGGGGGAGAAGTACGATGCCCTCATCAAGAACAAGAGTATATCTAAGAAGGTGCGATTATCTATAAGCGAGTTCAGGTTGGGTCACGACATGTTGAATATACCGTATGGTTCGCTTGATGGTGGTGATGAGTCGCAACTCGTTAAGGTATGCAAGTTGATAGGCGAGGTTGAGTCGGAGAAGGAATTGGACCCAAGATTATAATATTTAAAAAATATTTTTATGGCAACTATAGTAATAAAATCTAATAACCCGGATATATCGTACGTCCTGTGTAAAAATCCTAACGGTATGCCGCTCGTCAAGAGTATCAGAGATGGTATAGGTGTTGGCTGGTACAGCGACGATACGACTTACTGCATCAATTTCAGGGATGGTAAGAGGACCATATCGTTCAAGGAATACGAGGGTCAGCAGCACGAGTACCTCACGTACACGTCGTATAACTCTCCGTTTGCGTACCTGTCATTACTCAACGAGTTCTTGAGGGTTAATTCTACCCATAAGGATGATGTTAGCGGTTACGAGTACGAGATGTATTTCTCGTGTGTCAGTATAAAGGGTAAGATGTGGTTGGGCATGTTGATATCCTTTATCAAGGATGCTACCGTTGAGCTAGGTGAGGTATCAGTTGGTAATTATTCTGTGCGTGTTAAATCGACGCTTGGGTTCAATGTCCTGTTGAGCATATCCCAGTTCATTATATTCATGGTTTCGGTCAGGAACGGTGATGACATGTACATAGATGTCAATTTGAAGCGCAAGTACATCAATTTGATGAGGAAGTTGCGTGTCCCGTATTCCGTCAGGAACATATTCAAGTCCAACCTCCTTGTTGAAGGTAGTGGTCAGCTCATAAAGGAATTGCAGGAAGATTGCGATGATGTGCTATTGTTGCAGCCGGGTAATTCTAATAGCAGCAGGATGTCGTTCGTGATGGGCAACAGGTGGTTGTGTGAACGTGATGTTGTCGATATAGGTTGTGGTGAGGGTAAGTACAGTTTTAAAATAGCCGGTAGGACAGAACGTACGGTACACGCTGTTGATATAGACGAGGATGCCATCGCTTATGTATCCACTAAAGCCAAGAACGCGAAATACGGTAATGTGGTCACGTATGATTCTGTTGAGTCGTGTGTCGATAACATGTCAACGGAGTTCGACGTGCTTGTTGTCGAGGTTATAGAACACATGGAGTACGATGACGCGGTGGATATGGTAAGAAGATTGACGACTAACAATCTTGTAAATAAAATAATATTAACTACACCGAACAGGATGTTCAATGTTTATTACGGTATGGGTGATGGTGAGATGCGGCATGGTGATCACAAGTTCGAGTTGTCACCCGGCGAGTTTGATGATTTCATTAAATCTGTACGTGGTGATATGAATTTTAGCCACCACGGCGTAGGTGATAAAGTGAATGAAGAATACACGACTCTCGGTTGTATATTGTACCGGTGATTTGTTTTTTTGGTATATTTGGTTCACTTATAAAAAAATAATTAAATGATGGACGGGTTAAATGTATATGAGGATGATTTATACAGTGTCGATGTAATTGATTGTTGTGATGACGATGAATACACTCGTATCGGTTGTAAATCAACAGAAAGGGAGTGTAAGAAAATAAAAGTACATTTCGCTACTAGTATAAAGCACATAATAAACAAAACAAGGTTGAAGCAAAGGAGCGATTACGTTCTGAGTGTCGATCTTATTATGAGGAACAAGATGGAAAAGATGCCATCTGTTCTTAACTCCATGCAGCTGCTGTTGTTGAATTACGAGGTGAACAAGTTGATAAACAAGGTCATATCAAGTAACACCACCAACTATACCGACATAATGCATATAAACTCGAACATGTCTGTTACCAGCGTTTTGAACACGGCATCCTTGCTGCGTAGTACTTACAAGAATGTCAACTTCACGTTTACCGTTTACCATGATCTGGAAGAAGAGGATATGGCGGAGTCTATTTGCTCTCACGATAGCGTGTTTAGTAAAGTGACTGTTTTATGATAAAAACAAAAGCCTGTTTGATTTAAACAGGCTTTTGTTTTATTTTATATCGTTGATGTCGAACGGTCCTTCCAGCCCGAACATCCGGTAGTTGTTGCCGAATATCTCGTGCATGAACAACTCGTGACGCTTCGCCTTTAGCTTGTGCTTGGCTATCGGGTCGTTGTTCTTGTCGAATTTTATGACTTTTGAAACGTTGTCGAACACCTTGCTGAAATCCTCGAATGATGTCAGAGCGTTTCTCGTCTTGAGGTCATATGTCGACATCTCGTACACCATCTTCACGTAGTCTTCTTGCTCCTCGTTGACTGCTTGTACTTTGTTAAGGAACTCGAACTGGTCTTTGTTCGTAACGTCTATGGAGTTGTCCTTGATGTAGTCCTGTATGCTCTGCATTGCGTCAGCCTGTGTTATGTCATCCTTGAACGGGAACGGCACATCACCGGCGTTATCCACGCGAAGCACGTACATGTTGTCAAGCACGTCAATTACTGCTGTATTCTTGAAATCTGACATATAGCGTGGTGTATGTTTTTAGATAATGTCCGATAGGTCGTATGCACCGTTGCGGAGTTCTTCCCAGTTGTCTGAAACGAATTTAGCGGTGAGGGAATATATACCGTCCTTGCTGCCGTAATCGAGATCCATAGAGTTCAATGGATCCATCATGAAAGCGGTCTTGAAGTTGAACGAGCGGTATATTTCCTGTGCCTTGTTCGAGATCGCGACGTATATGGACCCGGCGTAATCGCGTTTAAGGCCCTGCGACCCCCTGTTAGGGTTGTAGTGTATGTTAGCCCACTGGCGCAACGTGTTGTACGTGTACATCGAGTTAGAATCGTCCAAGTTCACCTCGAATTCTATCGTGAATTCGGCGTGTGTTTTCTCTGGTGCTGCGTTAGCGTACACGCGTTCCGCGAACTTGTACTTCTGTGTCACTATACCAGTAGGTGTTATCTCTGGTAAACCTTTAACCGTTTTAACTTGTTCTAGTAACAGGTCAACGCCACCGATTACAGCGGGTGGTGTGAATATAACCTCGTACTGGTTCAAGTACAATGGTTCCCAGTTGTTCACGGCTGCCGCAGAGTTAGAGAAGTGGGGCAATCCGCTAGTTAATCTTGCCATGTTCAATCTTTTTTTTTATTTATTCGAGGTTGTGTGTTAACATGTTGTGTTATAACACTACCTTCAACTTTATACTAGGTAAGAACACCTTCAGGAATCCCATTTCCTCTTTTGGGCGTAACTCGACGTTGTTCACGATTATCTTACCCTTCTTGGCTTCCGTGTGTGATATCAATGTCTCCTCGATGAACTTGGGGTCTATGTTGAACACCACATCTTCACCGGTGAACTTTATGGTCTTGTGGAGTATAAGGTTGTTTATTATCACGGATACCTCTGATGTTTCCGAAAACTTGTTTATGTTCTTGAACAAAGATATTTCCCTTCCCTTGTAGATGTCATCCGATTCGATGTTATCTGGTTTCGTTCTCCTCACGCTCACCTTTTGTTCTGGAACATCCTGTATGTCATCTAGCTCTATGCCGGCTTTCTTGATGAACACGTTGAAATTGCCGTTGAACACGTCGTTGCTAGATGCTTCCACTTTCTTGACCATGGTTTCGGTAACGTCGCTGCGTACCTCCGACGGGTCTATCATCCCTTTCTTGACGACGAACGCGTTCTTGGATGGTCTGTAAACGGTGAAGCCCGTGTACTCGTTGTTGTTTATGTTGGACACGAGGAAGTAATCGCCGTCCAACATCTTGTACACGCGGTTCTTTTCTATTTTAGATGGTTTCTCACCTTCTTCCTGTATGTCGTTATCTACACCCGCACCTTCCTGTATCAGCTTGTTCATCTTATCCCGTGCTTCGCCGAGAGCATCGTCGACTGTCTTGACTATATCGTCGCCGTCGTGATCGCATAGTATATCTATCTGTTTGAAATTCAAAGCAGGGAATACATTGAATCCACTCAACGATGCTTTCTGGTTGTGCTTAACGTAATAAAGCCTACCACCCGACAAAGTGAAGTTGAAGTTCACGTTGACCTGCGTGTTCAACGTGACCAGGTTGTGTGCCGAATTATACCTCGAAATCTCCTCTATCTCGCGTGTTTCCATATGCTATTGTTTTGGTGGTGTCTTTTTCTTGCGACCGCCTTTGGGTACCATCTTGTTCCCTTCGTGCGAGCCTGTCCTGAACTGCGACATCACGTGGCTTTGTAATTTAGACAAGAACCCGCTGACTATCGCGTTGAATATAGGGCAAGAACTCCCCATGAACGATACGAGACCGATGTAATAGCCCCTTTCGTCTTCGTCCATTGATTTTATCGAGCTTGCTATGGAACCTAGGTCACCGACGTCAAGGTCATCGCCTTTTGATTTACCGACGAGTTCCTTCAAACCACCCTTACCGTTATCCCTTTCGATACGTATGGCTGCCTTCGTAGCGCTATCGTAGCTGTTGCCCTTGCGTTCTGTTATGCTCGGTACAGGTACTTCGGGGTCGGGTATGCCGTTCAGTTTAAGCATGTCGTTGAAATCCATGTCGCTTGGTTCCCTGTCCAACAGCGAGTGGTCGTAATCGGCTATATCGTTATCGATGTTTGCTATATCAAGGTCTGACAACCTGCTTAGAACCGATGCGATAACCTTCACGAAATCCTCCATGTTGAGGTACCCGATAGCCTTCTTTATTTTGGTCCGTGTTTCAGATTGTCCGCCACCGATTGTTTCGGCTGGTATCTGTATATCCGGTCTGCTTGGCTGGATGAATGACGTGACGTTATCCTCGGTGAGTACATCGACACTATCATCGAAGAACTCTATCCTGTGTGCTAGTTGTAATTCTGGCACGACATCCTTGTCGTTTGCAGTTTCCTTTCCTTGTTTCTTTGACGGTGATACGGCCTTGAATGGCTTCGCTTCTACCGTCTGTTTCTTTTCTGGTTTTGGTTTAACCTCCTTCTTGGGGTTGAACGTGCGTTTCGCTTGTCTCCTGTATTCATTGCCGAGCTTGTTGACGAGGTACTTCTGCATCCAGCATGACGTGCTGAGGAAGTTCATCATGCCGACGTAATCACGCTTGTTGTATCCTTCCATGTCGGCTATTATCTCGCCAACACGCTTCCAGTCAGTTGTGGTTATGTCGGTTGAATCTCCCGATTTACCGATTAGTTTTTTAAGCGAATCCTTGCCGGTGGAGTTTGCTATCTTGGTGTCATTGTATCCCTTGTTGAACTTGTTGCCTGACCACTCGTTTATGCTGTGTAACACACTCTCGTTAACAGTGCCTTCCTTCACCATCTCGTGTTGTGCTATCGCATCTATAACGTAGCCGTAATCGAGAGTGTTCTGTATGCACTGGCACAACGTCTCGTCGCTTGCTTTATCGATGACCATATTAAAGATTAATGCTGGGTCTTCGTGTTCCAGCATTAATCTAAGAATATCTAACCTACATAGCCCTGATTCGTCGATTGTGTTATTGAATTCAGCAATGTACATAGTGTTGTTGTTTTTGAATCGTTTCTATATTGACTGCCCGATGTAGGTTGTTTTGTTTCTATTTCGGTTAGGGTGTGTTACTTGCCTTGCATCTCTACCTTACCAACAGGTCTGTCGGTCCCCTTGGCATCATTAGCCTTTGGTGAATCTTCAGTTTTTGGTGTAGATAGTTCAGCGTTAGCCGAGATAAACTCCTTGAATGTCTTTGCTTTGCTAGTGAATGTCTTGATTTCCATACTAACACTTATATTTTTTTTTAAAAAGAAAGCAGGAGTTTACCCCCCTGCTTTCTTGTTAGAGATTCATGTTACTAAACAGATGCAACAACGTTTTGCAAGCCACTCACATTAAGTGTGATGTACTGTGTCTCTGGGTGCCATCCTGCGTCAACTACTTTGTAGCGTGACTTGATGAACATTTTTGGAGAACCAGTTGACTCGCTGATAGTCTGGATGGTTTCTGCCATGATGTAAGGCATGAACTTGATACCGGGTTCTTCGTCTTTACCACGACGGCCTATAACTATCTTGCTGTCACCCCACTTAGCGTTAGGATCAACGTACACTTTCATACCGTACACTTCGCAAGATGGGAACAATTGTCCACCAGTTGCGGGTGCTTTGATGTTGAAAGGTGAGATAGAATAGTTTGATATGTCAGCCAAAGCAGCAGCTACGCGACCGTTTGTAACAACATATTCACCTGACCCCCAACGTGACCTGTGGTAAATCAAGTTGGACATCTCTGCAAGCTTGGTACCGAGTCTGCGTTGTAGTGTAGACACATTATCGAAAGTTCCACCTGCAACTGCACCAAGATTTATTGATGCGACGTTAGCACCTTCAACGCGGTTGATGTTAGCGGTGTGTACTGATCCGAGTTCGGTAATACGTGCGGTGATTTTCTTAGACATTGTTTGTGCAAGCTCGTTGATACCGAGGTTTTCCAACATCTTGATAGCATCGAAGTTCATTACTCTGTTGAAGTCTTGAATCTGCTCAACAGTTGCCGATAGACCAACCTGGTCGGTTTCTGCCTCAACGAACTTGGTGAACATCTTGATACCCATCTGACGGTATTGTGCTTTCTCACCTTCAGCTCTGTTCATTGACAAAGGTAGGTTGATAGCATCAGTTGTAGGATCAGGGTCTGGTGTGTAGTTTCCTACCCATGGGTGTGTTTCGTTGCTAGTGGTGAAGCCAGAGATGTGGTTCTCCAATGCAGATGTCAATTGTGCTTTGTGGATATCTGCATCGACAGTTATTGCATATCCTGCAACAGGCACGCCTGCAACATTTATGGGTGTATCAGTTACGGCTTGGATTGAATATCCATCTCCCAACGCAGCATTAATAGTGGTTGCTGAAATATCATTAACACGGAATATAGCGTTACCATCTATACGTGACCATCCAACGAAACGTAAATCCAATTGTTCAACTGGAGTAGTAGCAGTATTGTACACTATAAAGCGTTGGTTCTTGCTGATTGCGCCAGTAGAAATAGCTGTACCGAAAGTAACACCTGTTGCAGTTGCAATAATGGTATTAGCGTTGATGCCGTTGATTGTGATGGTGAACGGAGCGAAATCAGTATCAACATTACCTCCTTGGTACACATAGTCAAGGTAAGGGATGAATCCAACTGGTGAATCCATATTGATTGTTGATACTAGGTCGAATGCTATTGTTTTAGCAGCTGCCTGGATAGAGATAGGTAACAACGATGGGAACCTGTCGCCTGAACCCGAATTAGCAACGGTTGTTTTAACAACACCGTTGTAAGGAGTTTGAAATGGTGTTGGTGCTATTGGTGCACCCATAGCAGAGATTGAACCAGGTTGTTGGAAGAACATACCGGGTGTTGTAGTCGCCTCTGTAAGGTATGTGTTGTCGAACATAGCTTGGTTATGAGCCATCTCGGCTAGGAATTTGTACTTGTCAGCACTGGTGTTGCTTTCGGTAATACCGTACTCTGATAGGAATCCAGCCCAATCCGAGAGCATCTGCCTATCTTCACTTTTTTGAAAAATTTTCATACCTGCCATTTTGTAAGAAATGTTTTTTTAAATTTGCATTTTAATGTATCGCAGCGTGGCGTGTCAACGACTTGATGTAGTCAAGTGAGTAACCGCGCTTGTAATCGACGAATTGGCTCTGGGTTATTATTCCTTCTGTACTTTGGCATTGTTTACCCTCGGTTATTATCGTTTGTCCTTGTTCTAGTTTTTCTGCGTGTTCGTTTAGAGTCGCTAGGTCTAAGTTGAGCGAGTTCCAAAAAGTCCTTACTTGTGGGGCTGTGTTCAACTTGTAGAACCCTTTGGCTGCTTTCTTACCTATCTCCGCTTTCTGTGCTTCGCTGAGAACACTGTAAGCTTTCTTGTACATGTCTGGCATGAACTTGATGTAGTTAGGTAATTCCTTGTGTTTGCTTTCCATTATACCTTGGATGGTGTTGATCACATCACCCTCGCTGAAGTAAACACCAGCGTTCAATGTGTGTACAATTTCCTTCTTCAACTCGTTGTCCAGCCCGTAGAACAAGTTCTTGTTGTTCTCGCTTAGTAGTTGTAGGAATGGGTATTTAGATTCCAACACGGTTGTGTTAGCACGCTCGTTTACTTTTGTCAGAACCTTGTCCAAGTCTGCCATCAACGTGTCTACGCCTTCTGTGATGCTTGATATGTTAGAAGATAGGTTCCTATCTTCAACGCCGCTTACTTTACCTGTCTTGAAGTCCTCGGTGTTTATCACGTTTGCCAACATGTTGGTGTGCCCGATGTGCTCGTTGATTATCTCCGCGTTGAAGTCGATAGCCTTGATGGCTTGCTCGGTTCTCTCTGAAATCACGTTCGAGTGTTGTATGCTCTCGTTTAGTGTCTTGCCCAGCAGCTTGGTGTATTTGATAACGCTCTCGGTAACTATACCGTTCTCGTTTATTACCCTAGCTAGGTCGTCAGAGTGGCGGATCGACTCGTTGATTGCCTTTGATTGCACGTTAACGAAGTTCACCAGCTCGTTTGTTGTTTGCCCTAGGGTCTCGGCGTACCCGATTAATCTGTTGTGTTGCTCTGTCATGATAGACGAGTGGTTCATCACTGTTTGCAGTTGTTTTGCCAACACGTTGATGTACTCGATGAGCGATGCTATCGTGGCTGCTTGGTCACCTGCTGGCTGTGCTGCTGAAACCTGTTGCGTTGGTATCAATGGTGATGTTGGTTGTGCGAGCTGGTTACCCAGACCACCGCTTACTGGTTGTACCAGACCACCGCTTACTGGTTGTGCCATGGCACCGTCTGCTGTTACACCAGGTACGCCTGCTGCTTGCGCTGCTACACCAGAAGGTTGTGTTGCACCAAGTGTCGATACCGCTGGTTGTGCTTGTACTTGTGGTTGAACCTCAATCTGAACTTGAACCTGAGCTTGTGCCTGTGGTTGAACTTGTGCTTGTGCTTGTACCTGTGGTTGAACCTGAGCTTGCTCCTGTGGTTGAACCTGTGCTTGTACCTGCGCGGCTTGAGCTTGTACATGCTGTGCTTTCTTCTCGAGAACCGCTTTTGTCTCGTGCTGGATACCCTCGAGAATACCCCTCAGTTCGCCGAATTGCTTCTGCATCATCTTGCTGTACTCATCGAATTCCACTTTAGAAATCGAACTCATCCCGTCATCATTATTTTTATTAGGTGTGTGCTTGTTGAGCACTTTCTCGAACGATGCTAGATCGCTCTCATTTACTTTATATATCTTAGCTTCTCCACCGAAAAAATTAAATTCGTCAACAAGCATCATCGTGTTGGTGATGTTGTTCACTCTTATGTTATCTAGCGATTCGGTTAACATCGAGAAATTCTCCTGCATCTTCTCCGGGATGTTGTTCTGCAACACGGCTTGCGAGAAACCTGGTTCGGCAACGAGGTCGAACGTGAATATCTTGAACAGCGTGACGCGACCTTGACCGTCGACCTTGCCAGCGCTCCTCGATGATGTTGATAACTGGACACCCGAATCTATTAGCGTCCTCGCTATGTTTCCGTAAGGGGTGTTGAGTACCTCTATCTTTATCTTCACCGTGTCGTCGGTCTCGTCGTACCATATGTCGGTGATTATGTGCGAGACGTTCTTTAACGACGTGTCGTACCCCTGCGGGTGGTCGAGTTCGCCCATCAGTTGCCTTCTGTCTATCCTTTTCTTAAGTTCAGGTATGTGCTTGATGTAATCCTCGCGCATGTACTCCCTGCCGTTGTTGTTGGTTATGCCGAATTTTGCAACAATGGCTATGAACTCGTACTTGGTGTTGTTCTGCGGTGCTTGTATCAATGGCGAGTTGATGCTCTCTACAATGAACACGTAATCACCACCTACCGTACCGTTTATGACCTTGGGTGAACCCATTATCGTCAGAAATTATTTACATTTATTTATTTAAAGTGTCGTGTTGTTTTTTTAAAAAAAAATGCTTTTTGTTTTAATTTTTTTTGTATATTTGCAGTGCATATTGGATTGCATGAAGCATGGTGGGAGTCCTGTACTTTCATATATCCTCTGTGTACAGATCCTTGATGACAATGTTGTTTCTTAACACGAGTTAGGGTCTAGCGTGGCTTGGTGTTGCAGACACTAGCGTTTTCTACATAGATATCCGTCCTGTCTATATGCGTTATATCCTCGTTCTTCTTGAAATAAGCCCACGTGAAATCAGGTCTCATCTTCGCCGAGAAGTATGACCCGTGGATGTCGTCGTCAATGGTTATCTCGGCGTAAAGCAACTTCTATATGAAGCCGCTGCTCTTCGACTTGTATAAATCGTGTAAACTCTTTATCCCGCTCATAAGTGTTATTTATTCTTTCGTATGTAACGCTTTACGATGTTATCCCCGTATTATTTTAAGAGAAATATTAACATCGTTGTATTGCATTTCAAAAAAAAGGTTATATATTTGCGGTGTTATTGAAAGTATAATTGTAAAATAACCGTTAAAAAAATTTAAAATTATGGGCGTGTTTGGTGATTGTAGTGAAGTAATCGTAATGGCTGCGCGTAGAGTTGTTAGTAATGTATTTAAATCACATTTTAAATCTAAAACTGTCAAAGTTGGCGATCTCGTGTTGAGCTGGGATAAAAAGACTCTTATTGGTGTAAGTAATAAAAATATAGAAACAGTTACCATCCCTAGTTATGTAACTAGGATAGGTGATGATGTTTTCGATTATTGTGTTTGTTTAAAATCAATAACTATACCGTATTCTGTTACCAGTATAGGTAAATGTGCTTTCTATAATTGTTATAGTTTAACATCTATTGTTATTCCTGATTCGGTAAAGAGTATAGGTGATTTTGCTTTCTATAATTGTTATAGTTTAACATCTATTGTTATTCCTGATTCGGTAAAGAGTATAGGTGGTTTTGCTTTTTATGGATGTAAAGGTTTAACATCTATAACTATTCCAGATTCTGTAACTAATATAGGCGGTTGTTCTATTGTTTGTGGTAAAGTTTTTCATGGATGTAAAGGTTTAACATCAATCACTATACGTGGTATCAAGTACAAAACTGTTATGGGTGATGACGGTGATTTATGCGTTTATGACAAGTCATACAAACATGCTGTTGACCATGAAGTATTTTCTAAAATAAAAGTATATACTGGTGTAAGGTGGTTTTATGGTGTTGAAGATGGTAAAATAAAGCTATCCGATGAACTTGTAATGGTATGTGATGAATTTAGGTCGTTGTGTGCACATGCTGATACGCTTGAACAAGCGATAGAAGATTTGATAAGGAAATACGATACACTTAAACAAGATGTATCAAATCTTGAAGTATTAACATTAGATACAATCATAACAGAGCAAATGTATATGGATTATACGGGTGCTTGTTCTGGTGGTGTTGATAGTTTCAAGAGGTTATACAAGGAAAGGTACAAAGATGATATCAAACATAAATTAACTCTAAGAGAACTCCTACCTCTTTTGAAATCAATAAGAAACTACAACATGCCGAGGTTGTTGTGCTGTATGGATGATGAAGCCGTGAAATTCTGGAATGAATTGGCATAATTAATTTCATTGGTGTAACCAAATAATGAACGAGCCAACAATACATAAGTGCATGGTTTGGTATGCGCAAGGTGTTGAAGCTTTCTAACGACATGAATAAGAACATAGAATTGTGGTGCTTGTACAAATAGTAAAAATGCGGTAACATGGAAGAATTTTTCATTAAAATATTCAGTGGTTTATCATCTAGTAAACCAAACTCGTGTGGTGATGTATTGTACACCAACAGTGATGGTAGTCTAGTGTACGTTTACAACATGTACGAAGATGACATCACGTACTCGTACATAGGCGTGTATTCCTTGTTCGAGAAGGAGTTCGGTATACCCTACAACGATATACGTGATTTCATATCCTCGATGGAGGAGAAGTACTTGAACGTTGATAAGTTTAACTTTAACGAGTAAAAAAAAATACAGTTTGGATGAATCATTACGAGGTTCTCGGTGTTAGCGATTATGCGGTGGTTGAAGATGTCAAGAAGGCGTACAAGACGCTCGCTAAGAAATACCACCCCGATGCTAACATTGATGTCGACGCTTCAACAAAAGCGGCGAATGATGTTAAGATGAAGGAAATAAACGATGCGTACTCGGTGCTTAGTGACGAGGGTAAGAAGAAGCAGTACGACCATAATCTGAGGCATGGTTTCCAGAACCCGAACAATTTCAACCCGTTCGATGGTACTGGGTTCAACTTCGGCGGGTTTAACTTCACGTTCGGCAACATGCGGAACCAGACTGCCGTCATCGAGTACAGGTTCCACATACAGGAGTTGAGGGATCTCGATGTGAGGAAGGAGTTCTACGTGTCTGATGTGACTAACAACAAGCGTATATCCGACACGATAGACATAAAGATGACGTATGATAATATAATAACGAAGGACATACGCATACACCAGGCAAACCACAGGATGTACGTAATGTCGCAGAGCCATATCCCCGGCAAGGGTCATAGCTACAACGGCACTCGTGGTATGCTTGAACTGGTGTTGTTGTTCGAGTTGCCTAGTAATGTTATCATGGACGAACGTGCCAACATCATCCACTCTGAATCCGTGAGCCTGCACGATGTTGTATGTGGTGATGGTATCGAGTTGAAGACTTGTTTCGGCAACACGTACAAGGTTAAGGTGAACAAGATGTCTTCGTTGAGCGATGTCAAGTGCGTGCTTAAAGATAAGGGTCTTGGTTTTAACGGAACGTCTAGGCGCGATTACGTGTTCGATTTGAAAGTTAACGCCCCGGATATATCCAAGTTGAACGAGAGCGAGAAAGCCGAGTTGTCTAATTTGTTGTTGAAATGTAAATGATGTTTATGGGAAATTCGAGATGCAAGGTGTATGCGCATGGTGAAGATGTGTCTGGTGATGTGCTGGTGTCAACCGGCTTGTTCGATGCTAACGGTGTAGAGATATTCGATGGTGATATCATACGGTGTGATGGTGTTGGTGACTTAGATGTGATCATGGATACCGATATCGGGTCGTGGGTGATAGGTGGTCGGTTGTTGTTCAATGAATTATCTAGGTATAATTGTGTCGTCATAAGTAATTCTTTCGAAAATAGTAGTGGTTGTCGCGAGCGTGCTTGCGCGAGCGGCCACATAAATACACACACTTTACGTGCGGCTATCGACAAGTGGGGAGTCGACGCGCAGGTGGAGATGGTTGAGGAGGAATGCATCGAGTTGGCCCTCGCCATACACAAGTTGAGGCGCAAGAGGGGTGATTTCGTTGAGAAGACGAACGCCGTTATAGACGAGATAGCCGATGCCATCATAATGTTGGAGCAAGCCAAGTTGATATTCGATATTGACGCTATAAACGCTAGGATTTGTTTCAAGATGGACCGGTTGAAATCGAGGATAGAAGAAGGTGTTGCTTAATATAACAAACTGTATTTTTTTATAATTTATGAAAATTCTTATTATAGGACACGCGAGGCACGGCAAGGATACGGTCGCGGGTATCATCGGTGGTTTAACTGGCATGAGGTTCGAGAGTTCGTCAATGGCGGCTTGCCGGATATTCATATTCGACATGTTGAAGCACAAGTACGCGTACAGGAACGTCGCGGAATGCTTCGAGGACAGGTTCAACCACAGGTCTGAATGGTACGAGCTTATATGCTGGTACAACAGGAATGACAAGGCAAGGTTGGCAAAGAACATACTTGCTGAAAACGATATCTACGTCGGTATGCGCGACAGGGAAGAGATACGCGAGTGTATCAAGCAGGGCGTGTTCGATGTCGTGGTTGGTGTTTTCGACCCGAGGGAGGAACTGGAACAAAGCGACTCTTTCAACATAGACGTGTGGGAAGAAAGTGATATAGTCATAATGAATAATTCAACGCTCGATGACCTCGAGAAGCGCGTTAAGCTTCTGGTCTGTGGCATGGTGTGATATAAATAACAAAAACATCACGGCTGTATGTATTTAGGTGAGTTCAAGAAACACGTCCCGAGTTTAAAATCATATCTTAGCGAGAGCTTGTTCCGCGATAACTGGAGGAATTACGCCAACGATACGTATCTGACAACAGATTCACCATCCAAGGAAACGCTGTCGGTCATGTAGGTTATGGTGAAGATATTCGGTGTAGGTGGTGCGGATGAACTCATATTCACGACCAACGACATCTCTTTCGGTGAGGATTACCTTCAGATAACCGACAAGGTCAAGATGTTGCAACCTAAGATTGTCAAGACAGTCAACCTACCCGGTCGTTACATCCTGTACATAACGCTTTACGATCTGGAAGGTGTTACAGTGTCTTGTGTTGATATGGTGTCAGATGAAAGCACAAACGGTTTCGTGTTCATAAAGGATGTCGATTTCGACAAGATAAGCGGTGAGGAAGATGACGAGGACATAGATGTTGACGATGATGGAGCAACCGAGGGAGCAGATGGAGGTGGTACGGGAGAAGATACTAAGGCTCAGGATGATTTCTCTGATTTGTAAATTTATTAAACCCAACTAGTTATAATAAGATTAGTTGGGTTGATGATTTTTACACTAAAAATATCTCGAGTTGTTGTTTTTTTGTGTAAATTTGTAAAGTTGATAATTCTAATATTAATTTAATCATATATGAAAACGACATTAAATGGACTCTATTCGCAGAGTATTGAAAAGCAGCAAGCATTGCCACAGGTAACGGGTGTTAATTACTACGTTGTTGTTGACGTTAGTGGTAGCATGTCCGGCGAGTTGCATAAAATCCGCGCGCAGTTAAAGAACAAGGTGTCTTCGTTGCTCCGTGATGATGATACACTAACAATAGTGTGGTTCTCTTCAGATTCACAATGTGGTGTGTTGAAGGAGAACGTGAAGGTTACAAACCTGGTACAGCTTAATGATTTACACGCTGCGATCGACAGGTTCTTGAAGCCAATGAGTTGCACCGCGTTCAGGAAACCTCTTGAACTTGTCAAGAGCATCATAGACAATTACGGTTCTAGTAATCCCAACGTGCTTATATTCCTAACGGACGGGTACAACAACGATTGTAGCTGGAAGGACGTGATGCAAAACCTGTCCGTGTTGAACGGTAGCCTTGCATCTTCGATGTTCGTCGAGTATGGTTATTACGCTGATTCGTCTAGGCTGTCTGAAATGGCATCGCTTGTTGGTGGCGAGAAGGTCACTTCATCGTCGTTCGATGATTACGATAGTGCCTTTACTAGGAAATTATCAACGCCGCTGTTGTCAACGAAGAAAATCAAGGTTGCCTTGGATAAAACACCGTCACGTGATTTCGTTTATAGCATCGACAACGGCGAGGTTATACTGTACAGCATCGTTGACGGGCATGTGCTGGTTGGGCAGGATATTGATAAGGTTTATTACACTATTGATGGTTCTGGTAATACAAATGCACCACAGGCTATGTACGCGCTGGCTTTCCTGTTGTCAGACAAGATGCGCGTCGAGGATACCGAGGACGTGTTGTCCAGTATAGGTGATGTCAGGATGATCAACATGTACGCCAACGCGTTCGGCAAGCAAAAGTTGTTCGAGTTCAAGTCAGAGCTGAAGAAGTGTATTTACGATGATTCGTATCGTTTCAATGAAGGTATGAACACGAGTCACATGATAGATGACGAGAAGTACTGTGTTGTTGAACTCATAGAGGATTTACAGGATCACGGTGCATTGTTCCACCCGTTGAGTGAGCATTTCGAGTACAACAGGATTTCAGCCGCCATGGAGGACAAGGACGAGTTCACGGATGAACAGAAGCAGCTCGTGGAGAATGCAAGTTCGGTTAATGAGCTTGAGGCTATATTGGAGAAAATCAAGAAGGAGAACTTCAAGTTGAAGTTCGTACCTAACAATAAGAACAAGGGGTACACGTTCGACGACCTTGTTTACCATGAGGATAGGGCTAATATATCGGTTCGTGTCAGGATTGATGGTCACGTCATGCTTCCAAATAACGAGTATGGTATAGATATCGTCAACACGTTCGTGTACCGCACGTACAACATCATCAAGGATGGTATCGTTAACATAACCAAGATACCTGTATCTTTTGTCGGTAACATCGGTTTCAATTTATCATCGAGGTTGTTTTCGAACGGTGTTATGGTTTTTGTCCCAGACCCCAATTCAAATATAATGGTTATTGATTTCAGCAGTTTGCCGACTATAAACCGTTCGATGTACAAGAATATGTCCGCTGTTAAACTTGCTAAATTATCGTTCGATTTGTGCAGGATGCAGGCGATGAACAAGGTGTTCAAGGCATCTAAGGATAGTAAGAGCGTATCGATGGTGGAGAAATACGGGGAGGAAGCCACTAACTGGTTGAACGGTCTAGGGTTCACAGATTTCTATGGTTTCTCGCCTAAGTTGAAGAAAGCTGAACCTAAAGATTCATACGTTGCCATCGAGTTGCTCGTTAAGATTAAAGGGTTGTCAAGCCTTCCGAAGGTCGATGATGTTGTGAAGAAAGTTGCCACCGGTAAACCGCTCACCATATCAGAATCGTTGATTAACGAGGCTATATTTGATTATAACACGATGATCCGACTGACAGAATCGCTCAAAAAGTCTAACCCTGGGGTTTGTGATGATTTTATAGCAGCGAAGGTCAAGGAGGTTAACGACAATAAGAAGAATCTCATGAGGGAGATATCCAAGCAGAAGTTCTCTATGATACTGTCTAGGAAATGGTTCCACGAGTTTAAGTCTATGGACGAGAATACCATTGATATCGTTGTTGATGGTAAGACGGTTGCTGTTACATTTGAATATGCGGAAACTACTATCGAAATTTAATATGAATTACGAGATTATTAAAGACGAGAAACTCCTTCTGGAGTTCATAGACTGGTTGCCTGAATTGGAGGAAGGAGAGTGTTATTACTGTGGTTTGTTCGCTAGGTCGAAGTATTGCAAGGATGTGTTGCATATCAATTCAGACAAGCAACAGCTCAAAAGGTTCACGACAACCAAGGAGTTCTTGTTCGAGAAGATTCAGCAACTTGAATGTGAAGTTGGTACATATTACCAGAAACACGTTAAAATACCACAGGAAGCACTCGCGTTGTATATCAACATTAACCCCAGAAGTTATGAAAAGGCTGCCAAGATGTGCTTGGTTAAACTTGCCGAATTAATCACGAGACCTTACGGTGGGTATAACCCACACCAGGAGATGTTGAGCTGTATCCACAAATCAATTAGCAGGAAGGTTTTCTTCGATGTTGATTTCGATGGTGTTGATTTCGATACCGTGAGTGGTAAGGTTGAGGATGTGCTTAACAAGGATTGTGTCAGCTACTTGAAAACACGTGGTGGATTCCACGTGCTTGTCGATATCGGCAAAATACAGGATGAGTACAAGAAAACATGGTACAAGGGTATAACTTCGATAGAAGGTGTGGATTGTAAAGGTGATAACATGATTCCTGTACCAGGTACGTACCAAGGTGGGTTCATTCCACATTTCATCCGTTAGTGTTTCTTGTATTATGTTATTGATGTTAAACGTGTTGAGTTATAGGTTTAAATAAAAATACTTTCAAAATAAAATTATGGAAATGGTAAAAGGTATTGACTTTAAATTAAGTGAAGATGGTAAAACATTGTTGCGTGTTGATAAAGATGTTGTCGAGTTTGTAATCCCAGATTCAGTAACGAGTATAGGGAATTATGCTTTTATGGATTGTGCTAGTTTAAAATCAATAACTATCCCTAGTTCTGTAACGAGTATAGGGTATAATGCTTTTAGTGATTGTTCTAGTTTAAAATCAATAACTATCCCTAGTTCTGTAACATACATAGATAATTGCATGTTTTATGGTTGTTCTAGTTTAACA
>Ga0233423_10000155_pt1 | contig 41825 bp, 45 predicted proteins | sample Watercolumn_Mata_FD_180713 | JGI IMG/M metagenome (GOLD analysis project Ga0233423, IMG submission 180713) | Freshwater microbial communities from Lake Matano, South Sulawesi, Indonesia - Watercolumn_Matano_2014_112_MG | ecosystem: Environmental > Aquatic > Freshwater > Lake | place: Indonesia... | reverse complement strand
ATTTGGTAGACGAGACATACAGTCCCGGCTGGTCTAACCTCAGCCTCCGCTGAAGGCTAAGCTGCTGAAGAATCTGAGCTTGTCGGCGAGGTTATGGAATTTCTCGACATCGTTGCTCCCACAGCTAGGACATTTAACATTCACCTTGTCCTTTGGATTAGCTGTCTCAGGTTTCCTGAATGTGATTTTGCAGTAGTTACATCCATACTCTTGCGCTGACAATTTATTTCCCCCTTTGTTGTGTGATTAAGATACTAACCTCTCGGCTAACTGTTTGTTCTTTTCTATCTGCTCTAGCAGTATCTGGTGCACCATATCGCAGGCTTCACCTATTTTCTGGTTGCTGAGACTGTAGTAGACGCTCGTTCCTTCGCGTCGATATTGCACCACTCCTTTGTCGCGGAGAATAGCCAGATGCCGGGAGACAACAGCCTGTGGTAGTTCAAGCGCCCGGGCTAATTCGTTCACTGTCACCTCGCCATCACGTAGCTCATTGATGATGATGAGCCTCTTCGGGTCGGCAAAGGTCTTGCACAGTTCTGCCTTTAAATTGTAGAGTTCAAGATTGTACTGTGCCAACGATGCCCTCCTTTTATTATTAATATTAATATATATATATTGTAATATTATCATATTATTAGTATCTTGTCAAGTCCTTTATCTACACTTTTTATGTTATTCCCAGGGGTTAAGCGACGAAGAGTCTCGGTGGGGGATGGGACGATAAAGTTCTTAGCTACGCTCAGAATTATAGGAAAGTGGTATAATAAGCTTCCTGGTGTGTAACGTAATGGCTAAATACATAATTGCCCATGATGTAGGCACCAGCGGCAATAAGGCAGTTCTGGTGGATACCCAGGGACGCTCCCATGGAAAGTGCTTTGAACCTTACAGGACCTATTATCCCAAGCCGGGATGGGCTGAGCAAGAGCCCTTGGACTGGTGGAAGGCGGTAACCCGAACTACAAGGCTTCTTCTGGAATGTACAGGCATATCACCCAAAGACGTTTTATGTGTTACCTACAGCACACAGATGCTCGGCATCATCCCGATGGACTCGCGGAAAGGACCGCTGAGACCTGCCATCATCTGGCTTGATAATCGGGCTGGTGAGCAGGCAGAGCGGTTGATGGGGAAATTTCTAGGACCACGTGTTTTCGCCCTGATTGCCGGCGCTACTTTAGGCGGTAAAGATGGCATGCCCAAGTTGCTCTGGCTAAAGGCGGAAGAGCCAGAAATTTATAACAGAATGTGCTGTTTCCTCGATGCCGCCGGTTATCTTTTTTATCGCAGCACGGGCAACATGGTCATGGAGTGGACCGGTGCCTCTGCTTTTGGTATTGACCTCAAGAAAAAGACGTGGCTCAGTAGCATTTTTCGCTATGTCGGGCTTGACCCTGGCAAGTTTCCCGCTTTAGTCAGGTCGATAGACAAGGTGGGCGAACTTACGCCAGAGGCGGCTAAAGAATATGGACTCTTGCCGGGCACGCCGGTCATAGCTGGTTCTGGAGATGCTACCTGTGCCGCTGTTGGCTCCGGTGCCGTCGACGAAGGAGATGGTCATGTCTATCTGGGAACATCTGGTTGGGTAGGCGTGGTCACCAGCCGCATACTGCAGGGCAAATGCGGAGCCGCCACGATTCATTCGGCAGACCCCCAAAAAACCTTTCTATTTGCTGAAACTGAAGCCGCTGGCGGTTGCATCCAGTGGATTGCTGATGAGTTTTATAAAACCGAAAAAGAAGACCCGAATATCCCCAATGTATATGCCCTGATGGATGACGAAGTTGCCAGAATTACACCCGGTTCCAATTATTTGCTTTTTACCCCCTGGATTTATGGGGAGAGGGCTCCTATAGACGATTGTTATGTCCGTGCCACCTTTCTCAACCTGAGCGCTGACCATACTCGTGAGCACTTACTGCGGGCTGTCTATGAAGGCGTGGCTTATAACATCAGGTGGATAGTGGACATCGTGGAGAAGGAATTCAAATTTCCTCTGCCTCATCTCAGAGTTATAGGTGGTGGAGCTAAGGGCAAGCCCTGGATGCAGATTCTGGCGGATGTGACTCATCGGAAGATTGAGACTGTCTGTGACCCTCAAGAAGCCGGAGCGGTGGGGGCAGCGTTGATAGCGGCAGTCGGTCTAGGAATATATCCGGATTTCGGGTCGCTGAAAAATGTGGTCAAGGTAGACAGGGCGTTTGAGCCCCGACCGGAAAACTCCGAGATTTACGACACCCTATTTCATTCGTATCAGGAAGTTTACAGTGACCTGAGGAATTTCTATAGAAAGCTGAACAAGGAAAGATTTGACAAGGCAATATGTGAAGGAGGTGTCTATTAACCCCGCCTGTCATTGCGAGTCCCGATGTAATCGGGGCGTGGCAATCCCAGGGGGAAACCCCAAGCACCAAATCCCAAATCCTAAACAAATTCAAATCACCAAAATACAAACCAGTTTAGAGGATTGGAATTTATGATTTTGGATTCGTTTGTGATTTAGAAATTCGAGTTTGGTATTTAATCACGATTCTGAAGGAGGTGCCTAAATGGATAGAGAAGAGATTTTAGGTCTTCCCGTAGCTCTGCCGGATGGCGTAGATTACGAGGACTACATTATCGGCACATATCTGGTTTCATACCCGGCGGCACTGCCCGTTCCTATAATCGCGCCTTTCCTGGCTATTGAGCAGAGCACAGGAACGTGGGTGCCTGTGCCCGGTGAGACCCCTGAAGTCCGCTGCCAGCATATCGCTAAGGTGATTGGCGTTTATGAGATGCCCGACTACGAAGCCACCGTGCCGTCCAATTTGCAGGACAGGAAATGGTTTGTTCAGGTAGCTTATCCGGAGGTTAACATCGGCGAGCAGATACCTATGCTCCTGACCACGGTGGTAGGCAATATTTCCATGGGTGGCGATATCAAATTGGTGGACATCCGTTTCCCCAAGAAATATGTGGCTGGTTTCCAGGGACCTAAATTCGGTATCGATGGTATCCGAGAAATTCTGGGAGTACAGAAAAGACCTCTGCTTAACAACATGATAAAGCCGTGCACAGGTTATACCTGTGAAGTTGGAGCTGAATTGTTCAGGAAAGCAGCGGCTGGCGGTTGTGACATTGTCAAGGACGATGAGTTGATAGCCGACGCTTCATTCAATTCAGCGCTGGAGCGTGTCAAATGCTATATGGAGATTGAGAAGCAGGTCTATGAGGAAACAGGTGAACATACGCTATACACCGTGAACGTAACTGACAAGATACCCAAGGTCTTTGAAAACGCTAGGCGTGCTGTGGAGCTGGGCGCTAATGCCATTATGATTAACTATCTAGCTGTCGGTTTTCCGGTTTTGCAAGCGCTGGCTGAAGACTCTGCCATCAATGTTCCTATTCTGGGGCATATGGACGTTGCCGGTGCTTTGTACATGTCGCCTTACCACGGTATGAGCTCTCATCTTGTACTGGGCAAGCTGCCCCGTCTGGCTGGTGCAGATGTCGTTGTCATCCCTGCACCGTACGGCAAAGCGCCGGTGATAGATTACAAGTTCAAGAACGCTGCCAGGAATTTATCTTTTCCGCTGTATAATCTAAAGCCGACATTCCCCATGGCGTCAGGTGGCATAACCCCGTCCATGGTGCCACAGGTGATGGCAGCTCTGGGCAATGACATCGTTATAGGCTCCGGTGGTGGCATTCATGCTCATCCTCAAGGACCAATCGCCGGCGGAAAGGCATTTCGGCAGGCAATCGATGCTACCATGCAGGGCATTCCAATAGCGGAGTATGCCAAAGAGCATGAGGAATTGGCGATTGCGCTGAAGGAGTGGGTAGACCCCTTCAGCAAGGGTATCAGAATTTGAAAGGAGGAGAAATGTCTAAAGTTACAGTTTTAGGCGGCTGTGGGGCGGTTGGAAGCATAGCCACGCAGACGCTGGCTTCAAGCGGGGTGTTTTCTGAAATAACAGTGGCTGACATGAATATTGCCGCAGCCAGGAAGCTGGTTGGGAAGCTCAAGGGTGTTAAGCTCTCTGTGGCTGAGCTTGATGCCGAAAATCCACAGAGCATAAGAAAGGCAATCGGCGGCTCGGCGGTTGTTTTGAACTGTGTTGGTCCCTTCTATAAATACGGACCTATCATACTTAGAGCCGTCATAGAAGCCCGTATAAACTACGTTGATGTCTGTGATGATTTTGATGCCACTGAGAAGCTCCTGGCTATGGATGATAAAGCAAAAAAGGCTGGCATTTCGGCGCTCATTGGAATGGGGAGCTCTCCTGGCGTGGCGAATGTTCTGGTCAGGTTCTGTGCCGATTCTCTGCTCGACCAGGTCGAGGCGGTCGATATATACCACGCACATGGCGGAGAGAAGGTGGAGGGGGCGGCGGTGGTTAAACACAGGATTCATTCCATGAAATTGCCTATACCGATGTTTCTAGATGGTAAATTTACCACGGTGAATCTGTTTGAGGATAGTGGTAAGGCATTGGAGGAGGAAACCGAGTTTAAAGATGTGGGTACATACAACGTCTATGGCTATCCGCATCCCGAGACCATAACACTGCCCAAGTATTTGAAAGGCGTCAAGAGGGTGACTAATCTGGGTCTGGTGCTGCCGCCGGCTTATGCCGAGCTGATAAAAGGGATGGTGAGATTGGGAATAACTGAGGAGAAGCCGGTTGAGGTTCAGGGTCATAAAGTCATACCTCTGGAATTCGCCGTCGCTTATATACTATCCCAGCGTGAGAGGCTGCTGAAGGAAGCCGGGATTAACCAGCCTATGGGTTGTCTCAAGATTGTGGTCAAGGGATATAAGGATGGCGGGAAGAACACTTACATCTTTTCGATGTCCTCTAGGGGGCAGGGTATGGGTGAAGGAACAGGAATACCTGCAGCTATAGGCACCATAATCATGGGTAGCGGAAAGATTACGGAAAAAGGTGTCTTACCGCCTGAGGCATGTGTCAATCCCATGGACTTGCTCGAACTTGCCAAGACCAAGGTGCAGGCTGTTGCCGCTAAAGGCTTCCCTATTGCCATCGAGCATATCGATAAAGACGGCAAATCGCAGAAAGTAGATCTGTTTAGCTAGAGAGTTGCTTAATAACCTTGTTATCTTTCATTTTGAGCGTAGCGAATAATTTCCTGTAGGGGGTGAGGTTTCCCCTTTTGTTATCGCGAGTCAAGCGTGGCAATCTCCGAGTTCGCCTTGACTGTTATTCGTTAGACATCGTAGAAATAGGTTGCTTTGCTGTGAGGTAAACCCATGAACATTCGTGAGGCAATCCGCCGACGCATCAGTGTCCGCCACTATGAGCCACAACCTATCCCGGAAGAACTCTTGCAGTCTGTGGTAGAATTCGGCAAAGGCTCCGTGGCTCTGGATGCTGGTATCAGAATTCGTTTTCATCTCATTAAGGAGGGCAGGCTTGTGGCGGAGCGGATGACCTATTTAACTGGCGCCCGATTTCTTTTCGGCTCGTCGCCGCACTTCATCATAGCCACATCTAAGGAAGAGCCGTTGTTCATGCTGAACATGGGCTTTCGCATGGAGCAGATGATACTCTTTGCCACCGAGGAAGGTCTGGGCACCTGCTGGATAGGCGGCTTATTCACTGAGGAGCGAATTGGTGACTTTCTGGGGATGGAGACAAATGAGCGTGTTATCGTCCTGACTCCGATTGGCTATCCTGATACCTCGTTTTACGGTCGGATGACGCATGACCTGTTCGAGCTAGGGGCAGCTAACTTCGGGCGTAGAAAGCCGCTTAAGCAGATAGCCTTTGGCTCTGAGTGGGGTTTGCCGCTTGAGACCCAGGACGATGAACTTCTCGAGGCGCTGGAATGTGCCCGTTTAGCGCCGTCATGGGTTAACGCTCAGCCGTGGCGCTTTCTGGTTGGTCAAACGGAGATAATAGCCTTAGCCGATGCCAGTGGCAGATATAGCAGTGTTAGGAATGGCAAGCATTACTATCGCCTCGACGTAGGCATTGCCATGTCGCATTTCTTCTTAGTGACTAAGGAGATGGGCTGGGATGGGAAGTGGCAGGTTACAGGATTTGACCCGGAACAGGTGGCAAAAAAGCACGCCGTTCCTGAGGGCTACGAGGTGCTCGGTATATACAAGAGGACGTAAAATGGCAGAAAGGCTTGTACTTGAAGGATTTAAACCATTCATCGGGAAGCATTGTGAGACTACTGCTTTGAAACGGGTGCTCGACCATCATGGGCTTAATGTGTCTGAGGAGATGTTGCTGGGGCTGGGTGGTGGCATTGGTTTTGTCTACTGGTATATGAAGATGATGCCATATCCGTTTGTCGGTGGTCGTAACGGCAAGATTGCTGAGTTTGCCGTCACTGCCTGCAGGCGGCTTGGTGCAGAGGTAACCATAATGGAGACAGCCAGTGCTAGAAAGGGGTACGAGGAACTGAAAGCTTTGCTGCGTGACGGTGAGCCGGCGGTCGTTTATCTGGACATGGCTTATCTGCCTTATTTCGCAGTTCCTGAGGCAGCTCATTTCGGTGGACATGTTGTTGTCTTTGGGCTGGATGAGGATAGAGATATGGTTTATATCTATGACCGTGGCAGAAACCCGGTAACGGTGAGTATAGCAGACTTAGCCCGGGCGCGAAGTTCGAAATTTCCGCCTTTTGCCCCAAAGCACCGACTGTTAAAGATAAAGTACCCGGCGCGAATCGGCGACTTAAAGACAGGGGTTAATGATGGCATACTTGATTGCTGTACTAACATGCTGAAGCCGCCGATAAAAAACATCGGTCTTGCTGGCATGCAGAAATGGGCTGATTCGGTGGTAAAGTGGACTGAGCAATTCAAAGGTTTAAATCTGTTAGGTGCCCTTATGAACGGCTTCATGTATATCGAAGTAGCCGGCACCGGAGGAAGTGCCTTTCGCTCCATGTATGCTAAGTTTCTCGAAGAAGCTAGCTTAATTCTCGGCAAGCCTGAACTCAAAGAGGTAGGGGAGATGATGTACCAGTCGGCGGAAATGTGGAGTCAGATTGCCTCGGAGCTTATGCCCGATTCCTGGCACAATCTCGGAAGGATGAGGCAGCTAATCATTCAAAAGAATCGGCTCTTCGAAGAACAGGAGCCAGGTGCACTGGATGCGATGATGAGAATTAACCATGAGTTTGATGTTTTGATGAAGGAGGCTGTTGAAGACCTGAAGAAACCGCCTACGTTTTTATCCAATGTGCAGAAGAGCATTCTGAGATGCCGGGACATAGAAAGCCAGGCATTTCAGAGGCTGAGCAGCATTATGGATGAAGCAAAAGGCAGAAGTTAAAAATCAAAATGGCAGTCGAACTTCAGACCATCCGCCTCGGTTTTTTAGCTATCTAGCTGCATCTATTTTTTGAGTAATATTTTGCACAGGGCAAAAACGACCAGCAGGTAGGCTATCAGTCTTATGGTGATAAGAAAGGCGGTCAGACCGGCGGCAAGCCCGAGCAGCGTTATAATATGGGATACGGCAAAAAGACCGAAGGCTATACCTATGTAAAGAGGCACATCACCCTTCTTTTTAACGTAAGCCCAGATGCCTAAGCCGAGTATCACGACGCAGAGCACGAGATTGATTGTGATTACCGGGTCCCAGGTCATGTGTTTATGCCTCCTTTTATGATTCGGGTCAACACGTAGTTCGACTTATGAGGACGTCCAGTTGTGACCGAGTGAGAAGTATATCAGCTTTGGAGTAAGAGCACAATTTGTCGACAGCCTATTCCACTTAACCTCGTGGTTACTCCGCTGGGACATGAAATATTGTTGAGACATGTGTTATCCTTTTAGTTGTACTTTCAGTTCAAAGGGGTTGCTGGTGTAATGAACAGTAAGATTATGAAGCGATTATCGATTGTGTTAGCCGTTGTGCTGTGTCTTCAGCTTGGCTTTACTGGTTCAGTCAACTCAGTTACAGAGAACACTGGTGGGGTCAAGGAGCTGAATTTCGTTTTTCTCCACGGTGCCAATGGCAATCCCTGTGGTCCGCAACTTCTGGCTGATACTATTGTGGAGCAGATACCTTCCTATATCCTTGAATACGAACAAGCCAATCCCGGCATCAAAGTTAAAATTAACGTTATGAACAGATGTTATCCCAGCGATGTGGATATAGAGACCTGGGCTCAAAACATCGCTGACAGCGTTGATAAATATCTGCCCGGCGATGGCAAGATAATCTTTATCGGACATAGCATGGGTGGCAAATCGGCGCTGTATGCCGTAGCCAATAATATCGGTAACCTGGCTGAAAGGACGGCACTTGTAGTCACTATTAATAGTCCTATTGTGAGTCTGGATAGATATGTAGTGGCTGGTGGTGGGTCGTTTCTCACCTATTGTCGCGCGGCTTTGTGGAATACTACCCAGGGAGCGTGTATATCAGTGGCGACCTATGATAGCTCGGAAGATGGCAAGTGGGTAAGTCAGAACAGGCATTGGTTGGCTTTCATATCAGGTGAAAATGCACCGCTGAGCCCGCAGTTCGATTATGGTGGAGTTGATGCTTATCCCAGGGATATGGATGATGGCGCCCTGCCCATATCGGCTCAATACTCTGACGGCGCCGATGTAATCTATTACGGTGAGCATGGACATAGCGAATTTCACACTGTAAAAGCAGTAGCTGATTTCATGGCGGGGGAGATTCTAAAATATATTTTCGGTGGGACTATAGAATGCCCGGTCCTGGCAAGGGAAGGTGGCTTTGAGCATAAGGCTGGTTCATTGCTGGGGACGGATTACTGGCAGGATATAATAGGCGATGTGCTTGGTATCAGCAACAGGCTGTGGCATTGGAACCAGTCCTATATCAAATGTCAGGGGTGGGAGGACATAGCTGAGTATTACCCGCCGACTTATGAAAATGACCTGAGGAGCCGTTATGAGGTCAGCCGAGTGGATTCAGCAGCGATTTTAACCGGCATTGAGGAAGCGCGCTGGCTGAGCCCGGATAATCCTGAGGATTGCCGGCTTTACCTGCGGACCAGGGCTGCCCCGCGAAACTATATACAGGTGGACTGGAAAATTTATCGTCAGGGGCTGTTACCTGAAGGCACCAAGCGAGACCATTATGAAATCGAGTTAACAGCCGGCACGCCTTTGGCTGAGGTCTATCAGGCATCATGGCAGACCGATAACCCGCGTGATTTGAGGGTTCAGGTATGGTCGCGGGCTGAAAGACCTTTCCGCTGGTTCGAGGCTAAATGGAGGGTCTATTACCAGAAAAGCCAGTACAGAAAAATTATTGATGAAATTCCGGCGCTGACGGAAACTAACCCAAGCAGGTGAAAAGTTGCTCGCAATGGCACTGGGGATGCTTTCATAATTTCATGCCCTGAGCACGGCTCGAGCCTTTAGGAAACGAAGCGGGCGCTCCCGTGTGACCATACCGACCAACTTATCCTCTTTCACTATTGGTATCTGTTCTATATCGTAGTCTTCCATCTGCTCCAGCAGGTCTACCGCTGGCTGGTCAGGTGGAGCCGTCTTGAGCCTGTTGGCGGGCGTCATTACGTCGCTGATGCGGGTCGAGTCCCAGCGCTTTTCTGGTATCTGTATATCGCTCAGGGTTACGATTCCCTGCAGCTTGCCGTCCTCAATGACTACAAAGCAGTGTTGCCCGGAGTTGATGATATATTCGCGGACCACTCCAAAGGTAAGCTGCTGCTTTATCGGGGTGTAGGCATCTGTCATCATGTCGTGGGCTGTTGTGCCGCGGAGAGCATCGCGTACCAGCACCTGACGTCTTGCCGTGGTGGCGGCATCTTCCAGGAACCAGCCGAACACAACCGTGGCTACGCCGGCAAACCAGTTGCCGGGGAGGATAATCGCGGCAATGCCGACAGCGATGAGCAGGAAACCTATGACTCGTCCGGTCAGGGTGGCAATCCGTGTTGCCCGGCTGTAACTCCTCATTGCAAGCTGCAAGACGGCTCGCAGTCCCCTGCCCCCGTCTAGAGGAAAAGCTGGAATAAGGTTAAACAGGGCAATCATGATGTTGAAAAAGAACAGCCATTGCATGAATTCGGCGGGCATAGGGTCCTCAGCGCCGGACAGGGCGTGGGCGAGTGCGTAAAATATGCCGGCTATGAGAATGCTGGATACTGGACCGGCTGCGGCGACCAGAAGGTCAGGAACTGGCTTAGTGTCCTGCTCGGTTATCCTGGGCACACCGCCGAAGACGTACAGGGTGATGCTTCTTACCGGCATGCCTCTGTTTATGGCTACGTAGTTTTGGGCTAGGGCGCGGGCGTACATTGAGGCAAGAAAAAGTAAGCTGGCAACTATCCCGTGTATAATATTAAGCCATATCGGGTAGAGTCCATGAAACTGCTGCGCCAGCGCTATCACTATTAGAAGCAGCGCCGGCAGCCAGGTATAGTGCAGCCGAACCGGAACCCCAAAAACCTCGCCCAGATTTATATAACGCGGCATTTTGTCTCCTGTTACAGTATAAACGCTGCGGACAAATGAAACAAGATGTTGTCCCCCCACTCTAGCTCTCTACCCTGGAGGGAGAGAGCAAACAGTCGCTATCTTTCGTCTTTTGAAGTCATGTGCTAGAATCAACATGAACTTCTAGTAGCGATTTCTGAGACATCAGACAGACGGGTAAAATGGAAGAGATAAGAGAAGTAAGAAACCATCATGGTCTTAAGAGCAGCGTGGAGGTGATACGCAACTCTTTTAGAACTGTAGCACTTGAATTCAGGTTGAATGAGCGCAACTGTCCTACTCATCCCTCTCTGATGACTCTGGATAAATTGCTGGAGCTGGAGAAGAAGGCAAATCTTTTCGGGTTGTTCTTGGCTGACGTGCAGGTGGGTTTTGTGGCTATAGAAAGAGCGGATGAAACGCTTTACTACATGGATAAGCTGGCTGTACTTCCGGAGTATAGACACAAAGGCTACGGAAGGAAGCTGGTTGAATTCATGTTTGATTATGTTAAGAAGAGCCATGGTGGAAATGTTGCCCTGGGAATGATAGACGAGAGCGCAGTTTTAAAAAACTGGTACAAGCAGCTAGGTTTCAAAGAGACGGGGACAAAGAATTTTGAGCACTTGCCTTTCACCGTGTGCTTTATGGAAAAGAGCCTATTGCCATATTAACTACGGCGTTATATTGCCTTCTTTTCGGCGAGGTCGATTTTCTTGGCACAGGTCATCCGTATTTTAGGGCGCGTGCTGGCTACTGATACCATTTTCCCATCAATTGCCAGGGTCCACCGGGGACAGATATGTTGGTTTCTCTGTTGCTGTAAAATGTCACAGACCCAGCAAGATTTGCCCCTCTTAAATCAATAAAATTAAAAGCTATTTTTGATGGGTCGCCTTTTTGAACAAGCTCCCATGTCCCATTACCCCCCAGCATACCACCACCGCCCCCGACCCCTGCCACACCTGTTGTAAGCGAGCCCGTTCTATCGGGATTTAAAACTATTTTCACGAACATGTGGTAACTTCCAGTATTATCCTGCAATAGCATTTCTCCCTCAGCAAAGACAGTGCGATTGAAATCAGGGAGCCCGGAGGGACAGCCAAGGATAAACGGAAGCGAGAAAATCAACAGAGTTAGTATAAGCAGCTTTTTCATTTATATTCCCCTTGTCTGTTGTATTAGTGCCTAATTCTATACCATATTGGTTTCAGTTACAATCCAGAGTCGATTTCGGTATTGGAAGGCTCTAGTCCTTTTGTGCGGACCCGGCTAAACCCTTGATGCTGTTGATGAGCAAGATGAATTCTCGGGTGTATTCGTCTCTGCTCAGGTGGTCGAGGTAGCTCAGGCTCTCGTCTTTCTTTCTCAGCAATGTCAGGATTTCCTCCGGAGCTTTCCCAGCTTTAGCTGCAGCGCCAACGGTCTTGTACCAGTCTAGGAGTTTTTGCCTGTAGGCTTTCAGTCTCTCGACCCCTTTGTTATAGCAGCCGAAATGACCATAGCACAGCTTTCGGGGCTCGAGTTTGATGAGCTTATCTATGGAAGACAGCGTCTCTTCCAGCTTGAAAGGCGGTGGTGTAGTCGGTCTGACGGCGTCCTCAGCGCAGACACCTGCTGCTTCACCGGCTATTAACACTCCGTTCGACTTGTCGAAAATGCTTATGTGGTGTGGAGCATGTCCGGGTGTAATGTATATCTCCAGCGTTAAACCACCGCCTAAGTTGAGCTCCATCTGGTCTGTGGCGGCTATAATCCTGTGTTCTGGCACCGGTTCTATTTCACCGTATTCAATCGCTAGCTCACCCAACGTTTTGAGGCTATTCTGCCACAGCATTGTGGGGTCAACCAGGTGTGGCACAGCCCGGCTATGAGCCAGGACTTTAGCCCGGCTCATTTCTCTGGCTGCTGTTCCGACTCCGCCGGCATGGTCTATGTGTACGTGCGTCAGAATGATGTAGTCGATTTCGTCGGGGCTCAAATTAAGCTCGCTTAAGGCGTGGAGCAGATTAGGTATGGCTGTTTTAGGTCCGACGTCTATGATGGCATTTTTTTCGCCGCAGAACAGATAGGCTCCGATGAATTTCCCATATCCCGGCATCGGCGGCTGGAGATTTAGCAGTTTGAGATTTGGCGTGATGTTGTATATTTCCATTTAAGCTCTCTTCTGTTTCCAGTAACTGTATATTCTCAGTGTTTGTTGCCTCCTGGTGATGGTGTCTTAAGTGTAAGCCAGTATGCTTATTCTTGCAAGCACGTTGACAACTGACCAGCAGGGTTTTAACATGGGCGCGGTGGTTCGCTATGGTAACTTCCGGCTTGAAGGTAAGTAAAACTCATGTCCAGCGTGTCTTCAGTTTTACTGACGAAATCGTAGAACGATATCCCAACCGCCTGGCGGGAACGGAAGCCTGCCGTAACGCCACAAACCGGATAAAAGAGGAATTTATCAAGAATTGTGACACTGATTCAGTGAAGGTGGAAGATTTCACTGTCCACCCCAAGAGTTTCTTGAAATATATCCCGGGGCTGGTGGCTCTCTATTTTATTGGGGCGGTTTTATTATATTTTGGCTTCCCGCTGCCGGCGCTTCTGGTGTACGCCCTGGCGATTTTTGTATTTTATGCCCAGTTCGCCCGCTACTGGGAAGTGCTCGACCCGTTATTTCCTAAAACAACCGGCTATAATGTCTACGGCTCTATCGAACCGGAGGCTGAGGTAAGGCAACAGGTCGTGGTCAGCGCCCATCATGATGCCGCCTATGTATTTCAACTCCTGGCTCGCTTCCCAAAATACTATGCCAGATTGATAAATGCAGGGATATTATTTTTGCTGCTCGGTTTCCTTGTTTCCCTGATTAGTATTGTCCTGGCTCTATTTCATATCCACTTACCAGTGTGGGTTCCCCTGGCATTGATGGTTGGCGGTGTTTTCCAGCTTCCATTGGCTTTTTTCACTACCGGAGAAGTATCTCCGGCTGCCGGCGATAATATGATTGCTGTAGCCATTGCCAGCGAGACGGCAAAACTTTTTCACGATGCTAAGAAAGCCGGCAAAAACCCTCTGCTACATACCCGGTTAATAGTAGCCTCCTTCGATGCTGAAGAAGCCGGACTTAGAGGAGCGCGGGCGTTCTGCAAAAAGCACGGTCAAGAATTGCTCGGCACGAAAACTTACGTCTTTAATATCGATACGCTTTACAAGCTCGAAGACCTCCATTTTCTGGTTAAGGACCTGAATTCCACCGTTAAGCTCTCCTCTGCCATGGCGAAGGACTGTGTCGATATTGCCAAATCGCTGGGCTATCCTGCCAGAACCTCTGTTATGCCCTTCGGTGCCGGCAGCACAGATGCCGCTGAATTCGGCAAGCTTGGTGTGGAGGCTGTAAATATGGCTGGCATCAGCTTTGATATCAGCAAATTCGGTGAGGGTCTGGTGTATCACACGCGGAATGACGTTACTAAATATATCGAACCGGAGCTGGTCGAAGCCGCCCTAAAAATTGTCCGGGATTATATCCTGAAAAAGGATAGCCAGTCCTGACTTAAGCTGCATGCTTCATCTGGCGGTAAGTCTAGGGCCGGCTATTTTTCCTCGATGGTAATTGTATCTATATGGACATCTACTGTGGGAGAGGAAAGCTCGCCGCCGGACGCGGCTTTGACTGGCACCGCCTCTATCTGCTTTATAACATCGAGGCCGTCAGTAACCTGACCGAATATGGTGTAGTTCTTGGGTAGCCTGCCGCTGAGGTCGGATAGCGTGATAAAGAACTGGCTGCCATTTGTATTAGGTCCTGCATTAGCCATTGCCAGTGTGCCGGTAACGTAATCTCTGGTTACTTTCTCGTCAGCGAATTTGTACCCCGGTCCACCGGCGCCGGTGCCTGTCGGGTCTCCGCCCTGTATGACAAAGCCCTTTACCACTCTGTGGAACTTCACTCCATCATAGAAGCCATTACGCGCCAGGAAGACGAAATTGTTCACGGTAACTGGAGCATCCTGGGGGAAAAGCTGTGCTTTGACTTCGCCGAGGTTGGTTTTGATGGTTGCCGTGTATTCTTTGTTCTTGTCTATGGTCATCGGTGGTGGGCTAGACCATTGCATGGTGCCTCCTTCTTTTGTGGGAGGCTGCACCGGCGGTACGGTTGCCTCCGAACTGCAAGCTGGTAATATCAGCACAATAGAGAGCAAAAATGCTGCCAGGAACAATCTTCGGAATTTTCTGCTTTTGTGGTATAGCTGCTTATGCATGCCTGCTAGTTTATCACATGGTATAGAATCAGTCCATGACGGCTTGAAGCTTGTGAATTGACCGGACAAATCGGCGGTGTTAGAATCTGAAGCGTTGGTCTAATCTGTGCTGCTGAGGAGCTTTCTTCTTACTGTCATTCTGAGCGAAGCGAAGAATCTAAACCTCGTGGAGCTTGCTGAGCGAGATTCTTCGGTCGCCCTTCCCATTTAGGAAGGACTCCCTCAGAATGACAGATGGCATTTGTTGGTAACTGTTCGCTATACGGAAGTTGAATAATCAAGGGAAAAAGTGGTACAGGACAGTGCCGTCACTATAATCAGGCTGGAGCTCGGTCCTTTCGGCACCAATGCTTACATAGTAGTGTGCCCAGCCACCGGGGACAGCGTAGTGGTGGATGCGCCTGGTGAGGCTGACCAGATTGTAAGACAACTGGCAAAAACCAATCCCAAATACATACTGATAACCCATAACCATTTTGACCACGTAATGGCGCTTGATGAGTTAAAAGCCAGGCTCAGGGTTCCGGTAGCCGTCCATCCCCTGGATGTTGGCGGGCTGCCATTTCGCCCGGATATAGAGCTGAATGACGGTGACACCATAGAAGTAGGTAAGCTTAAAATCAAAGTATTACACACTCCGGGGCATACTCCGGGAAGTCTGTGTTTTTTTATAGGCAAATATTTGATATCTGGAGATACCATCTTCCCGGGCGGTCCCGGTAAGACCGGGACGCCGGCTGCCTTAAAGCAGATATTGAAGTCAATAGAGACTAGGCTCTTCGTCTTGCCCGATGATACCGAGGTCTATCCCGGGCATGGTGACGCCACGGTATTGGGTAAGGAGAAGAAAGAATTTGCTATCTTTGCTTCGAAGTCGCACCATCCCAGCCTGTGCGGTGATGTTCTCTGGCTGTCGTCGTAGTTTGCCTACCACCATATCTCGACGCGGTAAAAAGCCTCTGCCAGCTGGAAACCTTTGCCTTCGGCGAACTTTTCGTATCTTTGCTTGAGAAATTCGTCCCATTCGTCAGTGAAGTGCCCCACCTGACTGCGATGGCAGTGCAAGGCTGCCATCTTTGTTTCAAAAGTATCGGTAATATCGCTGAAATAGTTAGGTTCTTCAGCACCCCAGAACAGTATTTCCTTAACCTTGTGAGGCTCAAGCCCCTGCTGGTTCAGGTCGGGATAAGCCCAGTAATCGCGGGCGTATGGGAAGACGGCATCCAGCACGACCTGACCGGTGATGCGGTGGTCGTGGTGCCAGATATATCGCCGGTAAGGGTCGCTGGTGGCTATTATCTCCGGTCGGTGGGTTCTGATTAAGCGGACGATTTCCTTACGGAACTCAGGTGTGTCCTCTAAACTTTGGTCTTCATGTCGCAGGAAGATGACCTCTTTCACACCGAGTAGCTTGGCGGCGGCTAGCTGCTCCTGCTCGCGAATCTCAGCCAGTTTCTCGGGCTTCATCTTGGGGTCATTGCTGCCCTTGTTGCCGTTGGTGCACACCACATATATGACCTCTTTGCCCTCATGCGTCCATCTAGCCACAGTCCCGGAGATACCGTATTCGGCATCATCGGCGTGAGGTGAAATCACCATTGCGTAAAGATTCTTTGTCAAGTTTTAAGCCTCCGTGGCAAAGTTACTTACGTGAAATTGTATGATACTACCAGCCCTGATAAAATTGCAATAAGGAGATGCAAGGCAAACCTACTGTCAGGAATTGCAATCCGCAGGACCCCAGAGATGCTGCCGCATACGAGCGGCTCAAAGAAGGTGCGGTTTTTGCCCATCTATCAAGCAGACCCGGTTACGATGTCGGCAGAACCCTTTTTTTCGCTGAGTTGGGTGGGGTTATAGTCGGCTATGCAAATGTACTGCCGGAGTATGGTATCGGGCGCGTAATCATCGAGCATGTTGTTGATTCTTTATATAGGTCAGAAGTTGTATTTAAGGAGCTTTTTGACTGCTCTATGAAACGAGCCACAGAGATGGGGGTGAAAGTTGCCCAGGTGAGCATTCCGGCGACTGACCTGGCACAGGCGGAACTCTTATCTAATTTAGGCTTCAAAACAGCCCGCCGTTTCTATGAACTGAGGTTGGATATTTCCGGGGCAGATTTAGAGGCTGCTGAACAGTCGAGCATGGCATATCGTAACATTAAGGCAGGTGAAGAGGAGCTGCTTGCCTGGATTGAGAACCGCTGTTTTATAGGCACCTGGGGTTTCAACCCGAATACCGCTGAATACATAGCCTGGGAGCTAAGCGCCAGAGGTGACTGCCCGGACGATGTGATTCTGGCTTTGAGCGAATGCAGACCCGTTGGCTATTGCTGGACTGAGTCAGAATGTGGTCGGGATTCGACCACGGGCAGGAGCAAGGGGCGGATTTATATGCTCGGCGTGGACCCCGACTATCGAGGTAAAAGCCTGGGCAAGAAGCTGCTCCGGGCGGGCTTGCTGCATCTTAGAAACAAGGGGCGGGAGCTAATAGACATAACCGTGGACAGCCAGAACGTCGTAGCTGTTACGCTTTATCGTTCCCTGGGTTTTCAGCTACATGGAGAGACCGTGTAGTACGAGAAAGCCGTGCTTTAGTGTTGTTATCTCAGAAATAGTAAAGTGGCGCTCCATGTAATGTACTGATAGGATTGCAAAAACTGGCAAATGTGCCATCTCGCCACATTGTATGAAGACTCATAAGGTGCAATCCGGGGAACTTGACAAGTGGTGTATAATTTTGATAAAGCCGTCAACGATAAACATATATACCATATGTAGGTAGTGGGGGCAGTGAACCAGCGACCGTAAATAGGTCACTTGGACGTTGGGGAGCCAATGGTGAAACCGACCACGTGGATGGGTCGGTTTTTGTTTTCAGGATAGCTATAGAATAACGCAGGAGGTGGAAAATGAAGCGTCTTTCCAAAGCTACGGGATTTGTCTCAGCTGTGGTGGTCTTGCTGTTTGTCGGGCTGTGCCTGGTAACTACTAATTGCTATATTCCAGGGAAGCCGCCGCTCACTACGGTTTGGATACAGCAGTTTGGAACAACCGGTAAGGACGTCGCAAAGGCCATTGCCATCGACGCCACTGGGGTGTATGTGGCTGGTTTCACAGATGGCACTTTTCCAGGGCAAAGCTACTATGGTGGTGCTTCAGATGCCTTTGTCCGCAAGTACCATCTCGGCAAGGATAAGCTATGGGAACAGCAATTCGGAACAAACGGTGCCGAAGGTGTGGAGACCATTGCTGTCGATGCCACCGGGGTGTATATGGCTGGTCTCACAAGTGGCGTCTTCCCAGGGCAAAGTAGTGCTGGTTGGCCAGATGGCTTTGTCTGTAAGTACCACTGTACTGATGGCATAGAGCTGTGGACAACACAGTTCGGAACATCCCAAGCTGAGTGGCTGTATGGTATTGCCCTCGACGCCACCGGGGTGTATGTGGCTGGTCTCACGCTTGGTAGTTTCTCAGGACAACAAAACGTTAGTTACGAGGATGTTTATGTCTGCAAGTACCACTACGCTACCGGCATAGAGTCAGCGCCACCACAGCAGTTCGGAACACCCAATACTGAAGAGAAGTGTGACATTGCTATGGACGGTACCGGAGTATATGTGGCTGGTTCTACATGGGGCACTTTCCCCGGGCAAAAACCAATTGGTCTCCGCGATGGCTTTATCTGCAATTACGATTCCGCCGGCAACCCTAAGTGTATAACGCAGTTCGGGACAGACTCTAAAGATATGGTTACGGCCATTGCCATCTATGGCAATGAGATATATGTGGCTGGTTACACAGATGGTGCTTTCCGGAAGCAAAAAAACGCTGGTGGTCAGGATGGCTTCATCCGCAAGTTCGATCTCAACGGCGGAGAGCTGTGGACAAAGCAGTTCGGAACAAAGTATCTTGACTGGCCCGAGGCCATTGCCGTCGACGCCACCGGGGTGTATGTGGCTGGTTTCACAGATGGCACTTTCTCAGGGCAAAAAAGTGCTGGTGGCCGTGATGGCTTTGTCTGCAAGTATGATCTCAAAGGCAAGCCGCAGTGGACAATGCATGTTGGAACAAACGTTGATGACTGGCTGTATGACATTGCCCTCGACGCCACCGGGGTTTATGTGGCTGGTTCCACAACTGGCACTTTCCTAGGGCAGAGCTACTACGGTGGTGCCTCGGACGCCTTCGCCATAAAGTTTAAAAAGTGATACATCACAAACTGCGACCACTAATAGTCCTGCCGGCGTGCAGGATACGGCAGGTACCTACTCTAAACGAGATGTAGAGCCACGATGACGGCGAAGTCTATGATGCCAGATATATCTCTTTGCCTGAATAAGATAGCCAGAACATCTTAGCCGTTACGCTATACCGTTCCCTGGGTTTTCAGCTACATGGAGAGACCGTGTGGTACGAGAAAGCCGTACCTTAAGCTTCTTGTATCAGAAGTGATAAAATGGCATAATCCCGCGTAATACTTCTCCGGATTATCCGTATATTATTGTAGAGAAACGGATGGAAGGAGGTTCCATGAAAGATTCATGTTCACTGACCTATTGCAAAATAGACGAGGAGGGAATTAGACATGAAATATAGTCTACTAAATTCGGTTATTTTAGTGGCAGTGCTGCTGGTGGGTAGTTCAGCCTGCCTTGTGTCTCCTACTCCACCCCAAGCTGCACCACCGCAGGTGAGTCAGGAACTGAAATCGGACAAACAAAGGATGACTTCTCCAGTCGCCAGTCAGGCTGACCTGATAGCTCTGGTAGAAGGCAACAACGCCTTTGCCTTTGACGCATATCCACAAATCAAAGAAGATGGAAACCTTTTCTTTTCACCCTACAGCATTTCGCTGGCACTGGCTATGACCTATGCCGGCGCCCGCGGCAATACCGCCCAACAAATGGCAGACACGCTTCACTATACTCTGCCGCAGGAAAAGCTTCACGCGGCATTTAATAGCCTGGATCTGGAGCTGAATCAGCGTGGCCAGGGAGCCAAAGGTAAGGATGACAAGGGCTTCAGGCTTAACATCGTAAATGCCATCTGGGGACAAAAAGATTATACTTTCCTCCAGGAGTTCCTCGATACCCTGGCTGAGAACTACGGTGCTGGCCTAAGATTGCTCGACTTCATAAGTGCGCCGGAACCATCCCGCATCACTATCAACGACTGGGTAAGCGACCAGACGGAAGGCCGAATAAAGGACCTGATTCCACAGGGTGCCATAGATCCCCTGACCCGGCTGGTGCTGACCAACGCCATCTACTTTAATGCCGCCTGGCAGAATGCATTTGAGAAAAATGCCACCGCTGATGGTATTTTTCACTTGCTAGCTGGAGATGAGGTTACGGTGCCCATGATGCACCAGACAGAATCGTTTAAATACGCAGAAGGTAATGATTATCAGGCGGTGGAATTGCCCTACGACGGTCGCGAGCTTTCCATGCTGGTCATGCTACCTCAGTCAGGCCAGTTCACGGCGTTTGAGCAATCTCTCGATGTCAGGAAGGTCGACGCAATCATTGACAGTCTGGCTCCTAAAAAAGTCGCGCTGACCATGCCCAAGTTCGAATTCACCACTTCCAGTATTAGCCTGACTAAAGCCCTGAGTGATATGGGCATGCTGGTGGCTTTTACCGAAGACGCAGACTTTTCAGGTATGGATGGAAAACGTGACCTGCACATATCGGACGTGATTCATAAGGCATTTGTTTCCGTTGATGAATCGGGCACCGAAGCAGCCGCTGCCACAGCTGTCATTATGACACTCACAAGTGCACCAATGCCGGAAGAGATTATCAATATGACTATCGACCGCCCCTTTATCTTTCTAATCCGAGATATTCAGACCGGGACGATACTATTTCTGGGGCGAGTTATGAACCCAGGCATGTAATTAATATACAGAACGTACTGTTAAACGTTTCTGTAATTGCTGGAACAGATTGCAGGGCTAGCTGACCTTGCCAGATCTGTAAGCGGCGATGGCTACATCGACTAGATACCACACTCCGAAGCCGCCAAAGGTTATCAACTTAATGATACCTAATGCCACTTCTCCCCGGTAAAAACGGTCCAGTCCGAAATAACCAGCCAGGAAAGATATTATCAGAATAGTCAACTGGTGTTGCCGTTCTCGTTTTGTCTCCATCTAAAATACTCCTTTGGTTTTATTCAATCTACAATTTACCATAATGGGCAAGAATCACATAATTGCCTGTTTTGCCTAATCGCCGAGCAGCCTGTTGTATTCATGTAGTATCCTGTCGGCGATGGTTGTCCAGCTGAATTCGGTCATGCTGTCTCGCCTTGTTCTGGCGTAGGAGGCTTGACTTCCTCCGTCGGAAAGGAGCGCTGATATTTCGCTTGCCAGATTGCGTGGGGAATTGTCCTGTACCAGGCGTCCCATCTGGCTGTGGCGGACTAAATACCTCATGCCGCCTACGTTGTTGGCTACTATGGGCGTGCCGCAGGCGAGTGATTCCATAGCCACCATGCCGAAGCTTTCATAGTAAGAAGGTATGGCGCAGACATCTGCGGCGCTGTAAAAGAGCGGCAGCTTCTCTTGAGCTACAGAGCCAACAAAGTTAACCCGTTCTTCAATGTGCAGGTCTTTTGCCATCCGCTGCAGCAACTGTACCTGTCCCCGGCTGTGCTCATCGCCGCCAACTATCATAAGCAGCGGCGGTTTCTCGCCTTCTATATAGCTCAGTGCTCCCAGCAGCCGTTCCAGCCCCTTTAGAGGTTCGATTCTGCCCACGAAGAGTATGACCTTCTGGTGGTCTAAGCCAAGTTCCTGCCGGGCTATCTCCTTATCCACAGGCTTGAATAAGTCCAGATTGACGCCACAGGGGATGACGGTAATCTTTTCCGGGGCAGCGCCGTAATGCTTTACCAGGTCTTCCCCTTCTTTTGCTGTGGAGGCGATAATGCGGTGGCAGTTGCCTATCACCTCTCGCTCGCTCTCTGTGCGCAGTGCGGGCTCGGCTTCGCCGATGCCGATGCTGTTCTTAACCGCACCCAGGGTGTGGAACATCACGGCATGAGGTATATGCCAGCGGTCCTGTAATTGCTCGCCTACCAGCCCTGATAGCCAGTAGTGACTGTGTATCAAGTCGTAGGGCATCTGGTTATACTTTCTGAACTCTTCCGCGCCGCAGACAAACCTTTGAATATAATCATAGATAGCTACCTTGGGCACATCTTTGTCGGTGCCGGTCTCCAGGTGGATAAGTCTGACGTTTTGCCCCAGGTTTATCGGCGGTCCGTGCTGCGGTTGATGCGCCATGGTATATATGTCTATGGCATGTCCTCTTTTAGCCAGCTCTCGTGCCAGCTCCCGAATGTAAACATTCATCCCGCCGGTATCCCTGCCTCCCAGCACACCCAGAGGGCAGCTATGAATGCTAATCAAGGCTATGTTGAGTCGTTCTATCATGCCATCGTTCCTATGCCGCGTAGCTCAATGAGCACCTGTACAGCGGCAGCTCTCGTCCGCCGAGGTGATATTTATAGTCTTCACCGCCTTTAAGGAAGTCAAAGCGTTTTTTGTTCCTCTCGATGCTGTCCTTGATGCACAGCGCCTTTGAAATAACGCCCACGCTCAGCCATCCGTAGTCCGGCTCATAGCCGCTGTTGTACAGGTATACGGTGTCTTTGTAATCGAAGCACATGGTGGCGGCTACAGGTTTTTTATTCAGTTCTAGTATATTTAACCTTAGCGATTGTTGCTCTGCCATGGCATTTGCCGCTGCCCGGAAGAAGGATTCCATCTGGGAAGTCAGGAAAGCGGCTTTATCCTCGCGGCTATTTCGAAACAGCCGCAGGAAGATGTCAATATCGTATTCATCGGCATCCGAGCCGCTTCTATAGTTCAGTTCGCCTTCTTCGTCCAGTCTCCTCAGCTTGCGCTTCAGTTCGTGGCGCTGTTTGCCGCTGAGCAATTGGAGATAGCCCTCCCAGGTAGCAGGCAAATCGAGTTCTACCGAGACATCTTCACGGGAGCATGAGACCTGCCATGCCTGTCTGGGGGCTATTTTTACCAGACTTGTGATTACCGTGGAGTCCGGTCTCAGCGGCGCCAGGTCCAATCGGATAATTTTTTCCCTTGTCAGGTTGTCCAGCAGCTCGCCAAAAAAGCTCTCCTCGCTGCCGGTCTTCACCACGAAGTCCAGATAATCGCAGACATCGATGCTGCCGATAAAGGAAGCCACGTTGTCATTTATAAGCAGTGGGGCGATTCCTATGACCTTTCCCTGATGTCTGACGGCGCCCAGATATAGCTTAGCTCCAGAGCCGAACTGCTGCCACCAGATTTTCGACCATACAGGCGATGAGAAAAAAGAGCTGCCCGGCGATTCGTCCTGCAGCTTTTCCCAATCGGGGTATATGGAGTCAAAGCTCTCCACAGTGAATTGAAAGTCCATAAGCCTGAACCTGCCTATTATAGCCTGAGTAGCAGGTTTTGTGCCAATGACAGGATTTGGTGCTTGGAATTTTCCTGTGATGGTCCCCAGCTCATTCCCCGCTCATTCTGAGCCTGTCGAAGAATCTAAACCATTACCTACTGTCATTCTGAGCATAGCGAAGAATCTCACCCCTTGGCTAACGCTCATTCTGACCCTTCCCATTCGGGAAGGACTCCCTCATAATGACAGTGGTAACGATGCTAAAGGGTCGCGGCTACTGAGCTGGAGCTATCGGCTATGCTTGAGCTCGTAATCTGGTTTCCGAGACCAACACAGCACCCAGCCCGAAGAGAGCTATGGCAAGCCCTATCCAGAAGTCCAGGTACGGTATCAGCCTTAGTATGCTGAGGATAACCAGCCCCGATGCCAGGGCGCCCACCATAATCGCTTTGGACTCTGTTTCCCTGAAACGTCCGATAATCCATCGTCCCAGGAACAGTCCAACGAAGACCTGGCTGATATAGATAGCTATGGCGTAAAGAGCCAGGGCGATTAGCCCCACCGGTATGCCGATGACCGTAAAGCACACGATTATGGCGGCAAGTGGGGTAGCGAACAGAATGACGGCTCCCCATCCCAGGCTAGCCCAGGGTTTGGCTCGTATTGAATCGGCGATTGAAGCCGACATTCTGGGAGCAACCAGTATGATAATCAGTCCTGTCACAAATGCCATAAGGAAGCCCACCACCTTACCGCCAATTCCGCTGAATGGAGCTGGTTTCTTCACCTCCGGCACGTTGTGGGTGGTTTTGCCGCCGACGATAGCGCCGGACTGAATATCAGCTTCGTTTTCGCTGGCGTAGGTCAAATCGCCTTGAATGTCCGCCGTGGAAGCCACTGTCAGATTGTCGACAGTTAGCTCCATGTCCCCTCCCACTCCGTTGGCAACGGTAACTTCACTCGCGCTGCCTTTGACATCTCTTTCAACGAGCCCGTCGATGCGCACAATCCCAGCGCCGAAAAGAAAATCGCCGCCGATTTTAGCTTTGCTGGCGATATTCGTTGCATTGCTGAAAGCCATCAGGTCCCCGGTGATATCGCCGCTGATATTGATTGTTTCTCCTGCCAGCCGTGCCGCGTGCCCCACATTGCCGTTGATATCGACCGTCTGACCGGCAGCCACAATGCTGCCTTTGACTTCACCGTTGACCGTAATGCTGCTGCCAATAGCCCACAGGTCACCATTGACGACGCCGTCTATAATTACAGTGTTACCGGCTACATAGAGGTCATCGTCAACTACCTCGCCGCTGGCGATGGTGACGGTATCCTGGCTGCGCAGGTCAGCCGCCATAACAGGCGCCGAGATGAAGAAAGTCAGCAATACAGCCACCAGAATTACAGCCAGACCTGTTGATATATGTTTTGACATAATTCACCTCCAGATAATCCGCGTTCTTGACTAATTGCCCGCAGGCATTGTACCTGAGTCCTGATTATGGCACAGCAGTCAATCCGCCCGTCTCTATACAATGCGCTAAATTGGTTTAATGAGGTAACAATTGTCAGTTTTGTTCAGGCTTGTGCATAAAAAACTATTTTGTGCGACTTCACTATTGGGACAGCCAATGCCCAAAAAGACTTAACCACCTGATTCTTAATCCGTTGCTTTCCTAATACCGAAAATATTCTATTTTAATTTGGGTGGGTGTATAATCGGTAGTAGATGCTCTGTGGCGAGTGAGGTCAATATGAGACCAGCGCGCCATAGTGTATTACGGTACACTTAGCTGAGAGGGGGAAACTGATGGGTCTATTTGGCAGTTCCAAGATTGATAGTGACGAGCTTCAACAATGTCTGGCTTATTGGGAAGCCCAGAACAAGGTTACAGCCTTTCAGACAAAAGAGGCTGACCTTTACAACAATGCTATGGTCAAGTATGGCAACTCTATCAGTCAGAACCCTTCGGCTGCCAGCGAGGCATGCAAGGCTGCAGACCGACTTTCGCAAGCGGCAACCGAGGTTCTTAGGCGGCACAATGAGATTAAGAACATTCCCGCTGCAGCTTTAGCCGTGCACAGCGCATGGCGAGCGACATTTTTCGCCAATGAAGCTTGGACATACGCGACAGCTGCGGCAATTGAAGCGATGTCCAGGGGTATGAGCCCTAACACGGCATATGTCCAGCAGCTTGTCAAGGAATACCAAAAGGCATGGCGCCGGGCACAGGATGAAGACAAGAAATTCATAAAGCGACTGAGGGTCAATGAAGAAGACATACGGCGAATCACTCGTGCCACTATGCCAGATGTTGCGGATGATTGGCAACCACAGCCGTCAGACGGTCGTGTTGCGGAAATACTTGACCAGGTTAAAAAGGACTTGGCAAAAGACAATGAGTCAAGAATTGTACTCTTGAAGGACAAGGAGTGGAGTCAGATTGACGGAGATACTTGTCGGGTTACCGATTTTACCCCGCTGGGTTCGGTCGTGGATAGCAAAGGCAAAGTTCGGGCTATGGATATGACCACACCATACGCATCTATAACTATTGAGAACCGAAAGCTCGGGAAGAATATAACGGGGTATATAACTCACAAGATAGACTTTAGACATCTATGGGCAGCGTTCAGAGAGAGGGCACTGCGCGAAGACGAAGAGGTAATAATCTTTTGGACTACAAAGAACTACAAACGTTTCATAGTCGGTTCTCCTATGATGCCGAAGTTGTTGGTCTGGGTCTGTCCGAAGGGAGCATTTGAAATAATAACCGATAATACCTACAAGCCAGAATTGGCAGGCAAAGCAAGGGCTGATGCAAAGAGACCAATTATTGAATGGAAACCAGATGTAATGGAGTGATATGCCTTCATGCATGTGCTGAATTGAGGAGTATATTAAACTCATCTATGGACGATAGAATTTACCAATGCTCATTGAAAATGAAATGAAAAAAGTAGAAGACTGGATTTTAGACCGATTTGTTCCTTGGTTTATGTCAGTGTCGAAATACATTGGTGTGTTAGCAATAGTTTTTGGAATTGCTTACTTGTTACATATATGATTTAAGTGGGAAATATATATTCCATTCATAGTCCTATTCATACTTGGTGGTCTCATCTTTTATCGAGCAAAAGAGAGTCGTCTCGATAGGAAAATAAATCTGTATATGGACGAAGAGTCAGAAAATATAGCAATGATTGTGAAGGATGGTAATCTAATTGACCGTCAAGTGCTTGCAAACATTGTATCGAGAATATTAAGAAATCTTCGTGAGGAAGGCTTTGAGGACGAAAAATGGGAGATAGGCAGTATCCAAGGAAAGGTTGAGAAGGCTGTGTGGGGTAAATATCATCAAGTTAAAAATAAAACCACCTTACCTTAAAACTCAACCAAGTGGTGACCTATAAAACCGCAGACTATCCTCAAAGCTAACCGACCTTGTATATATCTCCACCATCTGAATAGACTCCCATCTGCCCAGTCTCGTTATATGTCGGTTATCTAATTCCCTCTTCGCAAGGATTGAGGCGAATGTCCTACGGAAAGAACACAATTCGTCAAAAAGTAAAATCCTGTGACTTTGGTGTATCAGCCAGCCCGTTGGCGGCAACTTTATCATAGGAAGTGGTACAATTACCTGACGCAGTTTATTTAGCTGAGGTGTTATGTTGGAGAAAATCAGACTGGGCAAAACGTGCCGACTACGTTGAGCTGAGGATGTGGTTGATATGGTCAACCAGTGTCTTTTTCCGATTATCTATGATGTCATGCGCCATCTGTCACCTTTTTCAGCTCTTCACGAATCAGAGCCACAAAGCTTCCTGCCTTTTCCAGTATATTATGGGCTTCGGTCTCGGTGATGAGCCCGGCAGTTTCATAAATTGCCTGGTGACGCTTGTTGCGCATCCGGTCAAAGTAAGCCATCAGCTTTTCATAGTCCTTGCCCATTGCCAGTCGCATAAAAGCAAACGTGTTCTTGTGGCTTTCACTGCTGGTTGGTCGGAACCCCCGGGCAAACATGTAGGCTCTGGAAGCCTGTAGCACGGCATCATAAGCCACGGCAAAGCTCCAGTCCCGGTCACGTTCCATGAGCTCCCGTGCCGTTTGCAGGTCGCGCTCGGCACGTTCAAGGGCACGCCCTACTTCCGGGCGCGATACCTTTTCCTTGCGGATTCGCCCCGACTTCAAAAGTTCATCATATTTCATCGGTAGAACCCAAAATCATGAGCTTCTGCCCCGACAGTATGCGGTCCAGAAAACCACCTTTCTGGTCTCGTCTTTTATCGAATTCAAGCTGGCTCATCAGTGTATAGTTGACCGGCCTGGCTAATCGGTTTTCCGTTTGAGAAATTGCTTCGTGGAGCGCCATTTCATCTATATTACCCACAACCAAAAGGTCGATGTCGCTTGTTGAGATAGCCTCGCCGCTTGCCATGCTGCCGTAAACGAAGGCGAAGACAATCTGCTCTGCCAGCGGCGCCAGCGCTTCCCGGAGCACATCAGCCAGACCCGCAGTCTTAACAATTAGCCCACGAAGCTCATTGAAAAGGGAGCTCTGCCGATTCGCCTGATAGTATTTTTGTTTTCCCTCTGTAGTGGAAACAAGAATACCAGCCTTCTCCAGGCGCGCCAGTTCACGGCTGACATTAGTGGAATCCTCCTTTACCAGGTTAGTGAGCTGACGAACAAAATAGCGCTCATCCGGATGGGTGAATAACCAGCCCAGCACTTTTGACCTTAGCTTCGACCCCAAAAGAGCTTCTAGCATCGTATTTATATAATTGCAGTATTATTTACTGCTATTGCAGTATTTTACACTGCATACTATCTTGAAGTCAATACAAGTACTCTCCAGGCTATGCCGACCCCGTTGGCGGCAACTTTATCCTAAGAAGTGGTACAATTACCTGACGCAATTTATTTCACCGAGGTATCACGTTGGAGAAAATAAGGCTGGGCAAAACCGATATGCTAGTCTCGCGATTGGGTTTCGGCGGCATACCGATTCAGAGGCTGAACGAGGATGAAGCGGTCACAGTTGTCAAAAGATGCCTGGACCTGGGCATAACCTTCCTCGATACCGCCAATGCCTATACCACCAGCGAGGAACGCATGGGCAAGGCTATCGCAGGACGGCGCGAAGGGCTGGTCATAGCCACGAAGTCTCTTTCACGAAAGCGTGAGGGCGTGGAAAAGCACCTCAAGCTAAGTCTGGAGCGGCTTAAGGTGGAATACATAGACCTGTACCAGTTCCACGGTATCAGCGACTTTAACTCGCTGGACATGGTACTCGACCCCAGCGGACCGATGGCTGTGGTGGAAAAAGCAAGAGACATGGGACTGGTCAGGCACATCGGCATCACTTCGCATCAGATAGATGTGGCTAAGAAGGCGGTGGCATCAGGACGCTTCGAGACCATCATGTTCCCTTTTAATTTCGTTACCTCCGAAGCCGCCGACGAGCTTCTGCCACTGGCTAGAGAGCATGACATCGGCTTCATAGTTATGAAGCCGCTGGCGGGGGGGATGATAGACAACGCCAGGATTGCCATCAAGTATCTTCTCCAGTTCCGGGACATAGTAACAATCGCCGGCATCGAGAAGGTGCCCGAGATAGAGGAAATCGTTGGGATATTCGAAGGCACGCCTGAAATGACGGCAGCCGAGGTGGAGGAGATGCAGAAGCTAAAGCAGGAGCTGGGCACCAGGTTTTGCCACCGCTGCGACTATTGCCAGCCGTGCACGGAGGGTATAGCCATATCAACGGTGATGATATATCCCAGTTTAGCCAAGCGCCTGCCGCCGGAACACGTGGTCTCAGGTATCTGGGCTGCGGTCATGGAAAAAGCAGCCGGCTGTACCCAGTGCGGTGAATGCGAGGAAAGATGTCCCTATCATCTTCTCATTAGAGATATGATTGCTGAGCACGTCAACCAGTATCAGCAGGAGAAGGCTAAATATCAAAAGCTGGAGCCATCAGCGTAAAGGAGGCTTGCCATGAAAGCAACTGAAGGGAAACTGGGTCGGGTGTTTGTTATTCGACTTGAAGACGGCGACGCTATTCCTGCCTGTATCGAGAGCTTTGCCGAGGAAAAAAAGATTGCGGTGGGACAGGTAATACTGGTCGGCGGCATTGGTGAGGGGCAGGTGGTTGTGGGACCAAGACGCTCGGATGAGATGCCGCCGGAACCGATGCTGCTCCCCGTGGACGGTGTGCACGAGGTGGTCGGCGCGGGCACAATCGCTCCCGATAGAAAGGGCAAGCCGAGGCTGCATATACATGCCGCGCTGGGAAGGTCGGGACAGACCACCACCGGCTGCCTGCGACCCGGCGTGACCACCTGGCTGGTGGGTGAGGTAATCGTCTTGGAGATACTGGGCACGAATGTAGTGCGTATGCCTGACGAGAAGGCAAGCTTTGAGCTTTTGCAGGTTTCCGCGCCAAAGCGCAGGTAATGCTTTGCTCCCCGAATCAAGCCTTTGATGTGCGGGCTGTGTTTGCTGTTAAGGGTTATTCAGCCTGCAGGAAGTCATCGAACTGGACGGCTATTTTATCGTTTGAAGATGCCCAGTTGGGTATGTTTATCACCTGCGTTTTGCCACCACCGCCTCGTGGTGTAAGCACAAGGGATATGGTCCCATCTGCTGGCTCAGCTGCGGGCATATAAAGGTCAGCACCGCTTATGAAAAACGGAATTGCCGAAAAGAAATAAGGTATCGGTGCGGCAAGGTCGGTTTTACCATCAGCACCGTTATCGCAAACGAATATAGCAATTACCAGCTTGTTAAGGGGGCATATTTCAGCGGTGACTATGTTAGCGCCATTGATTTCAAGTATGTCATTATCGCCCTGGTCACCCCAGAACTCCTTGTTTCTGGAAACATACAGAACGCTGTGGTGGTCGCTGGAGTCCATGTGGGTGCCAAGCCCTTTGCCGGGAATTTCTGCGTTTAAGCGAATCAGGTAATCGCTTCTCATAAAAGGCTGAGAGTAGAAATGAGCAGTATAGGCTCCTTCACGCAACAGGGCGAATTCATAGTTTGTGCTGCTCTTGGCGTCAAAGGGTCCCCAGGCGCCTGTGCCGCCTATGGGGTAAGTTGCCTGTGGCTGGCTGCCGACTCTGGCGCCGGTTTTACCATCGATTTCCCATATCTGTAGAGTAGCGCCGGGCTGTTGAACTCCTATATTTTGCGGGAAAATGACCGCTCTGCCGGCAAGCTGAATTTTATCCGGCTGGGGTACGATTTTGTCCGTTGTCGGTTCTTCGCCGGTAAGGAATTTGTACATTTCCACGAATGCCTCAGGGCAGGTGGCGCATTCGACATGGGTCACGTCGGGAAGGGTTACATTGGTGGCTCCTACCACCTCACCGGAAATGCGAAATGTGGGCGGTCTCTGCCCAGCCCATAAAGCCAGCGTGGGCACTCCACCGGGGAGGTCTTCGCTGGCTTGACCATCGATATTTACATAGTGGGCAACTCTGGCGGCACGTTCCGGCGAGCTTCTCAGGTATGTCTGCATAACTTTTGTGCCCAGAGAATGCCCGATAGTGTCAACCTTATCGGCGCCGGTGTCCTTGAGAACGGTGTCGATAACTTGGTCAATGCCGGCAAGTATTTCCTCCGGTGGAAAGTCGGGTGAGAGACCGGGGGAGGAATCGTATTCATAGGCGGCTATGTAGTTAGCGGGGTAGCCGTTGCTTTCAAATCGCATAGCCTGTGATTCGAATTGGGCTGCCGAACCGGCGAAACCATGAACGAAAACGATGGGCTTAATATTGGCGGGCGGTGAAACCTTGCCCCCGCCCGGGGCACATGCCGGGAATAACATTCCCACCAGTATGATGACCGCCAGTATACCGAATAATTTAGTCTTCATGATTTTTTACCTTCTGGAATTAACGTTTTGGTGCTCTACGGAAACTCCCTGTGAGTTGCAATATAATTGCGCGTCCTATTTTATGAAGTTTAGACGGGAATTGCAATCTCCTGTCTGTGTCATTCTGACCCTGAGCCGAAGTCGAAGGGGAAGAAGCTCGTGTCTTCATTGCCACCTAGATTGCCACGCTTCGCTCGCAATGACAGAAAAAGGGCGCAATGACAGAAAAAAAGACCCGCAATCACGAGATAGTGTCACCCTTCTATCTGGACGCGCTCATCTGTCTTCTTTGGGCAATAATCTCTCTTCTAGTTTAGAAAGTAAAAACGAGGGACTTTGTGATTTCGGCAAGGCTGCCGGTTAAAGCTTCCCTATCGGCATATCTTACATCCAGAGTCCGGGGCGAAATTTTGCCGGCTTTTGCCTGCAGGTATGTGCACTCCTGTATCAATGGTTTCAAAATCAGCCTGTTGCCGCCGAAAAAGATATGGTCAATGGCGAAGCTGTCAAACCTCTGGTCAATCCTGTTGCCCACCCGGCGCAGGAAGTCCTTTTTCTGCTCCTCGGTCCTGCGAGCGAACCTTTTCTGGCTCCTGCCGCCTTTCTTGTGGCTTTTGTGTATGTAGCCGGTGCCCGTTTTGGATTCCACCAGATTGCCGGCATGGAACACGCCTAAGGCATACCAGCCCCAGGTTACCAGGACGACAGCGATAACATATTTCCCTTCCATGACATGGCGGAGTATGGAGAGGTCAGGCTTACCTGTGTAAACCCTGTTCTCGGCGATGGGGAATGGTGGCAGGACAATATACCTGTTACCCAGCCCGTTCCAGAATATGGCGGCACCGGTGCCGTATTTGTTGGCGTCGCTGATGAGCGCCTCGGTTCTAGCTGCCTTCTTAATCTCAGCAGCGTGGACACTGTATTTCGGTCCTAATGGCAGCGAATCTGTGTAGGTTGGGAAGGAAGCGGCGGCGATGTATATGGTCACAAAATCTTCAGCCGAGGCTTCGGGAGAAGAAAGGAAGCGGTACAAGCCTGCTTTGTTGAAATGCCGACTTCGCATGTTATTACGGGCAAGCTAAGGTAACGGGGTGCGTACCCGTCTGCGCAAGACAAGTCCGTATATAAGTCCGAAAACCAGACCGCCCAGATGACCCTGCCAAGCTATGCCTCCAACAAAAGATAATATGACAAAGCCACCGATTACCGCTACCCAGAGGGGCATGGGGACGGGTATGGGGAACACAAACACGCGCAACCTTGGCGTTAGCACGGCGAGCGTACCACCCAGGGCAAAGATAGCGCCCGAGGCACCAATCACTGTAGCATAAAGTAATCTCGGATCCATAAAGATAGAATTCATCAAAATAGCGAAAAGCATAAAGAATACATTGCCCAGTATTCCGCCGCCGAAATATATGATGAGAAAGTCGCGAACCCCGACCAGCCTGATTAGAAAGGTGCCGAAAAAGTAGAAGGTCAGCATATTGAACAGCAGATGCCAGATACTACCATGGACGAAGAGGTTGGTCACGATTGTCCAGGGATGCTGGAGAAAAGATGCCGTTTGCAGCCCGAGTAGCGATATAAGGTTGTGCCCCATCATATCTGCGACTATGGTGGCTATATATACCAGGAAGCAGAGGATTATTATTGCCAGTATGGGCGCTATATTGTTGCTTCGGTAACTGCGATAGCTCATTATCTACCTCTGATACTTCTCCAGGAACACGAACTCGTTGATTTCTTTTCTTGGGCGAGCTGCCGGCTGCTCATCGGGCAAGCCCAAGGGCAGTAATTCGACGAGGACAACATTCTCAGGTAAGCCCACGATTCTGGCGGCTTCAGCGGCATCGAGCAAGCCGGTATGTACCGTGCCTAAGCCAAGGGAATGGGCAGCTAAGGACATATTCTGCGCTGCCAGAGCTACATCGAACATGAACCACGACTCGCCCTTGTCGGTTGCCAGTTTGTTCTCTCCACTTTCGTCCCGGTAATATCCGGTAACACCCAGCTCAGCACAGAGGGCGATGACAATGGGGGCGGTTCTGACGGCTTCGTCAGCCGGGTTAGTCCTGCCAGCCTTGATGCCTTTCAGCGTATCAGCCAGCTTTGACTTGGTCTCCTTGTCCCTGACCACGACCAGCCTCCAGCACTGGGTATTCGACCAGGATGGAGCCCATCTTGCCGCTTCAAGAACGGTTTGCAGGGCTTCCTCGGGGACGGGCTCGGTTCGATATTTTCTGATGCTGCGGCGTCCTTTTATGGCTTCCATGAGTTCCATTTATATCTTCTCCCCTAGTTAATCGCAAATCTTATGACAGCGAGTACAGTGCCTTGTTATTTTTCATCTCCCGGCGTGCTCTGCCGTTCAGTACCAGATAGTCGAGGTGGGCAATGGTCTCCCCGATGGCGAAGAACTTCTGCACCGAGGGGAACTCTTGCCAGGAGTTGAATTCTATATCCCAGGTTATATAAGGTGCTATATCCCAGGCGGTCTTACCCCCGCTTTCCAGTGCCAGGAGCGCCTCGTTCAACCTGTTTCTATGATGCTCATGCAGCTCGGTAATCCGTTTTCTGTGGTCGTTCCAGATATTGCGGTGTCCGGGCAAAACCAGGTCGACTTCAAGTGTATAAACCTTCTCCAGGTTTTTCAAGTAATGGTCGAGTGAATTTTCCAGCTGTTCCCAGTGGGTGATATTAGGCGTGATATCGAAAAGGATGTGGTCTCCACAGACAAGCACTTTCTTGTCGGCTTCGTAAAGACACATGTGCCCGGGTGAGTGCCCCGGCGTCTCGATGCAACGGAACAGGTAATCGCCAGCCGCTATTTCATCTCCTTCCACCATGGGGGTGAATTCAATCTTACGTCTGGAGCTATACCGATAGCCCGGATGACCTTCCCATACCCTTTTCATCTCATCCTCGGGGAAGCCATTGGCGGCGTAGAAGACGAAGTGCTTTGCCCAGTAATCTTCGGATGGTTGGAAATTAATAAAGGAGGCTTCCGTCTTGTTAAAGTATATTTTGGAGGTATCGGTGGCTAGCTTTCCCACCAGACCTGAATGGTCGGCGTGCAGGTGAGTGATGAAGAAGTCCGTCCGGTTAAGGTCGATATCCAGCTTTTGCAAAGCCGAGAGCGTTGGATGCAGGCATTCCTCGCGGTTCATACCTGTGTCGATAATCAGAAACCGTTCCCGCCCTTTTACAACATAGGAATTTAGAGCCTTTAAGGGGCTTCTGGGGAGGGGGATTTCAACTCTATAAAGACCGGGTAAAAGTTCTTCAATCATCGGAGAATTGACCTCACAGGCAAAACGTACGAGTTATTTTATCACCTTTCATAGCTTTTTGTCTTTGCCCGACTGTATAATAAACTCAAAAAGCCAGTGGAGGTGACATCATGCCGGATTGGATTCAAGCAGCGCAGACGCTTAATAAACTCATAAGACCGCTTACTTTTCCCATAGCCGTGAAGCTGGTGAAAAGCGCTGGCGACTTTCCCGAGAAGACCAGGCGTCCTCTTAAGGATATGGGCTTTAAGACCAATGTCTGCGTCGGGATGACCTTAAGCCGAAAGTATGGCTGGACGGTGGGCATGACAGGCGAGGACAACGCTTGCCCCATCGTATCCTACACTTACGGATGGAGCCAGTCGGAGCCGGAGACTAAAAATGCCTTAATGGAGTTCATGAAGGTCATGAACTATGCCGTAAATGATGATGCTGCCAGGACAGCCATGGATTCTATAGCGCAGGTGAAGTTAAACAAGGGAGAGTATGCCGGGGTGATTTTTTCTCCGCTGGAGCGAACAAAAATTGAGCCAGACCTGGTCATGGTTTTCTGCAATCCGGCGCAGGTGATGAGGCTGGTACATGGAGCCACACAGGAAACCGGTATAAGCGTGCAGTCTATTTTCAGCGGCAAAGGTGGGACCTGCACTGAAGGAGTTCTGCAGACGTTCAAGTCAAAGGAACCGAAGGTTGTGCTGCCCGGAAACGGCGACAGAGTTTGGGCGATGGTGCAGGATGATGAGCTGGCTTTCACCGTCCCCATCAACTTGCTCGACAGCGTAATCAGTGGTCTTGAAGCCACCCATGAACGCGGAATACGATACCCGATACCGGTTGATGTAAGGCACGAGCCGACCTTCCCGGGACAACTAAAACAGGTTGTATAGCAGCAATATATAACCCAAAGCGACCCGTTTCACAAATGGTGTATGGCGTCTATCTCTACCTGCGCCTTTTCCAGCGCTGACCTGATTTGCTCGTGTTGCTGCCAGTCGAAGCGCAGCGAAACGCCGCAGTCGCTGGATAACTGCCGGGGCATCGGGACCAGCCTGACAGCATAGCCTTCCTTAGTCAGCAGCTTCTCGGCACGTATAGCCGATGAAGTTGTGTAAAACAGGACTACGCCGTATTCTGTCATGAGCCAACCACTTTATCTATCGCCTGGACTGTCTTTTTGATGTCAGCCGCCGTGGTGGAAACGCCGGGTGCCAGGCGTACTGTACCTTCAGGAAATGTGCCGATTGTCCTGTGTGCCGCCGGAGCACAGTGCAATCCAACGCGTGTCAGAATACCGTAGTCTTCATCGAGCCTTAAGCCGATGTCCGAGACGCGTCTGTCCCTGGCAGTAAAAGACACAATAGCCACTGACTTTTCGGGGTCACGAGTTCCGTATACCTTAATGCCCGCTATGCCAGACAAGCCGTCAACAAGCGCGCTGGTAAGCTCCTTTTCCTGTGCTCGGATTGCCTCAATACCTCTGTCCGTAATCCAGTTTACGCCGGCACACAAACCGGCAATGCCGACAATATTCGGTGTGCCGCTTTCGAATTTGTCGGGGAGATGCTCCGGCTGCTCCTCCAGCTCCGACTGGCTTCCTGTGCCTCCCTGCAATAGAGGTTCAATTTGTGAAGTATCGACATGGTCACCTATGACAAGACCGCCGATTCCCGGGGGACCCTGCAAGCCCTTGTGCCCGGTAAAGGCGAGAAAGTCGATTCCGAACGCTTTCATGTCTATGGGCAGGACTCCTGCAGTCTGCGCAGCATCTACCAGCAAAAGGGCACCGGCTCGATGAGCTATGGATACCACTTCAGCAATGGGCAATATGGTACCGGCTACATTGCTGGCATGAACGATGACCACCAGGCGAGTGTTGAGGTCTACTGCTCTGGAAATATCGTTTACGTCGAGGCTGCCATCGGTGGCACAGGGTACGACATTGAGGACAAGTCCTCGTTCTTCCAGAGTTCGCAGCGGTCTCATTACGGCATTATGCTCCATAGAGCTGGCGACAACACGGTCGCCGGGCTTAAGCAAACCTTTTAGGACTATGTTTAGGGCATGAGTTGCGCCGCTGGTGAAGATGACTCGCGCCGGGTCACCGCTGTTAAAGAATCGGGCGATATCCTCCCTGGTATCGTACATCACCCGTGCTGCCTCGATGGATAACTGATGCCCGGAGCGGCCGGGGTTACCCCCGGCACGCTCCAGGACATCGACCATCGCCTTTAAGACCTCGGGCGGCTTGTGCCAGGATGTGGCTGCGTTATCCAGGTAAATCATTTTCTCAGTATGATTTGATAACTGCCGTCAGACTGGTCTTTTACGGTGACATCCCAGCCGGAATTCTTAGCCAGGCGGGATACGTTCTCACGCGCGGTACTCGAGTCCACGAGAACTTCTATGGTCCCCTTGCCCGCCTTTTGTAAAGCTTTCTGGGCAAGCATCGCCGGCTGTGGGCATGACAGCCCGCGAGCGTCTACAGTCTTTATATCGCTCATAACACACCTCCTATGTTTTTGCTTCCCGCATGGTCAGCCCGATGATGATGCATATAACCAATCCAACTACTACTGTAATCGGACCGAACGCAGCCGGACCGGCTGGGGAACTTGCCACTGTGAAGTTGTGAGCAAATCCAGCACCTACAATCATCCCGGCAACGAACATGCCGGCATCACCGTCGCCTTCCCCGGTGAGGAAGAGCTGCCGACCGGGACAGCCGCCAGCCAGAGTGAAGGCAAGTCCAGCCAGTACCATACCGCCGAAGTTCCACCATTCGTTAGTCTGAGCTACCGGCTGGTTTTGGAATCCGGGGTGAAACTGTCCCAGCGCCAGGTTGGTGAGAAAGGCGGCTACTATTAAAGCAAGTACACCATAGAGAAGGCGATTATCACGGAGCAATATCGAGTCTCGTATGGCGCCAACGGTGCAGAAGCGGCTGCGCTGAGCCAGAAAACCGATGAAAAGCCCGACAGCAATGGAGATAGCCCAGAAGGCATGTTGGCTACCCGGACCTTTCTGTGAGAAAAATATGGGACCGGTAAGATTCCCATCGGCATCCCGTCCGAATTGTGGAGCCAGGAGCAGAAGCACCAGCAGGATTACCATTATGGCAGGCATCACCCACCCCAGGGCTTTTGGCGCTGGACGGTTGCGTCCTAGGCTGAATCCCATTTTCAGGAAACCGATGCCTATGCCGATGCCAGCTATAAGTCCTAAGATACCGAAGATGGCATTCCAGTCGCCACCGCCTAGTCTCAGGTAGGCACGCCAGGGGCAGCCCAGGAAGACCAGGGCGCCAAATACGGCAAACATGCCTAACAGAAAACGCACCAGCGGTGATGAGCCAGTGCGCGGCTTGAACTCTCTGAAGGATAGAGCTGCGATAAGGGCTCCGAGGACAAGTCCGATTATCTCAGGGCGGATGTATTGTACCGCACTGGCGCGATGCAAAGCCAGAGCACCAGCGATGTCACGGTTGAAGCAGACGACGCAGATTCCCATATTGCCGGGGTTACCCAGTTTTACCAGCACAGGTGCCAGAACTCCGACAACGATGCCGGTAACAATTGGACCCCAACGTGAGGTAAGAAAACGTGAAACCGAAGACATTGAAGCTCCTTTCGTTATGATTTTTCCACCACGCGGATAACCATAACGAGGAGCTGATGTAGATTTAGCGAAGCAAGGACATCAGGGCGACGTTATGGGCTTTCCGCGCAGCAGGCGCCAGAGAATGATGCACAACATGCATCAAGTCTCCGAATCAGGTGCGGCGATGCAGTACTCTCATAGCGTCACCCCCTTTCCTCATCATGTTAATCTGTGCCAAAATGGCTGGCAGATATTATACAGACTGATATTTCGATAAGCAACTGGTTAAAGCCGATGTCTTTGCGAGTGCGTTTGCTGATTGGCTAATATTTGGAAACCTCCATCTCCTCTGTCTTACCGGTCACGGTGAAGACGACGCGCTCGCAGATGTTAGTGACTCTATCTGCAGTGCGCTCCAGGTTATGCGCCACCCAGATGAGGCGTGTCGCCCTGGTTACGGTTCTGGGGTCTTCCATCATGAAGACAAGCAGCTCTAGAAACACCTGGTCATACAGACTATCAATTTCATCATCTTCAGCACTTATTTGCCTGGCAACATCGGCATCATGTTCAACAAAAGCATCCAGGCTTCGATGTAACATATCTGTAGCCTTTTCTGCCATACGCGGTATATCAATCAAGGGTTTCAGTGGAGGTTCATCGCCTATCATTATGGCGATTTTAGCAATGCCGCCAGCATGGTCGGCTATTCTCTCAAGGTCAACTATAATATATAGAACAGCTATAATTATCCTCAGGTCGCTAGCCATCGGCTGCTGTGTGGCCATAAGCTCAGTGCACTTCTCCTCGATTTCATAGCGCTTCAGGTCAATCTCGCGGTCAGCAGCGATTACTTTCCTTGCCAGCTCTAGGTCTCTCTTCCTCAGAGCCTCTATAGAGCGACCTATAGCCTTTTCCACCATGCTGCCCAGAAATAGCACATCATCCTGAAGCTCGTGAAGGTGACGCTCAAAACTCGTTCTCGGCATTTTGGATTCCTCCTTAGCCAAACCGGCCTGTTATGTAATCCTCTGTCCTTTTGTCTTTCGGGCGGCTGAACAGTTCGCTGGTCTTGCCGTACTCAATCAACTCTCCCAGTAGGAAGAAGCCAGTCCATTCAGAGACCCGTGCTGCTTGTTGCATGTTGTGAGTCACAATAACAATAGTATAGTTTTTCTTTAGGTCCTGCATCAGCTCCTCAATTTTCATCGTGGCTATGGGGTCAAGGGCGGAGCATGGCTCATCCATAAGGATGACCTCCGGTTCTACAGCGAGAGCACGGGCAATACACAGCCGCTGCTGCTGGCCACCGGAAAGCGCCAACCCTGATTTGTCCAGACAATCATTTACCTCATCCCATAAAGCTGCGGCTCTAAGGCTCCTTTCCACAATCTCGGCAAGTTTTGTCTTGTGATTCATGCCGAGCATCCTTGGTCCAAATACGGTATTTTCGAAAATAGATTTGGGCAGTGGATTCGGTTGCTGGAATACCATACCTACCCGTTTCCGTACCTCAACCACGTCTACATCCGGTGCATAAATATCAACTCCGTCTAATAATACCTTACCACTCATGCGACTTTTTGGTATGGTGTCATTCATGCGGTTTAGTGCCCGAAGGAAGGTGGATTTGCCACATCCTGAGGGTCCCATAAGGGCAGTAATAGAATATTCCCTGATGTCCAGGTTGATTTTTTTTAGCGCCTGTTTGTTGCTGTAGAAGAAATCAAGTTCTTTTGTTTTTATCTTTGGGTCCATCTACTTTCCTGCCATTCTAACACGGAAGCTTTGAGCTAGCCAGTTAGTAATACCGTTAATAACCAGAATGATGATAATTAGCATTACGCCTGTAGCCATGGCTTTATCCAAAGCCCTGGTCTCCATAGCCAGATAATATAAGTGTAGGGCTAGAGTCCTGCCACTGGAGAATAGCGAGGTCGGCATGGCAGCGCTGCTGCCCATGGTGACATAGAGACAAGCGGTCTCACCTACTGCCCTGCCGACACACAAGATGACAGCCGTGATTATTCCAGGCAAAGCTGCCGGCAGGACAACTCGATATACGGTTTGCCATTTAGTAGCCGCCAGAGCCAGGCCGGCTTCCCGATATGAATTAGGCACTGCCTTTATGGCTTCCTCGGCAGTCCGGATGAAGGTGGGCAGTACCAAGCAAGCCAGCGTTAAAGCTCCGGACAAGATTGAAAAGTTGAAATGCATAATGGTCACGAACAGGGCAAAACCAAAAAGCCCGAAGATAATGGACGGCACACCAGCCAGAGTCTCTACGCCATATCTTATGAGCCTGGTGAGCCAGTTATCGGTGGCGTATTCAGACATGTATATGGCAGCGCCAAGCCCCAGAGGTGTGGCAATCGCGATAGTGAGTGCAACAATATAAATCGTACCGACTATGGCTGTGGAAATACCGCCTTCACCACTAAGTCCGCCCTGCGGCGCTGTAACCAGAAACTCCCAATTGAATTGGCTTATACCCTTTGACAGAACATAACCAATGATAAGCGCCAGAATTAGCACGGTGAAGATGCCAGCTAGCCAGATTATACTGAAGGCTATTCTTTGAGTTAACTTTGCTGACAGTTTCATGCATGCCTCCGAGCCACGAAAGCCAAGCTGTTAAGCCCCATAATCAGCACAAAAAGGACGATTCCTGTAGCAAAGAGAGCACTTTCGTGAAGACCACTGGCGTACATTATCTCCACAGCGATATTGCCAGTTAAGGTTCGTGCCGGGTCTAAAGGTGAGGTCGGTATAAGGATAGAATTGCCGATAACCATAATCATTGCCATAGTCTCGCCGATAGCTCTGCCCATAGCTAGAATTACTGCAGCCATGATGCCTGAGCGTGCTGCCGGCAGCATGACATGCCAGATTGTCTGCCAATGGCTAGCACCCAAAGCCAGGGCTCCTTCCCTATAGCTCACAGGCACAGCTCGCAGGCTGTCTTCACTGATGCTGACTATGGTGGGCAGGATCATTATTGTAAGTACAATGACTCCTGCCAGAACACTATACCCGTTGCCACCGATCTCTCGAATAAGTGGGACAATGACCACCATGCCTACTAATCCATAAACAACTGAGGGGATACCAACAAGTAACTCTACTGCATTTCTAACAACACCGCGGGCTCGATTGGGGGCGACTTCAGCCAGGAAGATAGCACAGGCAATACCTAGAGGTGCCGATAGCAGTAAAGCGCCGATGGTAACATATATTGAGCCCACAATCATGGGCAAGATGCCGAACTCATCTATTCCCGGACGCCAAACAGTGCCAAATAGAAATTTGAAGACTCCGATAGCACGAAAGGCAGGTAAGCCTTGCTGAATCACAAAAAGGCCGATGAGGAAGACGATTAAGATAGCTGCTAGTGCAGTTAGAAACACTCCCCGACGGGAAAGGGTGTCTATCAGTTGGCGCGATATTTTCGGCATCTGACTATCTAAAGCATATTTAACAACTAACCGAAGAGGGATCCGAGCAGAATCCCTCCTCAGTCAAATGTGGGAAGGAAGATTTTCTAATTATAAAGCTTGGGGAAATCTGTCTACTTCGCGCTAAGGTAGCCCTCCTGTTCGACGATTTTCTGTCCTTCGCTGCCGAGGCAAAAGTCTATGAAATCCTTAACCAGACCGGTTGGCTGTTCCTTGGTCAGGAAGTAAAGCGGACGGACAACGGGATATTTCCCAGTTTTACAGTTATCCACAGTGCAAGGAACACCATCGATAGCCAGAGGTTTGATGGTGTTATCGATGTAACCTAAGGAAAGAAAGCCGATAGCCAGCGGAGTTGTTGACACTGCGGTCCTTAAGGCGCCATTCGACGGTTGGAGTATAGCCCTTTCGGTAATCAAAGTCTTTCCCATAACCATCTCTTCAAAAGCGCCACTGGTTCCAGAGCCCT
>Ga0233423_10000153_pt1 | contig 41910 bp, 31 predicted proteins | sample Watercolumn_Mata_FD_180713 | JGI IMG/M metagenome (GOLD analysis project Ga0233423, IMG submission 180713) | Freshwater microbial communities from Lake Matano, South Sulawesi, Indonesia - Watercolumn_Matano_2014_112_MG | ecosystem: Environmental > Aquatic > Freshwater > Lake | place: Indonesia... | reverse complement strand
TCTCTGCGGCCCTGAGGAGCGCGCTCCGCGAGGACCCGGATGTGATCCTGGTCGGCGAAATGCGAGACCTCGAGACGATTTCGCTGGCGCTCACGGCTGCGGAAACCGGACATCTGGTCCTGTCCACCCTGCACACCCGGAATGCCCCGGATACCGTCAACCGCATCATCGACGTTTTCCCCGCCGCCCAGCAGGGCCAGGTCCTGGCACAGCTTTCCGCATCGCTCATCGGAGTCGTTTCCCAGAGGCTGCTCCCCATGGCATCCGGCATCGGCCGTGTCGCTGCAGTGGAAATCATGATCGCGACCATCGCCATCAGGAACCTGATTCGAGAAAAAAAGATCCACCAAATCCCCTCGGTGATGCAGGCCAGTTCTTCGGCCGGCATGGTGACATTGGACGATTCCCTTCTCCAGCTTCTCAAGGGGGGCAAGATCAACAAGCAGATTGCGCTCAAATATGCCATGGAGCCCCAGCGTATCGATCCGACGCTGGCACCCGAAAAGAAAGTTCCAACCCGGTAATCAATCTGCGGGAGTTGAAATGAACTGCGGTGCGCCAGCCTGGCGCGCCGCAGTTCGTGTTTTGGGGGATCGGCAAAGGACGTGCATCCTGCTTCAGGAATCGGGAGAAGAAGGGATTCGGATTTCGGGGTGAGGGGTCCGGAAAAGATCGTGCATCGGGCTTCGTGCTTCGGGAATCGGGAGAAAAGGGATCGGGATTTTGGAGTGCGGCAGCTTACTGCCTCAGGAGGAATCCGACATGCATCATTCCTCTTGTGCCCACGGTCTCCGTGCGCACAAGAGTCCATTCCTGGCACCCACGGAGACCGCGAATGCCAGGAAAGATATTTCGGGATATAGGTAATCAGGGATTCGTCAATCGAAAATCCTCCATCGTCAATGTTTTCCCTCCAGCAGGTCTTTTCCCTTGCTTCTGATCCGAAATTTTATTATAATTTACGCGCCTTTTCAATGAGGGGGGTGCGGCTGAATGAGACCGCCGACAGCGGCAGGCCCGGGCAGGACCTGCAAACCGGAAGCATCATGATCCGGGAGCGGTACTCGGCAGCAGGGTCCGGAGAGACCGGGGTGATCATCCCGGCCTTTCAAGCAGCTGCTGCAGTCGGAAACGTTCTTTCAAAAGTTCTCGCATATGTCCCGGGGCGCAGGGTTTACGTCATCGACGACGGATCCACGGACGGCACTGCTGACCGTGCAAACGGATTCGGAGTGATGCTGGTCAGGCATGACCGGAACCTCGGTAAAGGCGCCGCGCTGAGGACCGGTTTTAAAAGGGCGCTGGAGGATCCGGTCGAAGCCGTGATCACCCTCGACGGCGACGGCCAGCACGATCCGGACCTGATACCGGTTTTGATTCAAGCGTGGCGGATTCAGGGTGTGGATCTGATGCTCGGCACCCGGAATTTCAAAGGCGCCATGTCCTGGGACAGGGTTCTTTCCAACACGCTGAGTTCGCTGATCGTCTCCTGCGTTTCCGGACGCAGAATACCGGACAGCCAATGCGGGTACAGGCTGGTTTCCAGAAAGATCATGGAAAGCATTCCGCTGACGGGCCGGCTTTACGAGATGGAGACGGAGATCATCCTCAAGGCCGTGAAGGCGGGATATCAAATCGGATCTTTCCCTGTCACGGTGAAAGCGAGCGAGGCATCGAGTCACATCAGAAGGCTCAGGGACATCGTCCGTTATCTCGGCGTGATCGGAAGAAATTTTTAAAACTGGGACGCAATCCTACTAATGCGCCGCAGTTCGAGCGACATTTGATTCGGGGCGTAGCGCAGCCCGGCTAGCGCGCTTGCTTCGGGAGCAAGAGGCCGTGGGTTCAAATCCCACCGCCCCGACAAAAGCCTGATCCATGCATCAGGCTTCTTTTTACAGGATCCTTTCCATGAAGCGTCCGTTTCTCATTATTCTCGGCGCCGTCCTCATCGGCCAGAGCCGGCCGGCGCATCCCGCGTCCGTATACGTCCCTCTCCGTCACCGGGTCTACGCCTTTCTCGAGCGCATGGAAACCAGAAGGCTGCTCTTCGGGCTCAGGGAAGGCACTCGGCCTTTTGACCGCGAGACGGTCGCGGAGTTCCTGAGGGACATTGACCGGGCAGCCGTTGCGGATCCGGCCGCGCTCTCTCGCACCGAGCGTGATTTTCTGGAAAGATTCAAGGGTGAATTTTGCGATGAGCTTTCCCGTTCGGAGGACCGCATCCTGCCCGGAGAAAGGGAACCTCATTTATATGCATGGAGAAGGAATTCCAACCGGTTCTACGCGGATGCTGTGGCAGGGGGCTTCCTGTCCAGGACATCGGGCGATCCCGCGCCGGATGAAAAACAGAGGTTCCGCCCCCATTACGGTGCGATCATCCGCGGCCAGGTCGGTGCAGTCGGATTCTATTCGGACAACCGTATCGAAGGGGAATGGGGCCTCGCACCCTATGATCAGTATTACAGGCCCTCGATGGGCTATCCGCAGAATATCAGCCGCGACAGCAGCTACGCCATACGCGATTTTTCCGACTCCTATCTGACTTTCAGCGCCGGGTCGTTCCGCTTCCAGTTCGGCCGGGACCGCATCGCCTGGGGCCCCGGGAGAACCGGCCTCCTGATTTCCGGACTGACCCCTTCCCTGGATCTTTTCCGTTTCACCGTCCCCGTCGGGGACGCCCTTTTTTCCTATGTGCACGGAGAACTGAAGGGGGATGTGAATCACAAGTGGTTCGCAGGACACAGGCTCGAGCTGGGCATCGGCCGGTTTCTGGATCTCGGCATCAGCGAATCGGTCATTTATGCGGACAGGGGCATCGAAGCGGTGTACCTCAATCCCGTGATTCCGTACCTCGTTGCTGAACATACGCTGGGTGACAGGGACAATAACACGCTCGGCCTGGATTTCGAATGGCGTGCGGTCCGGAACATCGAATTGTACGGAGAGGCATTCATCGACGATCTCTTTTCGCCGCTGGAACTGTTCGGCAATTACTTCGGCAACAAGCTGGCGTTCACCGGCGGCCTTTCATGCCTGAATCCCGCGGGACTCAGGGACTCCGGCCTGAGGATCGAATATACGCGCATCGAGCCGTTCGTCTATACGCATCTCGACAGTTTCAATGTGTACGAACATTACAACCGCGGCATCGGGCATGATCTTCAGCCCAATTCCGATATGCTGTCCTGCCGGTGGGAGTGGGACACCTCGATCCGGCTCGGGCTGAATCTTTTTTATTGCTCCATCCGGCAGGGATCCGGCGACCGCCGGATTCCGCATGCGCCCGGGGAAGGGGAGATCAAAGCCTTTCTCGGCGGCGTGGTCGAAAAAAACCGTAAATGGGGTTGTGCCGTTCTCTGGGAACCTGTCCGGGATGCCCGGTTTCTCTTCCAGATCGCGGCCGCACGGATGCGGAATGCAGGACTGCAGCCAGGCAAGGGCCTTTCCTGGACCGAGTTTTCAGTCACTGCCGATCTCAACTGGTAATCCCGCCGGATGAATCCTTCCAAATGGAGAATCCGTTGATTTGATGAAGACCGTCATGTCCATCGTTGGCGCCAGACCCCAGTTTGTCAAGGCCGCGCCGCTCTCCCGCACGCTGCGCACCCGTTTCAGGGAAATACTCGTGCACACCGGCCAGCATTACGACGACAACATGTCCGCGGTCTTCTTCAAGGACATGGGCATCCCAGAGCCGGATTTCGAGCTGGGGATCGGGTCCGGCACGCACGCCCTGCAGACCGGCCTGATGCTTGAAGCGATCGAGCGCCTGCTCGTCCGGGAAAAGCCGGATTGCACGCTGGTATACGGAGATACGAATTCCACGCTGGCGGGGGCCCTGGCATCGGTGAAGCTGCAGGTCCCGCTGGCCCATGTGGAGGCGGGGTTGCGGAGCTACAACCGTGAGATGCCGGAGGAAATCAACCGCGTACTCACGGACCATTGCGCGGATTTCCTGTTCTGCCCGACAGACACGGCTGTGCAAAATCTCAGAAAAGAGGGGATTGAGAAGGGCGTCTTCCGGACCGGAGACGTGATGGTGGATGCAGCCAGGCTGTTCGGGGAACTTTCGGAATCCAGGTCGGTAATCCTGAAGAGGCTTGGTCTTCGAAAACGGGCCTATGTCCTGTGCACCATACACCGGCCCTCGAACACGGACGAAAGGCCGGCATTGCAATCCCTGCTCGACGCGCTTGCTCAATCGGGGGAAACCGTCGTTTTCCCGTTACATCCGCGGACCCGGAAACGGATGCAGGATTTCGGGCTACTGGCCGGTATCGAAGCGCACCGGGACATTCGGCTCACCGACCCGGTTTCCTATCTGGATATGATCAGCCTGGAAAGAAACGCGCGGTTGATCTGCACGGATTCGGGCGGCGTTCAGAAGGAGGCGTACGTGTACCGGGTCCCCTGCATCACGCTTCGGAACGAGACCGAATGGATCGAGACCGTGGAGGACGGCTGGAATATCCTGACCGGCCTGGACTCGGGCCGCATCCTGGACGCGCTCCGGCATTTCCATCCGGACCATGAAACCCGCTCCAGGTTCGGCGACGGAACGGCAAGCCGGACCATTTGCGATCTGCTGGCGGAAGAATTGGACGCCTAGGCTTTCCTGCACTCCGGGCACAAAACCGGCCCGGTATTTTCGCCTCCAGTCCTCCTGCGGCATCGATGATCCTGCAGAGGGCGGCTACGCGGCCTCTGGCCGCCGGCGGATCTTCGATCCTTTCCATGATGCGAGGCCGTGAAATCGCTCGGTTCCCTTCCGGATTGGAAAGGGGATGCGCCAGCGGATTGATATAACGGCAAAGAATAATAGGGCCTTTGATGAACGGTACGCGTGCGCCTGCGTGAAAGGATAAATTTCTTTTTTACTTGACAATAAATTAAAATAAGCATATATTAATCTGTATTAATTGCATGGTTTGTTGAGATCAAGGAGGTATACAATGAGCAAACTGGCACAGCAACGCGTTGAAAAATGCAAAAAGATAATCCCGTTCTTGAAGGTCGTATCCAACACCACGCGGCTTCAAATTCTCTGCATTCTGACGGACGGAGAACAGCGCGTCGGCCAGATCCAGCAAATCCTGGGCGCGAAGCAGTCCTATATTTCCCAGCAGCTGAAATACCTGAAAACCAAGGGATATCTCCAGAGCAGACGGGAGGGGACGCAAATCTATTACACGCTGGTGGATCCCGCGTTCCCCAAGATCATGCGCGCTTTCAATGAGATACTCAAATAAAGCCGTCCAACCCTGAATTGCCACCCATGCCCATTCACCCGGAATGGGCATTTTTTTTCCTTTTCGACATCTGAGCGCCGCATCCATCCAAGGCCCATGGGGGCCTACATCCTGATTGTAACAGGTCCACACAAATGGAAAATTCCGTTTTTGGACAGGAATCCTTCGGATTGCCGGAGGAACCTCCGGGTTTTTCGAAGGTATTCAGTGCCGCCGTTCTTGGGATCGAGGGATACATCGTTGAGGTCGAATCCCATCTGGACCCCGGGCTTCCGTACTTCGCGACGGTCGGCCTCCCGGAGGGGGCTGTACGCGAGTCTAAGGAACGCGTTGGCGCTGCGATCAAAAATTCGGGTTTCGTTTTTCCGATCAAGAGAATCACGGTGAATCTGGCGCCTGCGGACATCCGGAAGGAGGGATCGGCGTTCGACCTTCCCATGGCGATCGGTATCATGGCGGCGAGCGGGCAGGTCACACAGGCCAAGCTGGAGAATGTCGTTCTGCTCGGGGAACTCTCCCTGGACGGAAGGATCCGGCCCGTGCGGGGCGCCCTGCCCGTTTCCATTGCCGTGCGGGACAGGCGCATCCGGCGCATCCTGCTGCCCCGCGAGAATGCGGCGGAGGCGGCCATGTCCCCTGGCGTGGAGGTCTATCCGGTTCGGCATCTGTGCGAGGCGTTCGATGCCATCGAACGCGGCGTGTCCGGCCATCCTTTCCGCTGCGACGTGCGCGGCGTTTTCTCGCGCGCCGCGCGGCATCATCTGGATTTCCAGGATGTCCGTGGCCAGGAACTGGTGAAGCGCGCCCTCGAAGTCGCGGCTGCGGGAGGGCACAACGTTCTGATGATCGGACCGCCGGGATCCGGAAAAACCATGCTGGCCAAGCGCATCCCGACCCTGCTCCCGGACCTGACGCTCGACGAAGCCCTGGAGACGACGAAGATCCATTCGGTCGCGGGCCTGCTTCCGCCGGATACAGCCCTGATTGCGCGCCGGCCCTTCCGTTCCCCCCATCATACGATCTCGGACGCCGGCCTGATCGGCGGAGGCCAACTGCCCAGGCCCGGAGAGGTGAGCCTCGCCCATCACGGCGTCCTGTTTCTGGACGAGCTTCCGGAATTCCGCAAGAACGTGCTGGAAGTCCTGCGTCAGCCCATGGAAGACGGCTGTGTGACCATTTCAAGGGCCATGCTGTCCCTGTCCTATCCCTCCCGCTTCATGCTCGTGGCGGCCATGAATCCGTGCCCGTGCGGTTATTATATGAGCCGGAACCAGTCCTGCTCGTGCACGATACCCCAGATCCAGCGTTATCGCGCCCGCATTTCAGGCCCCCTTCTGGACCGCATCGACATCCATGTCGAGGTGCCGGCCGTGAATGTCCAGGAACTTTCAGGCAGGCCGACGGGTGAAACGTCTGCCGTCATCCGGGAACGGATCAAGCGTGCCCGGGAAATTCAGACCGCACGCTTCAGCCAGGAGAAAGGCGTGTACTGCAATGCACACATGGATTCGAGGCTGATCCGGAAGACATGCTCCCTGGACGAAAGGGGCGAGGTCCTGCTGAGGCATGCGATCTCGCGCCTGGGCCTTTCGGCAAGGGCATACGACCGGATCCTGAAGGTCGCACGGACCATCGCAGACCTTGCATCCAGGGAGTCCATCCCTGTAGAGTGCGTCGGAGAGGCCATCCAGTACCGCAGCCTGGACCGCGACCTGATTCAAAGAGGCGGATGAAACGCTTGCTGAAGGGTAGGCGGGATCGGGGTATAAAAAATCCCTGCAACTTTAATCCGGTTTATAAAGAACCGTGTATCACACGGTGGGTGCCCTCCTGATCGCTTTTTACTTCCACTCAGAGGAGGCCTGTAATACGCGACCAGAGCCGAGCTCCCTATTTTTTTATTTGACAGCTCTTTATAGGTACCGGAGTTCTCAAGTTGCAGGGACACTCGCTTTCGTACCGCAGGAAATTTGGAGAAAATAATTCCCAATGTCAAGCGGATTTTCCAGGACCCGATCCGGCGTTGGCCGCCCGGGCGCCGGCCCGCTCGCTGTCAGATTCATGTGAAATTCTGTTGCATAATATTGAAGGAATGGTTATAATATCTGGTTCTGACTGGACGCCAATGTCGCTTTCCCGGCCCGGTTCCGGGAAGGAAAGGGGAGACTTCCATGGATAACGTCAGGTGTCGGTTTTTTCTCGGTTTCATCGTGCTTCAACTGGCCGCCGGCTGCATCAAGGCCCAGACCATCCGTTACGGGAGCCATGTCAAGATCAAGCATCTGGCCTCCAACCAATTCCTGCATTCCCACGACATCAAGTACAAGCATAAAAAATCCTCCGGGCAGCAGCAGGTTGTCGCATTCGCAAACGACGACGACAACAACTGGTGGATCGTCAAGGGGCCGCATGGAACGGTGGAAAACCACAAGGCCGGTGAAACCGTGCAGAACGGCGATGTGATCCGGCTGACCCATCTGATCACCAAAAGAAACCTGCACACCCATCAGGGATTCCCTTCCCCGGTTACAAACCAGCAGGAAGTCACGGCGTTCGGGGAATTGGGGGTCGGGGACAACCAGGATGACTGGCGGATCGAGGTGGAAGGAGGAGGCCCCTGGGAACAGGACACCCGGTTCCAGCTTGTCCATGTGGTCACGGGCATGCGCCTGCATTCCCACCGCGGCTTCTCGAATTCCTTCACGGAAAACATGCAGGAAGTTACGGCCTTCCAAGGTCAGGATGAAAACAACGGCTGGTACGCATGCGCCGTTGAAATCCCCGACGACATCATCAAGCTCAGCAGGAAAAAGATCCGGCGCGAAATGCTGAAAATCGCCGTGGTCGATTTCGCCGAGCGCGGGAATCTGGAGGTCCCGGATGCCGGCCTGACCGTGGCCGAATGGTTCACAACCGCCCTTCAGAAGACGGAAGCGTTCGACATCTATGAGAGGCTCTCCCTTCAGAAACTCCAGTCCGAATACAATCTCCAGCAGACAGGGCTGCTGGACGAGAAAACCATGGCCCAGATCGGAAAGGTGCGCGGCGTGCAGGCCATCGTGACGGGCAGCATCATGAAATTCCAGACCACCATATCGGTCACCGTGAAACTCATCGATACGGAGACCGCGAAAATTATCGATTCAGCGGACATCAAGACTAAAAGCATGGATGCGGTTCCCTTTGAAATCGACAATCTGGCCTGGGAGCTGGCCACCGAATAGAAGAGCCGCGGCGCGGCTTTCGCAGGCTGGAAAGGAGATCCTCGCATGACACGCATGAAGCGGATTCGGAGCGCGACGGAATGGGGGCTTTTCTTCGGCGTCCTGTCCTGGCTCCTGGCGACCGCTGTCACCAACCAAATACCGGGATGGGGGGTTCTGGCCATTGTCCTCGACCGGGCGGTCACGGGCACGGTTCTGGGCATCATGGATTCCGGCAGGCAATGGATGTGGAAGGGCGCGCTTGCAGGCGGCATCATCGGGCTGCCGGTTGCCTGGATGTCTTGGTTCTGGCCCGAGTTCAACACTGCGCCTGCGCTTGCATACATGATTCTTTCCTCGGTTCTGAGCGGATTTTTCATCAACCTCGTTCTGCATAGGAGGAAATCCCAGGAAGCAGCTTCAGAATGACGATCCCCGGCTCCCGGCATTGAGCCGACCCCCGGGTCAATCCCGGGGTGATACAAGGTATTGAAGCTACCCGGCGAAAGCGGCAGTAAATCTTCGATCTGCAAGGACAGAGACATTGGTATTCGCCCACATTACCCGCGGCAAGCCGCGGGGAATGTGCTCGCTGTAAGATTCAACCATGGAATATCCATCCGACAAATCCCATTCAGGCGTCAGCCGGCGCCGTTTTATGAGGGCAGCCTTATGCGCCTCGGGGGCGGCCCTTTTTTCCGACGTCTTTCCCGAAAATGCCCGCGTCAAACGGCACGAAGCCCGGTATTACAAAAAACTGGCCGGCGACAAAGTTCAGTGCCTGCTCTGCCCCTGGTGCTGCGTGGTTCTTCCGGGCGCACGCGGTCAGTGCAACGTGCGGGAGAATGTGAGGGGGGGCTACCAAACCCTGGTCTACGGCACAGCTTCAGCCTGCCATATCGACCCGATTGAAAAAAAACCTTTCTTCCATTTCCTGCCCGGTCAGGCGGCCTATTCGCTGGCAACGGCAGGGTGCAACCTGGAATGCAAATTCTGCCAGAACTGGGAACTCGCGCGGCGGTCTCCCGAAGAGGTTTTCCGTTACGGCCAGACGCTTCCGCCGGACGAAGCCGTGCGGCAGGCTGCTGGCCAGGGTTGTCCCATCATCGCCTTCACCTACAACGAACCGGTGATTTCCCTGGAGTACACGATCGATATTGCAACCCTGGCCAGGGAGAAGGGAATCCGGAACGTTGTCGTTTCGAACGGATTTATCCGAAAGGAACCGTTGCAGGATGTCTGCAAAGTCATTGATGCATACAAGGTGGATCTCAAGGGGTTCACGGAATCCTATTATGAGCAGATCGTGGGCGGAAGCCTGGCGCCCGTTCTGGACACGCTCGTTTTCCTGAAGGAACGCGGCATTTGGACGGAGATCGTCTACCTGGTTGTCCCGACCTACAACGACGGCGAAACGGAAATCCGGAACATGGTTGAATGGGTCGGGAAGCATCTCGGACCGGATGTCCCTGTCCATTTTTCCAGGTTTTATCCCCAATACAAGTTGAAGAACCTTCCTCCGACGCCTGTCTCGACACTTGAAAAGGCCAGGCGGATCGGCTTGGAGGCCGGCCTGCATTATGTGTATCTCGGGAACGTCCCCGGACACGCGGGGGAAAGCACAACCTGTCCGGCCTGCGGCCGTCTGGTCATCACAAGGACCGGGTACTCGATTCTCGAAAACCGATTGAAATCCGGGAAATGCGGATACTGCGGTAATCCGGTTTCCGGTGTCTGGAGCGCCGCATGATTCCATGCAGAAAAGTCTTTTTGATTTCCATCGCAGCGGTTCTTTCCTGCACCGTGCTTTCCTCGTGCCGAGCAGGAAACGGGGATGCGCGTTTGGACGGAAGCGTACGGCCGCCCGCTGTGGCCGGAGCCTTTTATCCTGGATCGAAGGAGCAGCTGGAGGCGCAGATACAGGGATTTTTAAAGAATGCGGCAAAAACCGAACGGACAGGAGAGGTGAAGGCGGTCTGGGTTCCCCATGCAGGAACGGTTTACAGCGGCCAGACCGCGGCCCATGCATTTGCCCAGGCCAGGCATTCCGGACCGGATGTCGTCGTCGTGTTGTCGTCCAGCCATTCAGCCTACCTGAAGGGCGCAGCCGTCTGCGATTGGGACGCGTTCCGGACGCCGCTTGGAACCGTTTCCGTTGACCGCGAGCTGGCCGGGAAACTCTGTTCAAGGTCATCCCTGGTCAAGCTGCGGCCGGATATCGACCGCGAGGACCATACCATCGAGGTGGAACTGCCTTTCATCCAGATTCTGTTCCCCGGAACCCCGCTCCTGCCCATCATGTTGGGCGAAATCGGGGAATCGGAGATCCGCAGCCTCTCGGAAGCCCTGTCGCAGTCCCTGGCAGGCAGGAAGCCTCTGCTGGTGGCCAGCTCGGACATGTCCCATTATCCCTCTCACGAAAATGCGTCTGCGGTGGATGCGAAGATGCTCGAAGCTGTCCGTTCTTTCGACGAGCTGGCGGTGTGGCGCCTGGGCAGCCGGGTTCCCGGCAGTATCCCGAATCTGAACTGCACCATGTGCGGTTTCCCGGCCCTGACCGCAGTCATGCGCACGGCGAAGTTACTTGGTGCGGATGCGGCGGCGGTCATGCCTTACGCCACTTCAGGCGATGTCAGCGGGGACCGGACGCGTGTGGTCGGTTATGGTTCCGCCGTATTCTACAAAAAAGGAGCGGCCATGCCTGAAAAAAAACATTTGACGGAGGAGATCCCTTTCTCCGCAGGGGAACTTGACAAACTGTTTCAAATCGCACGCCTAGGCATTCTGGCAGCCCTGCGGGGCGAGCCAAGGCCGGTGTTCCAGGTTCAGGAGCCCCGGCTGCTGCTCAAACGGGGTGTGTTCGTCACGTTGACGAACCGAGGGAGGCTCAGGGGCTGCATCGGCCATTTCAGCCCGGATCTTCCCCTCTGTCAGATCGTCCTGGAAATGGCTGAAGCGGCGGCTACGCAGGATTACCGTTTCGCCGCGGATCCGGTGACGGAACAAGAGATGGACCGCATCGACATCAAGATATCCGTTCTCTCGGATCTGGTTCGCGTCCAGTCTCCGGAGGAGGTGGAGGTGGGCAGGCACGGCATCTGGATCAAACACGGCAGGCGGGGGGGTACCTATCTTCCTGAAGTGGCCGTCGAGCAGGGCTGGACAAGGGAGGAATTCATTGAACATTGCTGTGTGGAGAAGGCCGGCCTCCCCCCGGATGCCCTGAAAAGGGGAGCTGAGCTTTACGTCTACACTTCCCAGATCCTGGAGGAAAAACGATGAAGGAAAAACAGCGGCTGGCCAGTCCAAAAAGAATTTGCATATACGCATAAAATCCGTTATATTAAAACACTTGGTACCGAATCCGCTTGGAGGGCCCTATGAAAATCGATGTCAAGGAATACAATGAAGTTTCCGTATTGAACGTGAAGGGAAAGCTCATGGGCGGGCCGGAAACCATGGCCCTGCACGAAAAGGTTAAAGAACTCATCGGGCAGAACCGCCTGAAGGTCGTCATCAACCTCTCCGGCGTCAACTGGATGAACAGCACGGGGCTGGGCACGCTCATGGGCTGCGTGACATCGCTGCGGAATGCAAAAGGGGACCTTAAATTGTCCGGGGTGACCGATAAAGTGAAGAGCCTGTTCCTCATCACCAAGCTCATCACGATTTTTGATACCTATAACAAGGTCGAAGAAGCAGTCGCAGCTTTTCAGAAGAAGTGAAGCCGGATGCGTTTTTTGAACCGGTATCATCATGTCGATTGAATGGAAATTCGAAGGGCGGGTCCATCCCGCCCTTTGTACTATTACCGTGTGACCGTTCGCGTTCGTCCCTATGAAATCCGATATCAATCTTGTCACCCGAGAAATCGCCGGACTAGTCCTTCAGGACCTGGAGGACTTCGAGTCGCTGTATATCGAGCAGCTCTCGGAGGATCTGTCCGACATTGATCCGATCCTGGGGAAATTGCGCGGCGTCAGGGGGAAGCGGCTCAGGCCGCTGATCCTGTTCCTCTGCCAGGGGATGACCGACTCGAACCACCCCGGCCGGATCAGGATGGCGCTGATCCTTGAACTCCTCCATCTGATCAGCATCATTCATGACGATGTGGTAGACGGTTCGGACCTGCGCCGCGGTTCCGAGACGTTGAATGTCAGCGAGGGGAACCAGATCGCGGTCCTGACAGGCGATTTTCTCATGGCCAAGGTGCTGTCCCTCGGCCTGGAAGCCGGGGATGACGTGATACGGAAGGTTTCCGCCTGCGTCCGGATCATGACCCGCGGCGAACTGCGCCATGCCATTTTCTCCAAGGGCAGGCGGATCACCGTGCAGGAATGCCTGGACAATATCGGTGAAAAAACAGCCAGCCTTTTCCAGATGGCTTTTGAACTCGGCGGCCTGCCCGGTGCGGCGGATTCGCCGGTATCGGGCCGGCTGCGGCGGATGGGTTACGCCTTCGGCATGGCATACCAGATCCGCGACGACATACTCGATTTCATCGGTCAGGATTCGGACATGGGCAAGAGCCCGGGCCAGGACCTGAGAAACGGCTTTCTGACCCTGCCCCTGATCCATGCCTTGGAAAACGACAGCGGAAATTCCAGGCTGCGCATGGAGGAAAAAATCCGGAACGGATCCATCCAGGATGCGGATGAGCTGAGGTCCTATGTGCTGGATCATCGGGGCATAGAAAAATCCCAGGAGCAGGCCAGCCGGTTCGCAGGCCAGGCCCTGGTGGAAACCGGCAGGTTTCCGGATTCACCTTTCCGCGCCGCCCTGGAGCGCATGATCCGGACCAGCCTCGTGCGGAGCACCTGATGAAGAAAATCATTCAGGCCGCCTGTTTCCTGGCCCTTTTTCTCTCCTGCCGGAAATCCGATTTCCAGGGACCCTACGAAGAGACGCGTTTCCTCATGGACACGGCGGTGCGCATCGCCGTTTACGATGATGCGCTTTCCCGTGAAGAGGCGGCATCCGCCGTTCACCGGGCGTTCAGCCGCATGTCCAGACTCGAGTCCATGGTTTCGGCGCAGGTCGAGACAAGCGAGATTGCACGGCTTTCGAAGCTTTCGGGGGGGGAGGCCTATGCGGTCTCGGATACCACGTCCGCCATCCTGCGCCAGGCCCTCGGCATATCCGATCAATCAGGCGGCGCATTCGACATCACCATCGGTCCCCTGGAGGAACTCTGGGGTTTTTATACGGATCATCCCCGGAAACCCGATTCCCTTGAAGTCACCGGCGCCATGGGCAAGGTGGGCTACAGGATGATGCAGATCGACGGCAACCGGGTCCGGCTTGCAAAGCACGGAATGAAAATCGATCTGGGCGGCATAGCCAAGGGCTATATCGTCGATGCCGCAGTCCAATCCCTCAAGGAGTCAGGAGTCCGCGCGGGGATTGTGGACGGGGGTGGCGACCTGCGGATATTCGGGTCCCATCCGGTCAACAGACAATGGCGCATCGGCGTCAGGCATCCGAGACCCGAAGCGAACAGCCTTTTTGGCGTGCTCAGGCTTGACAGCTGTGCAATCGCGACCTCGGGCGATTACGAACGGTTTTTCATGGACGGCGGGCGGCGCTATCATCACATCCTGGATCCAAAAACCGGTTATCCGGCCTCCGGCTGCGTCAGCGTCACCATCCTCGCGGACCGGGCCATGCTGGCGGATGCCTATGCAACAACCGTATTCGTGCTCGGCCCCGATCAAGGGATGGAACTCCTCAAGTCCCGTCCCGGGCTTGAAGGCCTGATCCTCTTCGAGAAAGAGGGCCGGATCGGGACCCGCATTTCGGACGGATTGCGAAAGGCGTTTTCCGTACCGTGAAAACCGCAGGCCGGGGCCGGCATGGACCGGCATTTAAGAACAGCAGCGAGGTCATCAAAGTCTATGGATGTCAGGCCCGGGCATGGCAGGTTTCGCATCCTGATCATCCGTCTGAGTGCCATCGGGGATGTCGTCCTGTGCTCGTATCTGATCCGGAACCTTCGGATCCGGTTTCCGGAGGCGGAAATCGATTTTCTGGTGAAATCCCGGTACGCATCCATACCCGGCCAGGATCGAAGAATCGACCATGTCCTGGAAATGACGGATCACGCGGGATTGGGGGAAATCCTGCATCTGGCCGGCCGGCTGCGGAAAAACGACTATGATGTCGTCTTGGACCTCCAGGGCAACGCGAGAAGCATTGCCCTGTCCCTTCTCTCCGGAGCCAAGAAGAAAGCACGCTGCAGGGCCGAAAGGCTGAATCGGTTCATGCTCGTGCATTTCAAGAAGGACCTTTATACGGAATGCGTGCCCGTGCCGCTGAGATACGCCGGATCGGTCCGTTTCCTCGGTCTTCGGGACGACGGGCTGGGGCTTGATTTTTTCGTTTCACCCGAGGCGGACGAAGGGCTTGCGCGGGTCGAAAAGAAGATGGATTTCCCGGGGGAGGGCCGCCTGATTGTGCTTGCGCCCGGAGCAGGGAGAAAGACGAAAAGGTGGCCCGCGGGGCGGTATGCGGAGCTGGGCGATCACTTCAGCCGGACCGGATGCCGGATCGCGCTGGTCGGGGGGGACCAGGACAGGGAGGCCTGTCTTTCCGTCCTCGGGCAGATGAAGCATCCCGCCTTCGATTTCTCGGGGCGCCTGTCCCTGCAGGAAAGCGCTGCCTTGATCCGGAAGGCCAGCCTCGTCGTGGCCAACGACACGGGCATGATGCACGTGGCGTGCGGACTCGGCATACCGGTCGCCGCCATTTTCGGCCCGACCACGCGGCATTTCGGTTTCATGCCCTTCAGGGCTGTATCCGCTGTACTGGAATGCTCCCTGGATTGCAGGCCCTGTTCCTATCACGGATCCGAACGATGTCCGGAATCGCATTTCGGCTGCATGGATGGCATTTCAGTCCCTGAAGTCATCCGTGCAGCAGAGAATCTGATGCAGGAGAGTCAATGAACTGGATTGCCGGCCGCCTGTACAATCTCCTGGTTGTGCCCAGCCTGTACGTCTTTTCCTTTCTGTATTCCCTGTTCAATGAAAAGGTCCGGCTCGGACTGGCAGGGCGGACGACGCTGTTCGAACAACTCGGGGAATCGGTGCTCCCCACTGTTTCCCGCAGGCCGCGTTTCTGGATACACAACAGCTCCATGGGGGAATTCGAACAGGCCAAGCCGCTTGTCGAGGCATTGAGGGCCAGGTTCCCGGATTGCTTCATCGCGGTGAGCTTTTTTTCGCCTTCGGCCTACGAGCATGTGCAGGACTATCCATACGCGGACTGCCTGTGCTATCTGCCGATCGATGGAAGGAGGAAGGCCAGCCGGTTCCTGGACCTGATCAGGCCCGATGCGGCGATCGTCATCCGTCATGATATTTGGCCGAATCATCTGCTGGAATGCAGGAAAAGGCATATCCCGACCCTCCTGGTCAACAGTTCGATCCGGCATGAATCCCTGCTCAAGAATCCGCTGATCCTGGAAGCGAATCGCTTCCTGTTCGGATGTTTCGATCAGGTGCTCACCGTGTCGCAGGAAACCGTGCAGACCTTCCGAAAGTACAGGCTGGGCAAAGCCAGGCTCGAAGCTGTGGGAGACACGCGCTATGACCGCGTCGTCCAAAGGGCGCACGAGGCGGAGCGCATCGTGGCCCCGCTGAGAAGGATGAAGAAACAGCGAAAGGGATTCGTGATGGGCAGTACCTGGCCTTCGGACGAAGCGGTCTTGTTCTCCGCCGTCTCGAAGCTCAGGCAGCAGGACAGGCCCTGGATGGTGATCGTACCGCACGAACCCGTCGAGGAGTTTCTGTCTCAGATCGAGCAGCAGGTCAGCGGGCTGGGCCTGCTCGGACATCGGCTGTCCGCGGTCGATTCGGGGAAGGTAAAGGAGAACGATGTGCTCATCGTGGACCGCATCGGCATCCTGGCAAGCCTTTACGCGCTGGGCGATCTGGCCTACGTGGGGGGGGGATTCGGACCGGGCGTGCACAACGTGCTCGAACCGGCGGCCCTCGGCAAGGCGGTCCTGTACGGCCCGAAATGCCGCAACTCCTACGAGGCGGGGCAACTTGAAAAAAGGGGCGTGGGCCATGTCGTGAGCAGCGACACGGAGATCTGCTCCATGCTCGGGCGGCTGCTCCGGAATCCAGAGGAGATGGCTTCCATGGGCAGGCAGGCCGCGTCCCTGATGCAGGAGAACGTCGGCGCCACGCAGAGAATCGTGGACGTCATTCAAAGGCTGCTTCCTGCCGGATGATCGAGGTGAGGGACATAACGGTCGCATACCCCGGATCGGTCAGCGTGCTCCGGGGTGTTTCGTTTCAGATCCGGAGGGGCGAACGCATCGCCCTGATGGGATGCAATGGTGCGGGGAAAACCACCCTGATCCGATGCCTGAACGGCCTGGTGGCGCCCGATTCCGGAGACGTGCGGGTGGACGGCCTTTCGACACGCGAAGTCTCCGGGAGCCTTCATGCCCGCGGTAAAATCGGGATGGTGTTCCAGGATCCGGACGACCAGATGGTCGCGGTGACCGTGGAACGGGAAATCGCGTTCGGGCTTGAAAATATCGGCCTGCCCCGCCCTCAGATGATCTCCCGTGTGGAGGAGGCGGTGCAGCGCTTCAGGCTTTCGCAGGTCCGCGGCGTCTCCCCGCATCTCTTGTCCGGAGGCGAAAGGCAGCGCCTGGCGCTTGCAGCCGTGTGGGTGATGCATCCCGACTATTACGTCCTGGACGAGCCGACCTCCCTGCTGGATCCGGAAACCCGCGCGGAAGTGTTCGAATTCCTGGACCAAGAGATGAAAAACGGGGACAGGGCTTTTCTCATGGCAACCCAGTTTCCCGAGGAAGCACAATCATGCAGCCGCCTGCTGGTCCTGCACGGCGGCCGCATTGCAGCGGACGGCCACCCCGGGGATGTTTTCTCGGACGCAGCCGCCTGCAGCGGATTCGGCCTGCGCATCCCGGCCGCCATGGAATTGGACCAATTCATGAAGGATCAGGGTTTTGCATTTCCGTCTCATTGAACTCGGTTTCGAGTACAGGACGCCTTTCAGCCCGGCCCGATGCGCCCTCTCCGGGATCAGCCTCGAAATACGCGAGGGGGAGATGCTGGCCGTAGTCGGGTCCTCCGGCTCCGGGAAGACGACCCTGATCCAGCATTTGAACGGCCTTCTTGAACCCAGCTCCGGGTCCATTGCGTTCAGCCCGGGCGGAGTGGAGCCCGGGGATCTTTTCCGCAAGGTGGGGCTTGCCTTTCAGTTCCCGGAAAACCAGCTTTTTGAAAAAAGCGTGTTCGAGGACGTGGCATTCGGCCCGCGTAACCTGGACCTCGGGGAGGAGGATGTGGAGGGACGCGTGCGGAGGGCCCTGTCAAGGGTGGGGCTGCCTCCCGAGACCTGGCGTCGCCCGCCGTTTCAACTCAGCGAAGGGGAGAAGCGTAGGGCGGCGATTGCAGGAATCCTGGCCATGGAACCCGAGGTCCTGGTCCTGGATGAACCCACGGCAGGCCTGGACCGGGACGGGTCGGAGAGGATCGAATCGATCCTGAGGGATTTCCACGGCTCCGGGGGCACCGTGGTTTTCGTTTCCCATGATATGGATCTGGTGGGCCGGCTGAGCAGGCGGGTCGTGCTTCTGTCATCCGGCAGGCTTCTTTTCGACGGCACGAGGGAAGATTTTTTCGGCAATGCAGCCCTGCTTCAACAATCGGGACTCCAGATGCCCTCGCCCATGCGTTTCCTGAAATCCCTGAAGGAGAAGGGGCTGCCCGTCAACGAGCTTGTTTTTTCAGTGGAGGACGCCAAGCGCGAATTGACGCGTGTTTTCCGCTGCGAGGCAGGGGCTGTTCATTGATCCAGGAGCATCGGCATGCGTTTTCAATGCAGGCAATATCCGCCATCCGGCGTATTCGCCGCCTGTAGCATCCTGCGCGGACGGGTGAAACCGTCTTCGGCCAGGATGATGGAGATTCGGCAGAAGCATTGTCCGGCAGGACGGCGGACCGCAATCCGAAGCTTGAATCCCATTCCTGCCTGGAAGCCCTTCATCCTGCTGGTTCTTTTATCCGCAGCGGGTCCGGGAGAAACCTGTTTCGCCTCCTCCGCCGGCTTGCGGCTCAATGAACAGGGATACTTCGAAATGCCCGGCCTGGAGGTGCTTGTATTCAGCAACAGCTACCCCGAGGGAAAGCAGGGCGGTGTGGAAATCATCCTGCACGGGGAACGCGTGGCGGCCAACGGCGACCTGCGGATCGGAGAAACGCCCGGTCAATGGGGACTGCTCCCGGAGGTCCTGGAAAGAAAAAATGAAGACGGCCATGCCCTGGTTTTCATGAAGTACAGGGATATACCGCTGGAATATTCGATCACGGTCTCTCCGGAAACAGGCGGATTCAGGCTGTCCGTGGACCTCAAGCAAACTCTGCCGAAGGAATGGGAGGGCAGGTTGGGCCTGAATCTGGAGCTGTTTCCCGGCTCCTATTTTGGAAAGGGCTGGATCGCGGACAGCCGGACAGGCATTTTCCCCAGGCAGTCCAACGGTCCGGTTCTCCTGGAGGACGGCAAGCGAAAGGTTCTGCCGCTGGCCAGAGGCAGGATGCTGTCCATCGCGCCTGAAGACTCCCTTTACCGTTTCTCCGTGGAGAATCCGGAATCGGACATCGCCCTTTTCGACGGCAGGGACACGGATCAAAACGGATGGTTTGTATTGCGCAGCCTCGTGCCGGCCGGCCGGACCGGCTGTGCGGTCGAATGGATCGTGCGGGCGCGGCCGTTTGCGGACTGGATACGGGAGCCCGTCCTGCTCCATTCCCAGGTCGGGTATCACCCCGATGCCCGGAAGCGCGTCTGGATCGAATGCGATCCCGATGACCGGACAGGCGGGATTGCTGAATTGCTGAGGACAAACCAGGATGGGACAGCCGTGACAGTGCGGTCCGGGAAACCGGAAGCATGGGGCTGCTTCCTCAGGTACCGGTATGCCTATTTTGACTTCAGCGAAACGCACGAGCCCGGATTGTACCAGATCCGGTACGACGGCCGCTGCACGCCCGTTTTCCGAATCGCCAGGGACCTTTACGCGAACGGCGTCTGGCAGCCGACGCTGGAGACTTACTTCCCGGTTCAGATGTGCCATATGGCTGTGAACGATCGTTTCCGCGTATGGCACGGCGCCTGCCACATGGACGACGCACTGCAGGCGCCTCCCGGTCATGTTCATTTCGACGGATACAGGCAGGGTCCTGACACCGAAACCGGTTATGCCCCTTATTCCCATATCCCGGGGCTGAACCGCGGAGGATGGCATGACGCGGGGGACGACGATCTGGCTGGGGGTGCTCAGGCCAGGACGATATTCACGCTTTGCATGATACAGGAGATTTTCCACATCGATGCGGACCAGATATCGGTGCATCCGCAATGGCACCTGGTCGAATTGCACAGACCCGACGGCGTGCCCGACGTGCTGCAGCAGATCGGACACGGGCTCGAAGCCCTCCTGTCCGGCTATCGCAATGCGGGGCATTGTTTCCCAGGCATCATTTCATCGACGCTCGAGCAGTATGTGCACGTGGGGGATCCTGCCACCTACACGGACAACCGGATATTTGAGATTTCAGGCGACAGCATTCCGCGGCCGGCATACCTGAGACCCGGCATGGACGACCGGTGGGTGTTTACAAACCGGTCCACCGGCCTGGAATATCTTGCAGCCAGGACCCTGGCTGCGGCGAGCCGCGTCCTGCGCATGGGGAATCCGGGCCTCGCAGAGGAATGCCTCCGGACGGCCCTGCGGGTCTGGGTGTATGAACAGGACCACGCGCCTTCACAGATCCCGAACGCCTATGTGCCGCGCAACGAGAAGGCGGAGGAGATCCTGGCTGCAGTCGAGCTATTCCTGACCACGCAGGACGACGCCTTTTTCATCCGCCTCAGGGAAATGCTGCCCGACATCCGGAAGGAAATCTCTTCGGTCGGGTGGTCGGTGGCCCGCATCCTGGTCATGATCGACGATGAGGCGTTCGCCGGGGCAGTCAGGGATGCGGTGCTGGAGGATCAAAAGCGGATCGGCGAGGAAGTATCCAAGAATCCCTTCGGCGTCCCCTTCAACCCGCGCGTCTGGGGAATCGGCTGGAATATCCAGGAGTTTGCATTCCGCCAGTTTTTGCTGCTCCGCGTTTTCCCGGAAATCGTCCGCCGGGAAACCATCCTGGATGTGGTGGATTACGTCCTCGGCTGCCACCCCGGATCCAGCACCTCGCTGGTATCCGGGGTCGGGGCCAGGTCCATGACCGTGGCCTACGGATTCAACAGGGACGACTGGTCCTATATCCCAGGCGGCATGGTCTCCGGAACCGCGCTCATCAGACCCGATTTTCCGGAACTCAAGGAACCCTTCCCGTTTCTCTGGCAGCAGTCCGAATACGTCATGAACGGCGCTGCGGATTATATTTTCTGTATTCTGGCTGCGGACTGGATTCTGAATCAGTAAGCGGTTGCATTCCCGGCGGTTTGCGGCGGGGTAAGCGGGTGAAATTGAATCAGACAGCGAGCGCATTCCCTGCGGCAAACCGCGGGGAATGCGAGCGAATATCCGTATTTTCTTACTTGCAGATCGAAGATTCCCCGCCACGACCGGCAGCGAATCTTCAATCCATCCACCAGCGTTTTTCCCTTTCCATGCTGCCGGCGCCGGTGAGACGAAAAGCCTGGTGTCTTTGAAGCCGGATTTCCGCGTCAACCCGCTGCGGGCCGCCCCTTTCCCTACCGGATGAGCAGCAGTTTCCCGGCAGCCGCATGGTTTCCGGTTTTGATCCGTATCATGTACATCCCGGATGCAGCAGGCTTGTTTCCGTCGTCCATGCCGTCCCAGACGAGGCGTTGCAGGCCGGCTTCCTGAACTTGATCCGTCAGGACGCGAATCCGGCTTCCCATGGAATCATGCACGGACGCGAAGACCCTGCCGCCTGCAGGCAGGCGGTAGGCGATCACGGTCGCGGAATTGAACGGATTGGGATAACCGGGATGGAGGATGAAATCTCCGGCGACAGGTGCATCGCCTGACTCGGAAGCAGAGGAAGACAGGCTGCCGATGTTGGCGTCTATCCATGCGAGGCGTGCGGTGATCCAGTTTTTGAGCCTGTCGATCTTGCCCTCGTATGTATCCCCTTCATGCATGTTCGGTGTTCCGGGCCATTTCTCAAAATTTCTCACCCTGGCTTCAGCCGTATAAGAGACCATTTCGTCTATCATGGCGAACACGCTGTCCCTGTGCAGGGTCTTGCGGCGAAGCTCTTGCCATCTGGCTCTGGCCGGGGTTTCAAAGATCGGATCATGCCCCAGTTTTTCCCACCAGAACGGCAGGTAGGCGCCGTCCCAGGGCTTGCGAAGCCGGTGGTCGACCTCCCATCCCTCGACCAGGTCGTAATCCTCCTCGTAAAAGGCGTTGGCCATGGAGAGGTCCATGTCCCATACCGGGCCCATGAAAAATTTCCCGCCCCTGCTGTCGCGTTCCTTGTACATGAAGGCGCTGAGCCTGTAGGCGTCGATGTTTTTGGTGAATTCGTTGACGACAAAATGATCCACGAATGAATCCAGGTCGATCATGTCCAGGAACGCGGGCGACGGGCCGGCAGTCCAGTCCGCGGCCATGGCCTGCTCGTATGTGTCCATGAAGCCGCGAATATAGGCCTTCTGCTCGGCCGTGATCACATCATCCTTGGGATATTCGCAGACGTACTGCTGTCCCATGGCGGAAATCCAGGAATTGCCGGGGCCTTCCCACCGGTCGATCTTGACGATGTATCCGCCGGTCAGGGAATCCCCGGCCGAGTCGTCCGCGTCCATTTCGGCAATGTTCACTCGGTACCGGTCCCGCTTGATTTTCTCCATGAGCACATAGAGGCCGCGGTAGTCTCCGTTGAGAACCAGCTCGCAGAACCGGGTGCGCACGGCGTACCGTCCGATGGCGTTCGAAATGCGGTATGCCAGTACGTTGCGGATGAGCGATTCGTCCACATAGGGGGCATAGAGAATCCAGTCGTTCTCCCGCGGCATGCCCAGCAGGGAAACGTTCAGGTTGTTTCCCGACGCATCCTGTGTTTCAAGGCGGTACTGTTTCTTCGGATAGCCGGAGGAGGAACTGCCCCTTATCTCGATGGCGATTTTACCGTTGTAGCCGTTGGGGTTGTCCGTGATCCCGTTCCGGTTACCCGGGCCGTTGTCAATGATCGACATGTCCGCCGCAATCCGGGTGTCGTTGTTCATGATGCTCTTCCCGTGCGTGTCGATGAGGATGATGGGCAGGTTGGAGGATTGAAAATCCACCGTCCCTTCTGGATCGTGGGGAGGCCACCATTGGCTGTACAGGGGTAGGGATAAAATCAGGACCGATAAAAAAACGGACCGTTTCAGGACGCGGGGGGATTTCATGTGTGGAAAAGACATCTGAAAGCCTCTTTCTGTGATGCTGAAGGACATGTCCCGCCTTGGTGCCGCACGGGACGGATGATGGAAAGGCCTTTGCCGTTCTCCGGGTGGCGGATCATCCGGAGGACGATCCGACCACCGGCCTGTCGTATTCAAAATCGTAAAGGGTTTTGCGCTTGAGGTCTGCGAGCGCCATGCGGTATCCGATGGTTGCGGCCAGGTAGGAAAGCCTGGCGTTGTTGAGCTGGTCTGAAGCGCGGGCGAGCTCCGTGGAGGTGATGTCCCCGTTGGCGAAACGTTTCAGACTGATGTCCATGGATTTCCGGCTCACTTCCTGGCTCTTGGCGAGCATCTGCACCCGGTCCCAGGTCTCGCGGACGGATCTCACGACATCGTCCACTTCCCGTTCGATCGTGACCGCCAGATCCGCCAGGCTCAGCTCGTCGCTTCGGAGGTTCGCCTTCGCGGCCTGCACCTGGGCGCGGTTCCGGCCCCAGTCCCAGATGGGAATCTCAAGCTCGAAGGTGAATCCCCGGTTGGGCGTCTGCTTCAACTGGTCCCATGAGGACCGGAAAAGGTCCTGGGAAGAGGTGCCCCAAGGTGAATCCGGGTCCGAGAAGCCGGATAGATCGTAGTAACCCTTCAGGTTACCCTTGACTGCGACGCGGGCATCTATCTGCTGGATGTTGATTTTCTGCTCCTCGATGTTGATTTTTTGCTCTGCGAGTTCGCTCCGGTTTTCGAGGGCCATGGCCCGAGCTTTGACGACATCCACATTGACGGGCAGGAGTTCCAGTTCGGCAGCGGCCTTCACCGGTCGTTCCATGGGGATGCCCACGAGCTGTTTAAAGGCTGCCTCCTGCTCCGCCAGCCTGCCTTCATCCGTTTTCAAATCGTTTTTGTACTGGATCAGCTCGACCTCTGCCTGCATGGCGTCGACTTCCGCGATCAGGCCCGCTTTGTACTTGTTGGACGTGGTCTGGAAGATGGCCTCCTGCCGTGCCACCTTCTCCCTGTCGATATCCACGCGCTGCGACATTTCATAGAGCCTGTAAAAAGCGTCCGTCACCCGGTACACCAGGTCCAGCTCGGAGCGCTTGAAGACGCGGGACTGGCGCTCATAGGAAAGCTCAGCCTGCTTGAGTCCCAGGGCCAGTTCGTTGATGGTGAAGAGCGGTTTATTGGCGATCACGGACAGCGAAGTGAAGAACTGGTTGGACCGGATACGGGCGTCCGGATTCTGCAGGGAGGGGGTCCAGGAATTCAACTGATAGGCTTCGGAACGCAGCGTGAGGTCTGCGCCTCCCAGCGGAATCCAGGGCATGGGCTGAACGAGGTCCAGGACGCCGCGCACCTGGCTGCTGCCGTATCGCTTGGCCACAGGGTTCCCCTCCACGACCTCCACGAGCTTGAAACCCTCGTCGTAAGCCGGGGCATACCACCTGCTGGTGATGGAGGTTCGGTATCCCGCCTTGGCGGCCCAGAGGTTGCGTTCCGCCCATTGCATGTTCTGGCGAAGCGTCTGGATGCTGATGCTCCGGTCCAGGGCAATGCCAAGGCTCTCGTCCAGGTTCAGTACAAGCGTGTCCTGCGGCAGCGCAGAGAGCGGGGCCATGCACGATGATGCCACGAGGCGGAGCGCCAGGCGCCGGATTTTCCGATTTATGAACGGCATTTTCAGCCCTTGTCGTATACCAGGGTCGCTTTTCTTTCCCCGCGCGGTGAAGTGGATATGAGTTCGATGGTCAGGACCTTGCCTTCGCCGGACAGCGTCCAGCTTTCCGTGGATTTGATCTCCATCCGGTTCCCGTCTCTTTCGAAAACGCTTGTCGAATTGACGACCAGGAATTTTCCGTCGGCGGACCAGACCGCAGCCGAAGTGCGGGGCCGCTCCGGCGATCCGGTATCACAGGGCTTTCCGTCCAGCGACATTTTTTCCTTCGATATTCTTTCCTCGCCTGTCTCCCTCCTGGAAACGCGCTCGACCAGAATCGAGTCTGCCTGCTGCACAATCGCCAACTTGACCGAGATCATGCGGCGCCCGCCTTCTGAGAGCGAGCTTTTGGCTTCATTCAGGTTCCAGGTTCCGGAAAAGTCCGGATGACCGGCCCGGGCTGCTGTGCAAAACAGGACAGCCATGGTCAGGATTGCGATTCCCTTGGGTCTCATGGTCAACCTCCTTCAAGGATTCAAATTATGACGACAGCCGGACAGGAAATGTTGACTACTCATAGCGCAGCGCATCGATCGGATCGAGCATCGCCGCTTTTCTCGCCGGGTAAATGCCGAACACGATGCCGACCGCCGCGGACACGGTGAACGCCAGGAAGATGGACGAGAATTCAATGACAGTCTTCCAGTGGGCGTAGGAGGAGATCGCCTGGGTCATGGCGAATCCGAGCAGCACGCCCACGATGCCTCCGGAAAAGCTCAGCAGGACCGCTTCGATCAGGAATTGGCCGAGGATGTCCTTGCGCGTGGCACCGATCGCGCGCCGCACGCCGATTTCGCGCGTCCGTTCCAAAATGGTGGCCAGCATGATGTTCATGATGCCGATTCCGCCGACGAGAAGGGATATCCCCGCGATCGCACCCATGACGATGTTGAAGATGCGCTGGGTCTTCTGGCTTTGACGGAGCAGTTCCTCCGGGACCACGATGCGGTAGTCGGAAGCCTTGCGATGGCGGAGATCCAGAAGGGCCTTTGCAAGATTGGCCGCCTCCTGGATGCGTTTGTCATCCGAGATTTTCAGGATGATCTGGTCCACCTCGGGCTGGGCGGGATCGTTCTCGAATCTCAGCAGGGCCGTCGTGAGCGGGATGTACACGTCCATGTTCAGGTCACGGTCCCCGATTCCGCCCTTGCCAGTGGATTGCGGCTTGGATTCGAGCACGCCTGCAACCGTGAACCAGACATCCCCGATCTTGATCTCCCTGCCCAGCGCCTCCTCGAAAAAGAAGAGGCGCTCCTTGACGCTGCTGCCGAGCACGGCCACGCGGCGGCCTTCCTGCACATCGTCGTAGTTGAAAAAGGAACCCTTGACCGTCTTGAACGACAGGGCGTCGCAAATGCCCGGCACGGTGCCGATGACGGATGTCCGTGCTTCCTGGCTCTGATGCGCGACCCGGACGAGTTTCAATTCCTTCTGAGGCACGGACAGTTCAACCAGGGGGTTCAGTGCGAGGAACGACCGCACGTCCTCGCGGGTGAGGCCCGCAGCTTCGATCACGGTGCCTTGCTCGTCGGTTTCGGACACGAGGGTTTCGGAACGCACGATGATGTTGTTCGTTCCCAGGAGTTTGATCTGGTCCAGGGCTTCCTTGCGCGCGCCCGCGCCGATGGAGAGCATGGCGATCACCGCGCCGACGCCGAATATGATCCCCAGCATGGTCAGGAAGGAACGCAGCTTATGCGAAAACAGCCCGTCCATGCTGACGGAAAAACTCTCCCTGAAATTCATGCCGTGCTCCGGTTCAGCGGATCATGATCATCCGGCGCGGGGACTCCGCCTGCCGGGATTGACGGGACTGCTGCTCCTGCGGAGCCGAGACTGTCTCTTTGCCGAGTATTTCCAGGGGGACGGTCGGATCCCGGAGGCAGACTTTTTCTCCAGCCTCCAGGCCCTTCTCCACAACGATGTAGTTGCTGCTCCGGGCACCGATCTGGATTTTCTGTTTTTTCGGGCGGCCGGATGCCCCCATGACATAGACCACCGTCGTATCGTCCTTCTGAAACACGGACTGCGTCGGAATGAAGACCGCGTCCGGAATCCGGCCCGTGATCAGCCTGCAATCGCAGGTCATGCCCGGCCGCAGCCTTCCGTCCGTTGAATCAATGGTCACTTCCACGTCAAACACCTTGGTGTTGGTCTTGCGCTCCCTTCGCGCCAGGGAGGCCACGCGCGTGATCTTCCCGAGATAGGTGGCGCCTTCCAGGGCTTCCACCGTGATCACCGCGTTCTGACCTTTCCGGATGCCTGAGATTTCGGCCTCCGTGACCTGGGTCTTGGCCTGCATGACGGAAAGGTCCGGGATTTTGACCACCGGTTGACCCCAGAACGGGGAGTCTCCGACCTGAACCTTTTTCATCTCGTTTCCGGACCACACTTCCATGTATACGACAAGCCCGTCGATCGGGGCCTTCACCTCGAGTGCATCGAGTGCGGTGCGCGCCTCGTTCAGCTCCGCCTCGGCCTGCCGCACCCGGAGTTCCGCCTTCATGAGAGTGGCTTTGTTGATGATCATCTGGGATTTGATCTTCTCCTGGGCCTGAGCGAGCGCCACCTCCGCCTTTTTCATCAGAAGTTCATATTCCCTTTTCTTGATTTCCGCCTCGAATTCCATCATCCGGAGATTCAGGGCGGCCTGCTCATGGCTGTATTTTTCCCTCTCGAGGTCGCTCTCGATCTGGGCCATGGTGGAGGCGATGTTGGCCCTCTCGCTTTCCAGTTCCGCTCTTGCATTGGCCAGATTGTCCCATTCGCTGTCCACCTTCTGCTGGGCCTCGCTCTGGTCCAGCTGGAAGAGGAAATCACCCTTCTTCACAACGGTGCCCTCAGGGGCCATGCCCACGATCTGCAGCATCATCCTGCGCCGCATGCCGGGCACCGAGACCGTCGTCGAGTTGAGCGCGTCGATCTCGCCCCGCACGTTCAAATCGATGATGAATTCACCCCTCGATGAAGCCGCTGTGGCGATGCGCACGGCTTTCGGCATCAGGCGGATCGACAGAAGGATGATGAGCGATGCGGCGCAGACTGCGGCTATCTGCTTTCGAGAGTCCATCGAGCGGAACCGCCGCCAGAGGGAGAGGATCCCGGTCCCTGTTCGACGGAGCCGTTCGACGCTGTGCGTTCTGATTTTCTTCAGCAATGGGATATGCCGGTTCATCCCGGGTTTCCTTTCTGAATCTGGCAGCGAGCGGATGCGAGCGCCTGCAGACGTCCTTTTTCCCTGCAGATCAAAGAATCCCGGCATTTTTGAGCCGGGAAGATTGAAGCTCCCCGCGGCAAGCGGCGGGGAAGCCTCGATCTGTAGGGAAAAATGAATTTGTATGCCCTTGCTTACCCCGCGGCAAGCGGCGGGGCAAGCGCTCGTCTTCAGATTCAATCTTGCGGCGAGCGCAACTTGAGACGACCCCGGAAGGGGATCATCACTTCCCGCCGGTTTCGGCCGGGGGCTCCGGCTGCCGGGACCCTTCCGTACCTTCGCGCATCCGCCCCGGGGGCTGCATTCTGCGTTCCCGCATGCGCTGAATCACGCTGTCCGGCGGCCTTCCCCTGGCGCGTCCGAAGCCGTCCCTCCTGAACCGCCTCCTCAGGCTGTCCGGAGCCGTTTCCCCGCCGATGCCGGGGAATCCCGGCGGAAATCCTCCCCTCGAGCTGTCCTGCTGCATCCGTGCGCGGTGTCCGAAACCGCCGGCCGGGAACGGCATCCGTGTGCTGTCAGGCCCGACCCGAAATTCGCCCGCAAAACCGGGCTTTCTTTGCACGGATGTATCCTGTGCAGCACGCCGGGAAAGAGACGGCTCCCGCTTCGTCCTTGCGCCTGAGTTGTCCCCGGGCATGGACCGGATGAATTCCGCTTCCCGGCTTCGCCTGCCCCGCTCCTGCATGTTCCGGGGGTCCGTTATCATTTGCCTGTCGCTTGCCTGCCTGTCTCCGGAACCGGGGATGCGTCCTTCAGCCCGGAAGCCGCCCTGATGCTGCGGGGCGGTTACACCGGATCTTCTCCCGCCTTCACGCATCCCGGACGCCTCTTCCTTTTTTTCTTCGGCGGCAGGCAAAGTCCTGGAATAATCGTACAGGATGCCGCGCTTTTCGAAATCCGCAAAACTCTCAACGAGAAGGCGGTTGGCTTCATCCGTGCGCTTCTTTTCATCCGCAAATCCCAGTGGTTTTGCAGCATTGTCGGGCGGCTCCCAGAACAGCTTCAGCCCGGTTTTCAGCACTCCCTGCACTACGGCATAGGCGTCGCTGCGCGGCCCCAATGCCACGGGAATGGGTTTTGACTTCCCGTACGGGAACACGACCGGTTTCCCGTCCCTCTCATAAAGGGTTCCCACCGGGACCACCCATGCATCCGCCACACGGGTCAATTCGATGCGGACGCGGGCCGAGAGGCCTGGTTTGAGCCGAAAATCGCTTCCATCCAGATCCACGTAAACGACAAACCCCTTGAGATCGGATTCTTCACCCACGTTCTGGGCCAGGTTGGCCAGCTCCCGCACCCTGCCGTTAAAAACCGTGTCCGGGTATGCATCGAGAATGACGCGGGCCTGCAGTCCCGGCTCGATCTCGGAACGGTCGATCTCGTTCAGATAGAGCTTGACCTGCATGCGGGAAAGGTCGGGGATTGAAATCAGGGGTTCCCCTGGACGCGCCTTGTATCCGATGCGGAGGCGTTCGCGGTCCTGCCAGCTTCCGACCTCCTGGTAGACGACCATGCCCCCGATCGGGGCCAGGATTTTCTGCCTGGAGATCTGTTCGCGCAGCGATTTCAGCTCGTTCCTCTGCTTCCGGATGGCGGTTTCCAGAAGGGTCATCTGGCTCGAATGGATGATCTGCTGGTATCGGATCTGCTCTGTGACGCGATTCAAATCCATATCCGCCTGCTTCAGGGCCAGGCGCGCCTGCTCCTTTTTCGCCTCCGATTCGTATTGCTGGGCATCAAGCTGCAGCCGGGATTGTTCGCGGGAATATTCCGTCAGCCTGAGCGTGTTCTCCTGGCTTGAATTCGTCAGGGACTGCTGCGCCCGTATGCGTTCCAGATCCGCCAGCGAAGCGGCAAGGTCCTGCTCCGCCAGGGCGAGATTCGTTTCGAGCTGGCTGACGTCGAACTGGATCAGGAAATCGCCGGGCCTGACGATGGATCCCTCAGGGACAAGCCCGATGACCTGCATCTGATCGCTCTGCGCCTGAGGGGCGCTGATCAGCCTCTGGGAAAAGGCCTCCACATCCCCGGACTCCACGATCTCCACGGAGAAGTCCCTTTTCTGCACAACCGCCCATCCCTCTCTCGCAGGCTCCGCGGGCCTGTACCCGGGGCAGGTGAGAAGAAGGATGAGGATGACCGCGGCGGATCCCCAGATCACGGGCTTTCCGATGCGGCTCAGGCCTCTCTTCCCAGCACCTTTCTGCATGGCAAGCCAGATGGAACCGGACTTCACGTGCAGGACGGCTCTACGGAAAATATCGGGCATGCTTTCCGCCATGTCTATGGAACACCCAGGAGCCGGCTTTCTTGCTGCCGGCAGGCTTGCGGGAGGAATGTCCCGGAATGGAAGTGCATCACTCCCTCAGGCGGGGAGGCTGATGTCATACCGGACGGCCAGGAGGCGGATGACCAGCGCTGTGAGGATGCAGATGAGCAGGCAGGACGGGCGGCCCGCGCCGAATGCATGGCAGGCCCAGAAGGCGAGGCCGGCCAGGAAGGAGCAGGTGGCGTATAGCTGTCCGCGCTTGAAGATCACCGGCACTTCGTTGCACGCGATGTCCCTGAGAACGCCTCCGAAAGTAGCCGTGACGACGCCCATGAACACGCCGATGAACGGTGCGAATCCGGAATCAAAGGAAACGGCAACACCCGTGGCAGTGAAAAAGCCGAGACCGAAAGCATCCGGGACGAGGACTGCACGGTCGGTGAGCGGCAGCGGCTTGAACCGTTTGATGAGCGCGGCCAGGACGGCCATGGCCAGAATGATGAGGGAATAATCGGGATTCTGCGTCCAGAAAAGGGGATGCCGGTCGAGCAGGATGTCCCGCAGCGTTCCGCCTCCGAGTGCAGTGATGAAGGCGATCACCGTGATGCCGACCAGATCCATCCCCTTGCGTTCCGCCTCGATCCCGCCGGCAAGCGAAAAGAAAGCGACCCCGGCCATTTCGAAAATCTTCAGCATCGGTTTTTTGCGCAGAAGGTTTCAAGCCCCGCGCGTGACACGGTTTCTCAATGTGCCCAGCCCCGTGATGGTGATGTCGACGATGTCGCCGGGTTTCAATTCAGACACCCCTTCCGGCGTCCCCGTTGCAATGATGTCACCGGGTTGCAGGGTCATGCACCGGCTGATGGCGTGTATCAGTTGCGGAATGCGGAACAGCATCTGGGAGGTGCCTGCCTGCTGCCGGACCTGGCCGTTGACCGTAAGTTTGATCTCCAGGTCGTGGGGGTCCGGGATGACGCCGGGAGGCACGAGGAACGGGCCCGTCGGGCAGAAGGTGTCGAAGCTTTTGGAACGGAACCAGGGATTGCCCTTGGCGATGTCATCCTTCTGCATGGACCGGGCCGTGACATCGTTCGCGATGGTGTACCCGGCGATATGATCCATCGCCTCGCTTTCCGGAATATCCCTGCCTGCCTTTCCGATTACGAAGGCCAGTTCCGCTTCGTGGTCCACGCGCCCCTCGAACCAGGACGGGATGACGATGTCCGCCTCGTGGGGCAGAAGGGAAGAGGGTGCCTTTGCGAAGTAAACCGGTTCGGCAGGGACTTCGTGGTTGAGTTCCCTGGCATGAGCCAGGTAATTCCTGCCGATGCAGATGATCTTGGACGGCCTGGCGATGGGCAGGTCGAAGCGGACCGTGTCGTCGATCTTCAACCGGTCCTTTTTCGCCTGCACCCAGGGATCCGAAAAAATTTTTTCCACGGTCTGGCTCGAGAAATAGCCCATCTCGACCATGACCTGGATGTAGCTGAACGATACCGGCTGCTGAATGTGTTTGGCCCGCTGGTAGATGTCGAATGCCTGGGTGAGGTTGAAATCCTCGTCCTCCATCCGGATGCCGATGTTCATCTCGTTTTTTTGTGTGAGGAAGGAAAACGCTTTCACGGCCGGCTCCTTATCAAGTCCCTCTCTCTTCCGTGTTCAGATATGAAAAAGGCAGCGGGCGAACCGCCCCGCTGCCTGATGTTTGATCCGGTGCTGAGGCGATGGATTACGCGCAGTGCGAATACCCGCAATGATGGCAGAACGAGCATCCGCTTTCATTGACCATGCTGTGCCCGCATTCCGGGCATTCCGGACCGCCGACCAGCGCCGGCTCGTTCTCCTTTGACCCGTCGGGGCTCGCCGCATAGGTGAAGGCGGGTTTCTTGACGTCCTTGCCCTTCGGATTTTCACCGAACCTGCTCATGAGGATCTGCCCGATCCCGTCCGGGACCGATTTTACCAGGATGCCTTCGTTCCAGACCGGCCTCGATCCGGTGATTCCCTGCAGCGTCTGGCTGATTTCCTCCACCTTGACCCCCTTCTGAAAGGCGATGGAGATCAGGCGGCCGATCGCTTCAGCCAGGGCTGCGGTGTCTCCGCCGCTTTTTCCGATATTGGCGAAAACCTCCACAGGACGCTGCTCCTTGTCCACGTTGATCGTGATGTAGAGCGATCCCTGGCCTGTGTTGACCTTCGTCGTGGATCCGAGAAGCACCTTCGGGCGATGCGGGCCAATGGGAATGCTTTCCGGTTTGGGACCCGGTTCGGGCTTGCTTTTTTTGCCCAGGCCCTTGCTGAGCACTTGGGCATCCCGGCTGCCGTCGCGGTAAATCGTTACACCCTTGCATCCGAGATCATGGGCCATCCGGTACACCTTGTCTACATCCTCCACGGTTGCATCATGGGCGAAATTGACCGTCTTGGATACGGCATTCTCCGTGTATTTCTGGAAGGCCGCCTGCATCCGGATATGCCATTCAGGGCTGATCTCGTGAGAAGTCACGAACACGCGGCGCATGGATTCCGGTATTTCCTCGAACCCTTCCAGAGAGCCTTTGACGGCTATCCTGCGCATGAGTTCGTCCGAGTACAGTTTCTGTTCCTTCAGCTTTTGGATCAGCGGGGGATAGATTTCCGGAAGTTTGTCGTTGTCCATCACGTTGCGCGTGTACGCGAGGGCGAACAGGGGTTCGATGCCGCTGGAGCATCCGGCGATGATGCTGATCGTTCCGGTCGGTGCAATGGTGGTGCGCGTCGCATTGCGGATCGGCGCCTCGTGCCTGGAATCGGAGATGCTGCCCTTGAACGCGGGGAAAGGCCCCCGCTGGAGGGCCAATTCCTGGGATTTGCGTTTCGCCGCGTCATGGATGAAACGCATGAGCCCCTGCGCCGTGTCGATCGCGGTTTCTGAATCGTAGGGGATGGAAAGCTGGATGAGCAGATCTGCGAATCCCATGATGCCGAGCCCGATTTTCCGCGTCTTCCGGGTGACCGTTTCGATCTGCGGCAGGGGGTACCGGTTCATGTCGATGACGTTGTCCAGGAAATGAACCGCGGTCTGCACGGTTTCCAGCAGCTTGTCGAAATCGATTTCCGTCTGGCCGTCGTTCGTGCTCGTCATCTTGGCCAGATTGATGGAACCCAGGTTGCACGATTCATAGGGAAGCAGGGGCTGTTCGCCGCAGGGGTTCGTGGATTCGATTTCGCCCAGCAGCGGCGTGGGATTGTCGCGGTTCATGCGGTCGATGAAAATGACGCCGGGGTCGCCGTTCTGCCAGGCATGATGGACGATCTTGTCGAAAACCTCCCTCGCGTCCATCGAGCCCGCCTTCTGTTTGTCATGCGGATTGACGAGATCGTACTGGGTCTTCTCCTGCAGGGCCTTCCAGAAAGCCTCGGTGATTGCGACGGAGATGTTGAAATTGTTCAGTTTTTCGTCGTCTTCTTTGGCGTGGATGAAATCCAGGATGTCCGGATGATCCACGCGGAGTATTGCCATGTTCGCGCCCCGGCGGGTGCCGCCCTGCTTGACCGTTTCGGTGGCTTCGTCGAACACGTGCATGAACGATATCGGTCCTGAGGCGATTCCCCTTGTGGACTGGACGATGTCGTTTTTCGGCCTGATTCTGGAGAACGAGAATCCGGTCCCGCCGCCGGACTTGTGGATCAGGGCCGTGTACTTGACCGCTTCGAATATGGATTCCATGGAATCCTCGACGGGCAGAACGAAACAGGCGGAGAGTTGTCCGAGTTCCCGCCCCGCGTTCATCAACGTCGGGGAATTCGGCATGAATTCCTGGTTGGCCATGATCGCGTAGAAGGCCTCCTCGATCGCAACTGCATCCGCATTTTTGTCATAAATCAGATCTGCGGATGCGACGAAACGCGCCACGCGCCGGAACAAATCCGCCGGTGCCTCGACGATTTCCCCCCGGTTGTTCTTTTTGAGATAGCGCCTCTCAAGGACCTTCAGGGCGTTCTCGCTCAAAGGGATGTCGGTTTTCCGGGAATCCGCCCGATCTTCTTTCCGTGTATTGTCCGCTCGCCTGTCCGGCGCAGAAGATCTTTTTGCCATGAGAGGATCCGCCGGATCATCATCCGGGATCAGCTCTTGTATGACATCGTGGCCGTTGCCGTCAACGGCAAACAGGTCGTCATTGGGTATTCCTGATTGACTGCTCGGCGGATTTTTCATGGAGTCGGACATGGGAGGTCTCTCTATTCTTTTTGAAGGCCGTTGATCGGTTAGAACGCAGTAAACATACAACCCCCTGATTAAAAAGTCAAGTAAAAAATGACCATATTTAGTAAAAATTTTCATCAGAATACTAATCTTAGTTACTTTTTACTAATAACCAGAAAAAAATAGGCCTTGACATCCTATGAAAGTTTCCGTAAATTCATCCCGTTCTCTTCAGGGCAAGGTGCAATTCCTGACCGGCGGTGATAGCCCGCGTACTCCTTGTGTTTATTGGGGTTGAACCAGTGAAACTCTGGTGCCGACGGTTAAAGTCCGGATGAAAGAAGAAGAATGGCAGATGATGGTTTTTGCATCCAATAGGGATTGCCCTGAAAGGCTTGGCTTTTTGGGGCATTTTCTTTGATGAACGATGAGCATTTCATGAAGCATGCCATACGCCTCGCCCGCAGGGGATCGGGCAGGGTTTCACCCAATCCGAGAGTGGGGGCGGTCGTTGTCAAGGGCGGGAGTATCGTTTCAACAGGCTTTCACAGGAATTTCGGAGGCCCCCATGCGGAAGCGGACGCGCTTGCCGGCCTCGAACCCTCAAAAAGCCGCGGGGCCACGCTCTACGTGAATCTGGAGCCCTGTGTGCATCATGGAAAGACGCCACCTTGCACGGATGCCATCATCAGGGCGGGCATCGGCAGGGTTGTGGCCGGAATCGTGGATCCCCATCCTCTCGTCTCCGGGCGGGGGATTGAGAAGCTTAGGAAGCACGGTATCTTGGTCACCACGGGCGTGTGCGAGCGGTCCTGCATCCGTTTGAACGAAGGATTCATCAAGGCGGCCACGCGTCACGAGCCCTTCGTGACGCTGAAAATCGCGCAGACGCTGGATGGGTACATCGCCTCGGGCAAAGGAGAGCCGGGTTGGATCACAGGCGTTTCCTCCAGGAAGCGGGTGCATGAAATGAGAAGGGATCACGATGCCGTGCTCGTGGGAATCGGAACGGTGCTGGCCGATGATCCCGAATTGACGGTGCGCATCGCCGGGGGATTCCCGGTAAAAAGGATGGTGCTCGACAGCAGGCTTCGCATTCCCTTGAAATCAAGGCTTCTGAACCTTCCGGATGCCCGGAATACGATCATCGTCACCACGAACCGGGCGTCCTCGAGGCGCATCGCGGAAATAAAAGCATCCGGATGCCAGGTCTGGCCTGTCCGGTCCGACTCAGGCCGGGTGCATCTCCCGTCCCTCTGCCGGATGTGCGTGGAGAACGGGATTCAATCCATCCTGGTGGAAGGCGGAAGCCGCGTGTTTTCCTCTTTTCTCCGGGGCGGATTGGCGGACAGGATCGTGTGCTTCATCGCGCCGCGGATTTTTGGCCGCGGCATCCCGGCCTTTGAAACCCAAGGCATGCTCGGCATTGCCGCGGCGCCGCAGTTCAGGGAAACGGCCTGGAAACGGGCCGGATGCGACATGATGTTCGAGGGAAATCTCTGATATGTTCACGGGCATCATCGAGGAAAAAGGGACGATTCGGTCCGTGCGCCGCCTGCCGCGCGGCGTCCGGCTGCAGATTTCGGCGAAGCGGGTCCTGTCCGATTTGAAACCGGACGATTCCGTGGCGGTGAGCGGGATCTGCCTCACTGTGGAAAAATTGTCGTTGAACGGTTTCGAGGCGACGGCCGTGCAGGAAACACTGGAGAGGACCGCGTTACCGGATTACAAAGCCGGATCGGCGGTCAATCTCGAGAGGGCCCTGCGCCTGGGAGACAGGCTCGGAGGGCACTGGATCACCGGGCATGTAGACGGGACGGGGGTCCTGTCCCGCATTGAAAGGGACGGCGTTTCGAGAATTTTCACCTTGCGCGTCGCCTCCGCCATGACCCGGTACATCGTGGAAAAGGGATCCGTGGCTCTGGACGGCGTGAGCCTCACCGTGTTTCGTGTAGAGGAAAACCGATTTCAGGTCGCATTGATTCCGCATACCCTGGAAACGACCACCCTGGGACTTTCCAGGGAGGGTAGCAGGATGAACATTGAAACCGACTTGCTGGGGAAATACATCGGGAAATTCATGCCTCCAGGGAGCCGGCTTGAGCACAAGGATGTGTTTCGTTTTCTCCGCACGGACGACGGAATGCAGGGAGACTTGTCTTGAGAGGACCTTTTTGCACCATACCGGAAGCGATCGAGGATTTCCGGAACGGGAAAGTGCTCATCGTCGTGGACGACGAGGACCGTGAAAATGAGGGGGATTTTATCTGCGCGGCGGAAGGCATGACAGCCGGCCCGATCAACTTCATGGCCAAGCACGGCCGAGGCTTGATCTGCGTTTCCATGACGCAGGAGCGCCTGGATGCGCTGGATCTTCACCCGATGGTGGTGAACAACACGGCGAAAATGGGCACGCCCTTCACCGTGACCGTGGACGCCGTGCGCAACACCACCACCGGCATTTCCGCGCTCGACAGGGCGGAGACCATCCGCGTCCTGGTCGATCCCGCCTCCCGGCCGGAAGACCTGGCCAGGCCCGGTCATGTTTTCCCGCTCAAGGCTTCGCAGGGCGGCGTGCTGTCGCGGGCGGGCCACACGGAAGCGGCTGTGGACCTCGCCCGGCTCTCCAACCTCACGCCTGCCGGGGTGCTCTGCGAGATCATGGACGAGGACGGGCAGATGGCCCGGCTGCCCAGGCTGATCGAGCTGGCTGGAAAATTCGACCTGAAAATCATGACCATCCGGGACCTCATCCAATACCGGAGCGTCCACGACAAGCTTGTCCGGCGGGTGGTCAGCACCCGGCTTCCGACGCGCAGGGGCGAATTCATCCTCCATCTCTATGAGAGCCGGATCGACACGCATCATCATCTGGCCTTGGTCAAGGGGGAGATCGCATCCGATCTCCCGATTCTGGTCCGGGTGCATTCCGAATGCCTCACCGGCGACGTGCTGGGTTCCCTGCGCTGCGATTGCGGCGAACAGCTCTGGAAGGCCATGGATGCCATTCAGAAGGAGGGGTGCGGCATTCTTCTTTACATGCGGCAGGAGGGCAGGGGGATCGGACTTGAAAACAAGCTGATGGCATATGAGCTGCAGGATCAGGGGCTGGACACAGTGGATGCCAACACGGCTCTCGGCTTCCCCCCAGACCTTCGGGACTACGGCATCGGAGCGCAGATCCTGTACGATCTGGGCGCCAGAAAGCTGCGCCTCCTGACCAACAATCCGAAGAAAATCGTCGGACTGCAGGGATACGGACTGGAAGTCGTGGAGCGGGTGCCGCTGGAAATCCATCCGAATCACGCCAATGCGCGTTATCTGGAAACAAAACGGGACAGGCTCGGACATCTCATTCTCAAAGACTGGGTCCTGCCTGGCCAAAAACCATAGTTCACCCGGGGAGGGAACATGCCCAATATCATTCAGGGACAATATGCGGCCAAAGGGAAGCGGTACGGCATTCTGGTCAGCCGCTTCAACGAATTCATCACCCAGCACCTGCTTGAGGGGGCGCTGGATTGCATCTCGCGCCACGGGGGGGACGACAAGAACGTGGATGTCGTGTGGGTGCCCGGATCGTTCGAAATCCCGTCCGTTGCGATGAAGATGGCCCAGAGCAAAAAGTACGATGCGGTCATCTGCCTTGCGGCCGTGATACGCGGCGGCACCGTGCACTTCGAGTACGTCGCATCCGAGCTGACGAAGGGAGTGGCGCAGGTGGGCCTGCAGACAGGCGTTCCCACCATCTATGGGGCGCTGACATGCGATACGATCGAAGAGGCTGTGGAAAGGGCGGGGACGAAGCAGGGGAACAAGGGGTGGCAGGCTGCATTGAGCGCCATTGAGATGGCTGATCTGACCGGGAGGCTGCCGTTTTGAAGACAAGGCTGATCGCCGTCCTGCTCGGTGCATCGCTCGCTGAGTCGTTTGCCGGGCCGATGGCCTGGAAGACATTCACGTCCACCCGCGAAATCCGCCAGATGTGCGTCCTGGATTCGGAGATTTGGTGTGCCACGCCGGGAGGTGTTCTGGTCTACGATCCCGCCGGCGGGACAGGCAGGACGGTCACCAACACGGAAGGGCTTGTCAAAAACGATTTGACCGCAATCGTTGCTTCAGGCGGCGACGTCTGGATCGGCCTTCAGGACGGCTCCATACAGGTTCATCATTCAGGCAACTGGTCCCTGATCGATGATTTCCGCGGACATCCCATCGAATCCCTCGAAATCGCAGGGGATACCGTTTTCGTGGGATTGGATATCGGAATCGGATTGTATCGGATCTCCAGGAAGGAAGTGCGCGAGACCTACAAGAGGCTGGGAGCGGAACTGCAAATCGAGATTCCGGTCAGGGATATTCTCGTGACCGGCACGGAAATCTGGGCGGCGACGGACGAGGGGCTGGCGCATGCGCCCCTGCTCGGGATGAACCTGCTCGATCCTGCCGGCTGGCGGAATGCGCTTGCCGGGAACAGCTTCGCCGGGAGCATCCGGTGTCTGTACGGGCAAAGGGATACGGTTTATGCGGGTGCGGATGAAGTCGTATTCAGGCAGAGCGGCGCCGGATGGGCGAGACTGGATGAAGGTCTGGATGATGCGGAGGTGCATGACCTGTGCGGTGACGGGGAGAATCTCTTCGCCGTCACGTCCAGGGGCGTGTTCATCCTTCAAGGCGATGCCTGGCAGGCCGTCCCCGGATTTTCGGAATCCGGTTTTCACGCTTTCCTGCACGGCAGAAGCCTGTTCATCGGGACCGGATCCGCAATCGCCGTGTACGATCTGGACGGCAAAAACTGGACACGCTACGTTCCGTCCGGACCTGCCGGCAACTCTTTCACCGATGTCACGGTTGGCCCAGACGGCAAAGTCTGGTGCGCCTCTTCCGAGGCGTACGGGAAAGGCTTTTATTGTTTCGACGGTGAGGACTGGACGATTTATGACAGGACCGTCCTGCCCGGAATGGTTTCCGACGGGGCAAAATCGGTTCTTGTGGACGGTTCCAACAACAAATGGCTGGGCTGTTTCGGGGGTGGTTTGGTCTATCTGGGGCAGGACGGCACGGTGCAGTATTTCAATGCCGCGAACGGTTACCTGGCGGGAATTGAAAAATACCCTGATTATGTCGTGGTTTCCGACATGGCCCTGGATCCGGCCGGAACCCTATGGATCTTGAACTACGAGTCCAGGACGAATCTTCCCCTGATTGCGCTCACGCGGGATTCGGTCTGGACCTATTACGGCATGGAGGACGGCATTTCCATCAACAGTCTGAGAAGGATTGCCGTGGATGCCGATGGAAGGAAATGGTTCGGGAGCTATGACAACGACGCGGCGGGTGTCCTGGTGCTAGATGACAACGGGACGCCCTGGGACAAGCAGGACGACCCGCCTATCCAGAGCATACGGGAGACCGATGGCCTGAAGTCGAACCAGGTCACTGCATTCGCCATGGATAAAGACGGAACCATGTGGATCGGAACCAAAAAAGGCATTCATTACTGGTTCGGCAACAGCCTGGAGTGGAGGATTTATCTGCCATCGGACGTCATCAACGACATCCTGGTGGACGGGGAGAACAACATCTGGGTGGGGCATGACGCGGGACTGAGCTTCCGGAGCAGCGAGGATTATTCCTGGACCCATTATCAGGCAGAGAACAGCGGGCTCGTTTCGAACAAGGTGCTCAGCCTGGCCATGGATTCCGAGCGCGGGCTCCTCTACATCGGCACGGATGCCGGTCTTTCCAGGCTCGAGACGCCCTATTCCACCCCGCTCGCTTCGCCGAAGGAACTCCGGATTTATCCCAATCCGTTCCTTCCCGAAAGACACGGGGAGCTCGCCGTGGACGATCTCTCCGATGACGTGACGCTGGCCATCTTCTCAGCGGACGGATTCCTGATCCGCAGATATGAAAACCGCGAGGTGCACGGCAGGCGGCTTTTCTGGGACGGCAGGGATGATCGAGGCAGACCGGTCCCGTCCGGATTGTACCTGATTGTGGCGAAAGCGGAATCCGGAGAGGCCAGAACCGCCAAGGCCGCCCTTGTCCGTTGATTGAAGCTCCCCGCCATCGGCGGGGAATCTTCGATCTGCAGGGGAAAAGATATTTATGTTCGCCCGCTTACCCCGGGTCAAAAGCCCGGGGCAGGCCCCGGGGAATGCGCCCGCTGTCAGATTCACCGACCGGTTTTCCCGGTCAAAACGGTTGCGCTGCAGATGCTGAAAAACCTGAACATCAAGAACTACGCCCTGATCGGCGAACTGGCCATCGAGTTCGGCCCAGGCTTGAACATCCTGACCGGCGAAACAGGGGCGGGGAAATCGATCATCGTCGACGCGCTGGGCCTGTTGCTCGGAGACCGGTCGAAACCGGATGTCATCCGTTCAGGAGAATCCCTCGCGGTCGTCGAGGGATTTTTCGAAATCCCCGGCAGCCTGAAGGCGAGGCTGGGGCGTTTGGAGGAACTGGATCTGGACAGCGGCTTGCTTCTCCGCCGGGAGGTGCATGGAAACGGGCGGACCCGTTGTTTCGTCAACGATTCGCCCGTCCCCCTTTCTGTTTTTGCGGATCTGGGGGACAACCTGGTGGATCTCCACGGCCAGCATGACCATCAGGCGCTGCTCAAGCCGGAGCGGCATCTGGACACCATCGATTCCTTCGGCGTGGACGCGGATCTGCTCAGGCGGACGGCTGAATCCCATAAAAGGCTCAAGGCTCTGGAGCGTGAGGCCGAATCCCTGCAGGCGAGGCAGAAATCCCTCGCCGAAAGGCGCGACCTCCTCGCTTTCCGCGTACAGGAAATCGGACTCGTCCGTCCCGCAGCCGGCGAGGAAGAGATGCTCGTCCACGAAGAAAAAAGGATGAACAGCAGGGAGAAACTCCTCCAGACTGCCCAGCTGCTCAACGAGATCCTGTACGAAGGCCAGGGTTCCGCGCTGGAGAGGCTGCATCAGGCGGAATCCTCGCTGTCCGATCTGAGGGAGGTGGATCCCCGGTTTCCGAAATGGGCAGAGGACTGCGCCTCCATGCGAATCGTCATTCAGGAACTGGTGAAGGGATTTCAGTCCCTCGTGTCCGGGTTGGATTTTAATCCGGAACGGCTCGAGGAAATCAGGGACAGGCTGGGGAAATTCAGCCTGCTCAAGAAAAAATACGGCGGGTCCATGGCCGAGGTCCTGAATGTATGGGAGAGCGCCAAGCGGGAACTCTCCCAGCTGGATCATGGCGACGAAGACATCCTGGAGGCGCGGAAAAACCTCGAGGCCGAGCGTCAAACCTTCTCCGAGCTTTGCAGGACGCTTTCGGATCAAAGGAAGAAAACGGCCGCGTCGCTGGAGAAGGCGCTGAAGTCCGCCCTCGTCCATCTGGGGTTTTCGCAGGGCCTTTTCCAGGTCCGGTTCGAGCGCCGCAGGGATGAAAAAGGGCCTGTCCGGCTTGACGGCGAGTCCTGGGCCGCCTCCCACAAGGGCATGGACCTGGCGGAGTTCATGATCGCCGTCAATCCCGGGGAAGAGCCCAGACCCCTCGCCTGGGTTGCTTCGGGCGGAGAAATCTCCCGGATCATGCTCGCCCTGAAGACGGTTCTGGCGAGGGCGGATGCCGTGCCTGTGCTCGTGTTTGACGAGATCGACACCGGGATATCCGGCAGGATCGACCG
>Ga0233423_10000148_pt1 | contig 42477 bp, 25 predicted proteins | sample Watercolumn_Mata_FD_180713 | JGI IMG/M metagenome (GOLD analysis project Ga0233423, IMG submission 180713) | Freshwater microbial communities from Lake Matano, South Sulawesi, Indonesia - Watercolumn_Matano_2014_112_MG | ecosystem: Environmental > Aquatic > Freshwater > Lake | place: Indonesia... | reverse complement strand
TGTGATTCCTATAATCGGAATGCCACGAATAGCAGCGAGTCTTTCTTCTCCGCGTTGAGTTAAAATAATATTATAAACAAAGAATATTTCTACGATCTGTTGACTTTTACATAGCAGCTTGTCGAAGGGTGACTCTTTAATCTTTTTTGATATAGCTTCTAGAATATTCGTCATACATCTTCCAATATAGAGCTCGATGTAGCCATATAGAAGAATAAATAAAATTCGGTAAGCTGGTTTTTATGAAGACCTTGATCAATATTTAATGGCTTTGAAGAAGTAAAGTTCTGCGGTTTCATCATTTACAATATAAAACAGATTTCGCTGCCGATTGTAGGCAATACCTTCATTCTTCATGTTCGGAAGTGGATATACATTTATTACACCTTGCTGTTTATTCCATTGGTAAAATGCACCACTCTCATCACTTAAAATGAAAAATGAGTCAGTGGATAAGTCATACGAGATATCCGAATAATCTAATGCAAAGTTCAGTTGATAACTTTTTGAAAGAGAGTATGTTGAATCCAACTCGAAAAGTATCCCAGGTTCGCGTTCATTAACGATATAGATTTCGTGGTTTTTCCCTAACGTGATACCCTCAGGTCCTTTATTGGGTAGTGTAGTATATTCCACTATCTTACGAAACAGGACATTTCCCTTTCGATCTAAATGCACAACTTCCTTTGTGCCCTCATCTACAATCCAGAGAGTTGAATCTGTAGCATCGAAGGAAATGCCCTCTAGGTCGATTCCTGTATATGATAATTTCTTTTCCACATTTCCGGCAGTATCAAGCATATAGATATGTTGATCTCCGCCGCTGACAATCCACATTTTCTGCATAGATTCCGAAAAGGCAATTCCGGAAGGTTCTGTAAACGGAAGAACTTTCACCGAAATTAATTGTAATTCGATTCGCGGAAAATCGGATTCAGTAGATTTTTGCTTATTGCAACAAACTCCCGCAATCCCTACAAGAATAAAGAAGAGAAATCGACGAAATGCTCTATATATGTTCTTCATCCCTGAAAAGATTAATATACTGCGTCGCACTAATACTCCTCAATTCTCGAACAAATTCAAGATATTCCTTATTTCGCTTAAGGTTAACGTAGTAAGAAAATTCTTTTTCAACTCCGCCTGAGAGACTTTTAATATTTATTAGCTCAAACGAAGAACAATAATCATCCATAATTTTTTTTACTGCTGTGAGATCATCACTAGAATATTGCATTTGAAGCAAGAATTGCTCTCCGCGGAACATATTAATATGGATTTTTGAAAAGAAGATCAGAACAAGCGAAACAAATACAGTTCCCGCAATAGCTATTTTAAAATACCCTACACCAGCAGCCATACCGATAGCAAGTCCGAAAAAAAGATATACGATATCGATCGTATCTTTAACAGCCGTTCTAAACCGGATGATTGAAAGTGCCCCTACGAGTCCAAAGGCGCGAGCGAGATTATTTCCAATAATCATAATCACAAGAGATGTTATGAGTGAGAGTGCGATGATTGAAATAACGAAACTATTCGAATACCCCGGGCCTCTGTATGTTATACGATAGACCACCGATATAACTAAACTGCAAAGCAAGCCTATGATAAGGCTGATAATAATTTGAGAAAGTGTTGGAGAAAAAAGATCTATTCCTTGAAGAGTCTGCATAGTAATGTCTTCCTCTATAAATAGTCCTTACGGACAAATGTATTCATCCTCATTATGGATGCACCCTGCCTCTCAATGGAGGTCGTATATTTTGAAACCGCCAATCGCGTGAGGTCATATTTTTCCAGAACACGGTTTATCCATTGCGGCAGCACCTGGAAAAATTTTACCTCAAAAACAAAATCACTTCGATAAACATCAAGAAGTCTGTCACTGTCATACAATTGTAAAAAGGTGTCGACGGCTTTACTCCGTAGATTTTTATCAATTGTAATTCTCAATTGCGATCCGAATTTACATTCAAATGGTTCACGCTCGTAGACCACTAACACTTTTGGTTCAAGGTGTCGCAATTGATAATGGAAATAAAAATATTCAAAGTCGTCCGCTGCTCTCTCCGTTAAACTGGGAACATTTTGATGATTCTGGAGAACTTCATACAGGTTATGAAAATAGAAACCTGCCCTGCTTTTTGAAATAAAATTATCGTATTTACGTTTTATCTCAAAAAATATCTGATTGTTTTCTTCTGACGTATTATATCCTCGAATACGAAATTTTTTTCTTGTCTGTAGTCCATCTAACTTTTCATAATAACAATTAAATCCGAGTGTATCGAGATAAATGCTTCGAACAGTATACTCCTTATTTGGACGTCGCGACGCATATCCGTCGTAATCCAGATATTTCAATAAATCTGTCCGTAACCGATCCATCGAACTTATGGGAACAAGATACTTGTATTCTAATCTGTTTTTCATTTTCCTGAAAGAACCATCGGATAATTAAAGCACAAGACGGGATTCACAAATCACAATTTGAGAAGACGCTGAGAGAACCTCACGCTTCATCTCTATAAAGCTAGTATCAAAGAAGTTACAGACGATCAATTTTCTAAAAGTGAAAATAGGTATTCAGAAATCGTGACCTTTGGAAGTATAATCTCACCCCCAATTACCAATCCAGGAACAAGATATATATCTTGAGGATCGACAAGTATCCGAGCAAATAAGACTTGAACACCATTCAATATTTTCACTTCCTTCGATAGCGACTGTAGATTACCAGTAATCTTTTCAGGCGTATTTTTCAATTCGAGTTGAACAACTGTACCTTCCCTGACATACTGTGTCTTTTCAAATCGAATTGGTGTGTTTAAAATTAATTGGGAAGTATTATTGACTACGAGCAATGTATCTGTTGAGAATACCTTGAGAATATCTCCTGAGATAGGCGATTTTAGAATAAAATCGTTTAACCTCTTTTTTAAGAGATCGATTTCGTTAAGATACGAATTGATGGTCGCCCTTAAGACTTTTAGATCCTCATTTTTGCTACCCGTGAGATATACTTCAAGTTGTGCCTGATCAATTTCATTTTCAATCTCGGCTTGTTTCAATTCCCATAAAGAGGCTTCGTATTCTTCTTTAGATATATATCCTTTCCCGAACAATTCTTTTGTTCTGCCAAATAAAAGCGTTTTTTCTTGAATTTTAGCGTCAGAGAATTTAATTTTTTTTCTAGCTTCTTCGATCATCGCTTGTTTTTCACCGGTACTTTTAGCAGCTAAATCCGCTTGTGCTATCAAAATAATGCCTCTTAGCTGCGTCAGTCTCTCCTGCAAGCGGCTCGAGTAGACGATACCAACTGTATCCCCTGCATTCAATGAAGATTTCAATTCCATCGAATGAACAAAGTTGAAATTCATAATTTCGCCGCGTTCAAACTGCACCACCGAAATATTATTGGAAGTGCCAGACTTGAAATTTGTTACACTTGAAATGATCTGTCCATCAGGCCCCTTTGCAAGTATCCATTTCTGAACAGGTTGTACTTCAAAATAAGTAAGGATGCTATGATTTACTTTTACTTCGAATAAAACAAGTATAACAACAAGGCAGGCAAAAATTGCACTTACATAAATTCTATTTTTGGATTTTTTCTTAAGCATTAGAAAGAATCATTTATTAAAAATTGTAGTCTAAACTAATTTTTGCTCAAAACTTATATTCTCATTTTATTACCATGAGTTTTTTTGTTTCGACGAACGAACCGCTTTGCAGGCGATAAAAATACACACCACTCGAAAATCCACCTGCGTTCCAATAAACCGAATGAAATCCTGCTTCCTTTCGTCCATCAACTAAAATAGCAATTTCTCGACCCAGAATATCGAAGATTTTTAAATTTACCAAATTATTATTCGGTATGCAAAATTTTATACAGGTTATTGGATTAAATGGATTTGGATAATTCTGTTCCAGTAAATACACATTTGGAATCGAACCAGTCAATTCTTCGTCAACTTCATTAGCGTGATTCGGCCTTCCAGGTGAACCACCGTACTGGCCCGACCGATTCCAGTTTTCCCGAAGAGCATTGTTTTTTTCAGGATCTCTAAGCACAAGAGTACATCCATGACCATCCGCTTCAACTGGCCAAGGAGCTAGATTCATATATGCTACAATATCGACACAAAATCCATTTGGTGTATATAACCGAACTTGATCTATTCCACCTAAGCCAAACGAAAAATTACCAAAATACTTTTCTATCGAAGAATAAATCGATTTAAATGCTGTAGTATCTCCACAAATCACAGCAAATCCGAATGGTGGAATACTTGCGCCTTTTGGGATACTGTACGAATGACCATTCTCCTCGTCCTTAATAATCCAATCTGAAATATCTTTTTCGACCGGATTAGGATTATATAATTCAATCCAGTCTTTTGAATTCATTCCCGCTGGAGCATTATACATGATTTCGTTGATAACAATTGATGATTCTGAAAGATCAATTGAATCCACTCGACCCATGTTTGTGCCATTCATTCCCATATTTACTCCGGGTGATCCTGGAAGTAAATAATAACGATCATCGAATTGCGGAATACCTGAAATGCAATGAGGTGATACATTATCATCAGTATCATTGGTCATCGAATATGAAATATCCAATGCTCCAGAAAGTGGTGCTTGCGTCCCAAATAAGTAATTCCAAATATTGTTTTGGTTATTATAGGCAATAGTGTTTGTAACTTTCATAAAATCTCGATAATTTTTACCCCAATAACTATCACCAACACGGATTCCAACATTATTCCCCACAGCAACACAATGATCAACGAACACAAATGGTCCCACACCACTATCTGTATTTCCCGCTTCAAATCCTTGATCGTTATTCAAAGCCACCGTATTAAAGACTATGATGGTGTCACCACCTGAAGCAGCTACTCCTTCGTGGACAAAATCTTCTAACCAGCAATTGGTGACCCTCAAGCGCGACCGATGATGATCAATTGCATCATCTTTACCGGTAATAATATATAAACGATCAAGAACAGAAAATTGAGGATACTTAGGGTTGACATAATCAATATGAAAACCGTCAGTGTCAATGTCTTCGGTGTAGGTTGCGTTGTTATCATCCGGAACGTTCAAGATATGACTGTTCCGATAATTTAAAAGAACGCGATGGAATTCTCCGCCATGCCATACAAACGAACTCACAGAATTTGTAACGGTTACTATACCATCCTGCACACCAAATACTTTTCCGATTGAATACAGGAAAAAGCATTGATTGAAGTTGAACACTGAATTATTCTTTCCAAAGAAAATATGCTGCTGATGAGTTGTATGCCACCCATCATTTGTAGGAAATGGTCTTGAAATATCACCAGCACCGTTGAAAACAATACAATATTCAAATGAGGCGCGTGCATTGTCAAATTCCATACCTCCCCAGGGTTCCGAACGATTTTCAGATGTAATCACGACGGGATCGTCAGCGGTTCCACTAACTGATATTTCACCTCTGACAAATATATTTATGTACTTTCGTAAAACGATCCACGTGCCATGCTTAACAATCAATCGACATCCCGCTGGAACAGTAATATCGCTTGTAATCAGTCTATCTGCAGTACTATCCCAGATCACATCTCCGGTTGGGAGCGTGCCTGAATAAGTAATCGTTGGAGTTGTTGAGAATTCGATTTGCTTATTCGCTTCAGCAACTTGTGCATTATGTGCTTGCATTAGAAATGGAGAATTTCCATTGAACTGAATCCATCCAGTTCCTGCTCCTCGCTTTATAGCAATCGATGTATCTTGATGTCCGCCGTTAAAAATTATATTCATCGGAGTTTGTTCAACCGGATTGATATCCCCATACGCATCAAGTACCCGAACAACGAACGGAAAACTTTTGCCTGGTTTAATTCGTTTCGGTGCAATAAGGTCCGCATTTGCATTTACCATTGGAATGAATACTGCGGATATTGTCGTGTCGTTAGAAAGATTTAGCGTAATCGTTTTCGAATTAGCCAAACCATTTCCCCATCTCGAAAATTGATATCCTGGTTCAGGTATTGCTGTGACAGTTAGAGGAATATTTTCAAAATATTTTCCAGACCAGGATTGCCCTTCGACTTCAATGGTATTAATTCGAACTTTCCCTCTTCCAGTAATTTCTACCGATGCCGTTACTATGCCGTTTAGTGAAAAGTAATTTTGAATTTGTTGACGAACTATAGAAGGCCTCTGCTCAACAAATGTTTTCAAATATTCTACATTCGTATTCCATGTCGCCACCGTATTGTTCCACTTGGCAACGTCGTTCGGAATTTCACTTCGTATACATTGTGCCAGCGAATCGATGATAGATTTAACATTATCAGGAGCGAATGTCGTATTAAGAAGATCAGCCAATCTGTTTATGTAACGAAGTGAGAAATTATGATTCTGAAATAATTTCTTTGTAATTAGGTTCTCTAAAAATATCACCGTTGGATGATATTGATTGTTAAATCCATTCCAATTTACATCAATAAAAGTTCTATCTGCGTCCCAGATTGTCCACTGCCATGGCGCAGACGTAACTTTCTCTCTAAAGATTGAAGCACCATATGCCCAAGATCTATATTGTGTAGCATGAACCAAAGCTTGTAGATTAATAAAATTGTCCAGATCAAGAAATCTTGAAGCTTCATCGATTTTTGCATCAGCAGTAAATGAATTATTCTGGAAAAAACTCACCAGTTCATTCCAGTGAGTTTTATCACCATACACTGTCTCTAACGAATCCCACCTCGTGCGTATCAGATCAACATCGAGAAATCCCAAGTGGTCGTAGATAAAATTCTCGTCGACACTTTCTTTCACTTCATAGATTCCATAGTAATTGTTGTTGAGATAGCATACTGCAAACCTACCGGATGATCCAAGTCCTCCTATTTTTTTCCATAATGTAGTCACAATAGGATCACGCAATAAAGTTGCTGTAGCATTCGAACCATCATTTGCAGGCTCCATGGAATCATCATAGCCGGAACGAAATACGAGTCGTGAAAAAGATGTAACCGGATTTGTTGGACAGATTTGATAATTGAGTCTTTCCTGACCGTATCCACTTCGCAAATAAGCTCTAAACGATTTTTTATCGAAATCTTTTGGTCCTGTATTGCCTTGTATTCGTAATCCAACAGGAATGTGAAATGCGAGAGACTGATTATCAAAAAATTCTATTTCACCAAATCGTTCCCACGCTCTTCCATCATAATCGTGTGTATAAATTCCTGTTGATGGATCGAATAAATTCTTTGGATCTGTTATGATAGCGAGAACAGGAAGATCATGGCTGGTAGTGTAAAACGTTTTAGTAATTATCTGACTTGGTAATACTCCAGTTCGGAAGGCACGGACTTTAAGAATCGACGTCTGTGTAATATTTATCGGCTGCAGATATAACGAGGACGTCTCTATTGGATCAGACCCATCGAGCGTATACCGAATAGTATCACCAATTGTGGCAGCTTGAATTGATATAGTAATGTTCTGATAATAACCAGAAGATTGATCTATTGTTGGTGGAAGTACGAATCCGATGTAACCTGACTGATTGGATACCCCCGGAGTAGAATTACTCATATACATCCATTGTCTACCACCATCAGGAGATCGACCATATGAAACATCTCTGAATTGCAGTCCATACGAAACGCTATCCAGAATCGATGTCAAATTGCTATTTAATAGGACAATCTGTCCCGAAGTACTTCCTAATTTAAAATCAAGGTGATCTGCTCCAAGCTCAGGATGACCATCAACAATTAAAACCAAAAAACCATTAGCTGGTATCGTAGTTTTCGTTTGTTGACCAAAAGGAATTTGCCATGGATTTCCACCGGCAAGGTTGTCAGCTAAGTGATAACCTGCAAGATCGATTGGAGATGTACTGGAATTATATATCTCGATCCAATCTTCATATCCGCCGTTTCTGTTTTCATAAGTAAGAACATTTATTGCCATGAATTCGTTGATACACAAATTGGATTGCTGTGCACTACCCATTCCATGATCCAACAATAACATTACAATAATTAGAAATAATTTTCTTATCACCATTTTATTATACCTTGAAACCATCTTTAAAATGCCAAATTTACTTTTTTCTGTCGTCATACCCGCGGATTTCCTGCCTGTTCGGAAGGCAGAGAATCTTTTCATTTCTACAAATAGATGTTGATCCAAGTTCAGCATGACTGCATTACATATTTAGGGCGTCACGAACCATTCCGCAATGCTGATACATTAAATTAAAGACTTTTGTTTGTATCTCGGTATGGACCATGACACGCAAGTTGGACTTATGGGACAGCCCCATGACTGTGATACATATTTTTGAGATATGTTCCAATCATATCTTCTAATTCTATTTAAGCAATAGCATTTGTTTTGTCTGCTTTAACACACCGCATGTAAGTGTATAAACATAGATACCACTTGATAAGTTACTTGGATTAAAAGTAACTGAATATTTACCGGCATTCTTCTGTTCATTAACAAGCATCTGTACTTCCCTGCCTAGAAGATCGTATACAATTAGCATCACCATTCCATTTCGACCTTCTATCAGATCCTTTTGAGATTTTACCTGGGAAGGAATTGAATATTCAATCGTAGTTGTTGGATTAAATGGATTTGGAAAGTTTTGAGAAAGAATAAAGTCATTGGGAACCTGAATGGCATCCGATACATCATTTGTCCATTGAATATCTGAGTTGGCAAGTATAAGTTCGGATGTTCCACCTGTAGGATTCACGGTATTCACACCACTTGGCCATAGACCATCAGCGTCGGAAACAAATCCAACAAGAGAACCAGTTGTAAGTGCACGATGATCTATCCGCCGTATACCTTGAGGTAAATCGTTAGGCAGAATAGCAGCGAACGCTCCATCAACACCATTTACGAAATTAGAATAGAATGAGGCATAATTGTTCGTACCATTATTGTCTGTGCCATCGTTCTCAATCATAGCACCCGAAATCGGACGACCGGCACCATCGGGATTATCATATAAAAGTATAAAATCTTTGGACTGAGTCGAGCTTGCACACCGTAAACCCGTACCAGTACTATCACTCATAGCTGGATCTAATTTAACAACCTTAACCGAATCAGAAGTAGTAAGTCTGATTGATACAGTCGTACCACTTCCACCATCATTTAAAACAATCCGCATAAAGACATATGAACCTGGAAGGAATCGAGCATTCCCAGTTGGTTCTGTGATAAACCATCCTTCATATGATCCATTTGCGTCAGTAATGAACGTTCCGTATCCACCAATATTTCTTAGACTCGGATTCGAGGAACGATTGAAATTGCCGGACGTGGATACAAATATACAATTTCCTGATCCATTTATAGTATCAGAATCAGTCGACTTGACGACTTGATTGAAATATCGATACGTGGCATTTGCCGTTAATCCTGATATTCCAACACGATAAACAAACGGAATACGGTTGGAATTTGTACCGGTATTACCCTGAATAAACTTAGGAAGAAAATGGGGGATAAGTGATTGTGCTTGTAACGTCATTAACATCACAGCACTTAATAAAGAAATATAAAACGATTTATTCATTTGTATTCGCATCTTGGGCACAACCAGTGATACTATTTCATGATGATCATCTTCTTGGTTGCCATGAAACCTTGTCAAGGTTCTCTCAGTTCAAGCTTAAGCAACCTTGACAAGGTTCCCTTTGCTTACTTTATTTTAAAAGTATAAGTTTTTTTACATCTCGATAATTACCAGTTTCAAGTTTATAGAAGTATACACCAGATGGAAATACCGACGCATCCCACGTCACCGAAAATATACCTGCCGGTTTATGTTCATTTACCAGCACAGCAACCTCACGCCCGAGAAGATCATACACTCGTAGGGACACAGCATGCTGTGTCCCTACATTGGGAACTTGGTATTCTATCTTCGTTTTTGGATTGAATGGATTAGGATAATTCTGAGACAAGTGAAAATTTTTAATCGTTTGGTCATCTACATTTCCGACACTCGTTGGTACATCATCTCGACCGGGTGAACCATTGATATACAATGAGGCGCGCCAATAATAAGAAGAATCTGGAATTCCATATCCATTAATATTTTTAGCTACAATAGAATAACCATCGCCATCTGCCTCTACTGGCCAGGGTGCTTTATCATTATACCTAACAGTGAATAATGTATCACCCAAAGCATCGACTAATGTCAGGCGCTCTCCGGCATTATCGAGTTGTTGATTGTACTCTCCATAGGGAAGAAAACCATAGCGTTTCTGAAATTGACCTGCGTTCGATGCAAGTACAATAAAATGATTTGGCTGAATAATTGCTTCATTGGGAAAAGTATAATCCACACCTTCAATAAAGTGGGCACCGGCTAGAATAAAAGCAGTAGATCCGATATTTTTCAATTCAATAAATTCAAATTCAGTTCCACTTACGGTAGTGTCAGATAATGGATTGTAATTAATTTCAGTAATCCGGAGGCCATTTAAGGATTCACCGGTATTTATAAGAATTTCATGTAAGGCACTCCAAACGGTCCCATTTTTTATCCGTGCTTTAAGTACAGTATTGTAGTCAAAAGTTAATTCTATATCATCGCCGGCATCTGTACCAGATGCACTGACAGCACCCCCAATTAAGCGTGGGTCTGTGCCATCGAGAGTATAAATGATAGATCCTACAAGTGAAGTATTATTATTAACGAGACGTATCTTATCTCCTGCCTGCATAACAAATAAATTATCCTTTATTTCTAAGGAACCGGACTTAAAAACAGGTGGATTTATTGATGGATAGAGGTTATCAACCTTGAGCTGTTGTAAAACTACCGATGTGCGGGTGGGAAAATAGGAGTTCATGATCCAATTCACCGATGGCAACCAATCGTCGTCTTTGGTGCGCGCAGGACTCCATTTTGTATCACCCCAGCGTGCAGATTCTGCAATAACGGAAGTATCAATTTCACTTGCTCGGGCTGATAGACGTGCTTGTGATGCTTTTGGAGTTAAAGCTCCATTGTTGAAAAAATGCTTGTAAATATGATCTGAGAATGAAACTTGGTACTCAACATTTTTGGATAGTCTTTCATGAAGAAATTGCGGATTGAAATAGTTTTGCGTGATTGTCTGAGTGGCACTATAATATGGACCCGTACGATCCAATCCATAATCCCCATTCTCACTGTATTGACGATCCATTAAGGAGTGTTCAGCATCGTGAGCAAAAAATATAAATCCATTTCGGCTCAATCGGTCATATATAGCATAAAAATTATTCGGTGACTGATTACCTCCGAAGGCTGTAACTGGTGCGTCAAAATTTCCCGCATAAAAAATAACAAGCATATAATCTATCAAATTGTCGATATTGACAAGGACAGGATAATTGATATTTTCCGTCCCATCTGCATTCCTTCCCTGTGCTTTAAAATATGCGGTATTCGAAGTGAATCCTGAATTTGAAAGCAGGCGCAACTGATTATAGGCATCGGGAGTTCCATCAGTTGCTTCCACTCCGACACCAAAGCTCACCTTCATAACGTCATAATTATCCTTATTGCCTCCGAAATACGATTCAGCGTATGAAGCTTCCGGTCGTTCTTGAGTCTGATACAATCCCCAGTACATACCGTTGAGATAGAGGTGGTACTGTCTGGTTCGTGTGTACGGCTGCTTCATATCGCGCTGACAATCCCTTGAAAAGAGTTCTCTCACAAAAATACATACATGACCGGAGTAGCCCATGTAGCTCCATGAGTAATTTTGCGCTGTCCTCAGGTCAACGCAATCAAATTTTGAAACACCTTCTTCTCCAAATAATGGATAATTTAACTTCCCCTTCCCATATTCATTCCGGAAGAAGAAACGGAAAGCGTGTTTGAACTGCCCTCCCATACCTGTAGGGACACGGCTGTAACCACCACGAATTCGAAGACCAGCATTGATCTGAAAACCAGGTTCTTTTTTATGTGGATCAATGAGTTCAACAGAAGCCGGACGTTCCCAGTCTCTCCCGTCACCAGTTGGATTGACATAAATACCTATTGACGGATCAAAGAGATTGTTTAAATCTGTATTGATACATATGGATGGAATCTCAAGCAGAGCATCATTGATAAGGTTTTTATATCGATTATCATTGACAACATTCGGATCCATGTTATAGTCAATAATTTTTCCATTTATTGTTACGCGATCTCGAGGCCACTCGCCACCAGGATCGGTCTGATTTTTTACTTGATCTATAAAAATATATGTCTGACAACCGACGTTAGTTACCGGAGTTCCGTTTACTGTTGCATATGCCCGCACAATAACCGCTGGTGTAGATGCTCGATTCTGCGTTGACGTGGGATCAATGCGAATGGTCAATGGCGATGATGCCTCGATCGTCGATGTATCGTTTCGAGGATCGGAGCCGTTTAAAGTATATCGAATAATCGATCCTGCACTGTCGCACGACACGATAAGATCGAACGGCGAAGAATAAAATCCGTGTTCGGAAGAAAAATTTGGCTCAGGTAGTTTTCCCCAATCAATTTCCTCGGCAAATTGGAAATACGAGATGTTAAATCCACTATTATCAACGGTAAGCTTCATCACCTGCACACCGGTATCAAGTTGAATATGAGGAATTTCAGCAATTACCCATGTCTGCCAACCACCTGTGTTTGGTACTGTTTGAATTCCTGTTACATCGCGATCATTGAATGAGATATGACCCGCACCGCCGGTTTGAGCAGAAGCTACCAGTACACGGAGTGTGTAATTGCCTGCCTTCAGAACATTAACAGTGTATTCTATCCACTCCCCAGTATTCGTCCATCCAACACTATATCCTCCTGCAGAACAGGTTTCAATATCCACTCCTTCGCTTGTCCGGAATTGCCCTCCCTGATTTTGTGCATCAATATCATGGTACGCAACTCCCTCACCTCCTCTATCATACTCTTCAGCTTCGATAATTCCCGGTATAGTTCTTGGCGTTCCGCCATGTGGTGTTTGTTGCGCAAATAGAACTGGTATGTATAATGCGATTATTGATAATAGGATTAAGGATCGGATCATAGAATACTTTCTGGTATCAATTAATACTCTCATTTATGAAAAACAAAGACGCCTGCAATTGAAATGCAAATTGGAAGCGCCTTATTTCTGACTCTTATAAAATAATTGCTGCTGCTACTTCGTCAACAACATTTTTATAGTTTCAATATCGGACTCCTTTACCATATCCAATATTTTTGCTGTCGGTTTGACGATACAACTTGCAAAATAAAAACCACTCGCTAAGTGAGCGCCATCAAATATTACGGAGTGAAAACCTGCATTTTTTACTCCGTTAACCGTTATTGCTACCTGACGGCCGAGAATATCAAATACAACGAGTTGAACATGGCTTTCAACAGGCAGCGAATATTGAATAGTTGTTGTTGGATTGAATGGATTTGGATAGTTCTGACTCAAACTGAACATCGTCGGCATCACTGGATTCGACATTTCTACATCTAAAGGGAAAATTGTTGTGTCCACAACATTCATAATAGATTTAATAATTTCTGTATATGCTTGTGTACCTGAATTGCGGTAGAAAAGACCACTACCTTTATCGCCTGTAAAGCCGGCGTCCCAATACATTGGCACAAGACCATGCTTTATTAAAGAATATGTGATATACTCGATGTAATACTTGCGGTTTTTTGCATGCAATGCATTAAGAGCATCGTTGCCTAAATTCAAACGAGCCATTGCACAATATTCTCCTAACAGCACACCATGTCCATTATCAATAAATTTAGTCTTCATCTTTTGGAATTGCGCGTCGGCGTAAGGTTCATTTGCCCACGTTTGAGTTTGAGAAATATTGTCTGCTGCTTTCCCCCACTGAATAAGAGAACTGCTGGAGTTGATTGTAAAATCATATGGATCATAGTAATGGACTTCGACAAACAGCCTATTTGCGACGACATCATACGGCATAGTAAAGTAACTGATAGTATAATTTATGTTTGTATTGAATCCTTGGACAGCCAAATGCCGATACGCATTGCATCCACCTGTCGAACGTACTGTTGTCACAAAAGTTTGATTGTAACTATTTTGGACCGTATAGTATTCCTTTGTGGGTGTTCCATAGTCACCATCGACCATTACTTCATTTGTGCCAGCAAAAATAAGATGGTCGTTATAATCCCTGAAGTATACAGCGATCTGCTCCCATAACGCTGCCAGACGGCTGTTCACATAGGCCTGCTTTGCATATGTAGGCTGCATCCAACCACCATCCCAATGGATATTGATCATAGCATACATACCACTATTCAAGACATAGTTTACAACTTCTTCAACACGCGTTAATAAGCTCGGATCAATTTCGAACGTATTAACATTCATCGCATTACTCCAGGCAACTGGAATTCTAACAGATTTAAATCCGGCAGCACTTACGGAATCCATAAGTTCTTGAGTTATCAGTGGATTTCCCCAGGCTGTCTCTCCCCCAATAGCTTCTAATGAATTTCCAACATTCCATCCAGGTACCATCTCTCTTGATAATTCAAGAGAAGTTATATTACGCATGCCTGTTTCATCAGGTGGAATGCTATCAGCCTGCACTTGGGAATTTCCATTAATCGAGACAATTCGGCGCGAAGATTTTGGATATTTGTTTTTATCAATCGATCCTGCCTGGACGGTAACTATCGTTAAAATGATTAGTAATGCAAGTAAAACTGATTTCATTTAATTACCTATGTTAATTCTAATATTGACATAAATATAAGGAATATATACTTGCAGAAAAATGGTAGAACGCACAATTATACTTTTGTCAAACTTGTTCGTAAAAAAGGAGACAGTCAATGATAAACATTTCATCATTTCAATTTTGATTGATATTATCTAATTTCTAGCGATAAGATCGTCTGTATCAAATAAAAGGGTCGGCTCATTTTCAGAACCGACCCAATTTTTTTTTAGACGCTTCCTTCTTCATCTCAAGTCCTCCAAAAATCCGAAGACTTGATTACTACATCTACTTCATGAAGATCAACTTCTTTACTGCTGTGAATTCTGTTCGTGAATAATTTTGTGAATTATTCAAAAGAATCATATTGGAAAATTCCTAATTTAAATATGGTGCTCCAGTTGTTCCTACGTCAACTTTATATACTGCATTTCCAAGTATACAGTAAAGAACATTTCCGAAAGAAAAATTCTTGCAATTTGACGATAAAATATCCTGATACAAGACTTCTATTTGATTTATCGAGATTGGTATCGTTGTAGAATTTGCAACAAGGACAGGATACTTCGAATCAGTTCCAATGTATAACTTGCTCCCATCTGACGAGAATGAAATTGCTTTGACAGGTCGTGCCGATGGTAAGAATCCTTGTGTGAGATCGCATACAAGTTCTCCAGTACCAACCAAGCTTGTATCGCTAATAGAATGTCTAAATATCCCTGTTCGAATTGCAACGTAGAGATAATTATTAAATACTCTCATACACGAAATTGTATCAGTTGCATAGTACCCATCGTCTCTGCGGGAACGATCCGGGCGAATGATAACAATGCCAGATCTGCGGCCACCTGTATATAAGTATCCATTAGCATCAAAATCACCACAAATGACATTTTTTACAGGATTTGGAAATGTATACCAAGTCGAGTCTTTAATCGAGGTTGGATTTAATATAACCATGTGGATTTCTTTTAAATTCGGGATTGCCGTGTTGAAGTAATATAAATTACCATCCGGACCAATTCGTGCATCCCACGGTGGTCGGGTGAGCACTAAATTTGCTGTGTCGCCAACCAATATTTGGCTGGTTGCTCCATTAGCTGCAACTTTCCATAAGTATCTATTATTTGTTTCGGTGACATATAAATTTCCCGTATTATCCATACATATAGCACCTAGCGGAACATTTGCTACAAATGATCCAAAAGTTTCCATCACAGGATCGATACTATATGAATATTTTGCTACAGCAAGTGATGTATCAGATGCTACTTTTATAGTGCATGTTGGTGAAGCTATATTTGGTCTATTGACCTTAATCGTCGTTGGAGTAATTTCTAATATTGTCGCTTTCACTGAGGTCTGTCCATTATCAAAATAAACACCTTGATAAAGAAACGTATAAGTTGTATCGCGCACAATTGCTTGTGTTGTATCATTCACATAGACTACTCTGACCTTATTAGTATCTACCGCGCCTGATAAATTTGCTCCATGAATTGTGATAGTATTAACTCCAGGTGTAGCCTGAGCCGGAACAATATGCGAAATCGACGCTTCAATAGAACTAATCGGAGGGCTGTTCCATGGTGGTTCCGCAACATCATATTTGCATCCTATTACAATGACGATCAATGCTGCAACTGAAATGAGAGTTAGTACGAATAAACGATAAGCTTTCATAATATTATTCCTTCATCATATCAAAATGAAAAACGAGCAGTCATCCTTTGAACTTTATTAAATATACCAAATGGTGTATATGCATAGTCAAAGGCGAATCCAAATTGCGATACTCCAACACCAAATGATGTTCCGCCTTCATCGTTATTAGTGATATATCCACCACGTATGGACAACATACTCATAATCTGGTACTCTATACCAATTTTCAACTGTTCCGGATGATCGCGGTAATGGCTAGCATCTATACTGACATTCAAAGCTTGGTTCAAAGGAAGTTCGCCGAGAAGATCCATAACATTCATTGAAATTCCGATTGTGAATGTCAAAGGTGTTTGGAATCCTTCGTAAGCATATTGCATATCGCCCGAAAAATTTCTTATCGACATTCCAAAAACAAGACTTTTAATTCCTGTTTTGAATTGTGTTCCGAAATCGAATACCAATGGAGTCATTTTGTTTGTGGCAATCACCGCTGAATCTGAATACCCGATGATCTGACCAGTCAGAGTATCGAGAATTGGATTTTGTTTGAACTCATTGGGTATGTAACTATTACCCAGATCCTGACGAGCCCAACGAATGTGACCACCAATACTAAACCGATCGGTTAATCTTTTCGCATATCCGAAACCCAATGCCAATGCATTGAGCTTGAAAATTCCGATATCATCATATCCTTTATCAGTGTATTTATTCACTCTTGTTTCTATAAAACTACCGTAATCAACATATTGTACACTAAATCCAATTACACCATACTCCCCGCTTAGTGGACTGATTGCCATACCAAGAGTATAGTGTTTTATATCAGCAATCCATAGATTAGAGCTGGCTGAAACCTCAAAGAAATTCTCCATCCAAGACATGCCTGCCGGATTGATAAATAGCGAGCTAGAATTCGTCTGGAGACTTGTCATTGCTTCGCCCATACTAGCGGCACGGGCATCCGAAATAATTCCTAAAAATTGTAAACCTGTTTGAGCTAATTTTTGATTTTCTTGTGCATATCCATTGTATTGAACAAGAACGACAAGAAGTGTAAGTACGATGAGTTTGCTAATGTTGTTTTTCATTGATCCACTCCTTATCTAATCACCACAAACTTACGGAAAGTAGATTGGCCGGCACTGAAAATCTTATCGCCGGTATGGAACATCGTTTGGCCTTGAGTATATATTTTATTCAGATTCTCGTCCAAGATATCCCAATCCGCAATCTTATCTTCCTTTGCGTATATATCTTCTGTTACCTCAACATGCAGGATATAAATTCCGCTTGAAATAACTTGACCAGAAGATGTTTTAGAATCCCAAATTTGATCACCGGAACCATTAGTATGCATCTTTTCCCAAACTAATGTTCCATTCTCTGAGAAGATTTTTAATCTGCAAACTGGCGGAAGACCGTAAAAAGTAATGCGATCGTATTGAAATTGATCGCCAAATTGCCATTTCCGTGCTCGGATATCAAACGGATTTGGCACGACACGAACTTCGCCTAATAAATTTGCGGCTGGACGTAAGAGAAATGCAGGCGTGCTCGTTAAGGTAAGGAACAAGCTGCTATAAAGCGGAGTGCCGGGTCTTAACTCATTTTGCGTCCCGTCATCCTTCGATTGAATAGAATAAAAATAATTGAATCCACGCTTCGCCGTTACATCATCCCAGCTATTTACACTCGAAGATGTTTCAAACACTTTTGTATAAACAGTACGATAATCTTTGACACTTCCTTCAGACCTCCAGATAACATATCCGCCAAAGTGAGGGTCGCTCTCTGCATTATTTGCCCACTCGAGATGAATTTTATCTCCACCTGATGTTACGGTAAATGATTCTGGTGCAGGTGGTGGTTGCGGCATCGTATAACCTGATTGGTAATTCCTTATTGCACTTCGATATACTTGCATTATAGAATCTTTTCCAGTCTCAACCCATGCACGTGTATAATCGGTATACGTAGTTGTCGGACCAGTGTAACCGGGCGGAAAATTCAATGTCGGCGATGCAGTTCCTTTAAAATATTGATACCAAATTGCACCTGCTTCCCGGCACATTTCCCAATCGATACCGCTGACACCTTCAGCGAAAACAACTCGAACGCTGTCACCGTGAGCAAGAGTATATGGCCCATAACCTTGACCTTGGGATGTACCACCACCACCATCACGATCCGGATGTGCACTTCTCCAGTCGGCTTGATATTGATTCCCCAAATTTTCCATATGTGATTGGGCAAAATGACCTTCAGCCATTCGATCGTACCGTTGTTGCATGAATGATTCGTCATATTGGCTGACAGTTGCACCCATTGCAAGATCATCAGATGAAAAATACGTCGTAGATTTTGGCTGATCCCTATCATCAGTATTAAATTCCAATGGTGATTTAGATACAAACAAAGTAACTATACCGGCATATTTTGCTGCACCTAATAGACCATCAAGTCCTTCTCCTCCACCCAATTGGTTTGGACAACCCCAATCCTGGTCATACGTGACACTTGTTCGATCCTTACACGGTCCATAAAATGAATAGAATCCTCGAATGGTATCAGGGGGATTCTTATAAGGTCCAAAATCGTGATTGACAGTACTAGTACCCCATTCTGATGCAAACGCCCCCCATGACGAACCAAATCCGGTAGATGTTACTCCGGCAAAGGCATATCGAAAATTAAAATGAATCCAAAAATCGTTTAATGTCTGCTGGTGAACGTCACCTGCTTTATTATAGATTCCTGTATTTTTAAAAACATAGTCGTAGATGAAATAACTATTATGATTTTGTTGTACGAAAGCAAGTACCTTCTTGGTCACCGAAATACCAATCGAAGTATTGAATTGAGCGACAATCATTCGATCGCAAGGAAGATTATCCTGCTGATCGTCTAATATATCGTATAAAGTATTCGTTGTTCCGATTTGACCATCGACGATAACCTTTGGTGGATATGATTTCCCTATCAACTTGATACTTAAAGGAAAAACCATCAAAGGCTGATTTGCGGGATCATATCGAGGTCCAGCTCCAACAACCTTCACCGACTTTGTCTTTTTTTCTACAGGATCATAAAAATTTTTCGCGCCAAGCCATATTCCTCTCGCGCGAGTTGTATACTGGTTGTCACCATATTGAGTCGGCCAGGTAAGCCAATTGTTATTGAAAGCTGTCAATTCACATTCAGCACCATAATCTATATAGAACGATTGTAATTGACCAATTCGCATCCATCGGAGATCCTGTGAGACAGCATGTTGGTAACTACCAGCGATGAAGAGAACACCACACACAAGTAGCACCAGTCGAAATTTCTTCTCTTTGTTATTCATTAGTAATGTCCATTCCTTCTGTGATTATCAGATATCAATCTAAATCAAATGATACACGAAGACCGTATGTGATATTTCGTGGATTGAGAAACCAAAACGTCGATTGATTCGGCATATCGATGTATGCCTTATCTTCGAGAATCCTATCAATTCTTGCTTGGTCGACAATTTTCCATCTATCTTGAATACGCGTGATGGATGGATCATGAATATATTCCCAATATTTTCCCGTACTCGCTTCATAATAGACTGCACGAGTACTTCCAACTGTCTTGATAGTTTGATCCATAGAATTTTGATATTCCATTGGTTGCCACTCAACACCTGGCTTGCGATAGTCACCAAACTTATCGTCACCCGGAATATTGAGATAAGCATCGCTCTTTGGAAGGTGCAATGATTCTCGATAAGATTGTCCACCTGTGTTACTTAAGCGAAGTGTGTTGAACAAATTGGAAATGTCAACGAAAAGTTGAATATTCAGACGCTTGAAGACAAACGATTTACTTGCACGTAACGTCGCATCAAAATAATCGACATATTGAACATTGTTTGCCACACCAGGAGCATTCTGTGGATTATAGGTTGTCCATCCTCCCTGGCTCCAATTGAAAAGGAAGCTTAATATAAAATCGCCTAAAATATTTTGCCCGAGCATACTTGGTCCAAAATCCTGTGGAGTAGAAAAAATGAGATTCGCTCTTGCAAAAGGAGTAGGCACGTATTTCGATTGATAAATATTATTAACGTTTGCGATGTTATCCTCATAGCTTGTTTGTAGCGCAGGATCTTCGTACTGCCTGTTGATACCAAACACACCATTTGATGTTGCCTGGTAAGTGAAGTTGGCAAAACCATAAAACCATGGACCTGGTGATTTACGCAGAGTAAATTCAAGGCCACGGATATCCGAATAGCTGTTGGATGTTGTTCTGCTATATTGCCTACCAAAGAGTGGATAATAATTTGTCTGATTTGATTGATCACTTATGTCACGATAGAACGCGGTCAGTTGGACAAGCAAATCGCCTTCAAATAATTGATGATCATATCCTAATTCATACGAAATCGTTTTTGCGAGAGTAACGTTTGGATCACCTATTCTTGCGAGAGTATTATCCGGTCGCCGGTCGACACGAAACGCTGCCTCGTACTGCGGCATTTGTTTGAAATGTCCATAGTTAAAATAGAGTTTCGAATTTTCGGTTATGGGATGTGAAATACCTAACCGTGGACTTAATTGCCACTGCCCTTTTGGCGAGGTCATCTCAAATGCCAATTTATCGTTGTACTTATCTCCATAGAATTTTGCATTATATGGATCGAACGCCCACCAATCGACATTGGCGTTGCTGTAATCCAAACGCAATCCTGCATTTAATGTAAATCCTTGTGTTTCTAATTTATCCTGAACATAAGCAGCACCTCTAACAGGATTATTCTCCATCTGAACACGGCTGGCATAAGAATTACCCGATGTTTGCATTTGAATATAACCGTAATCCAGATTGAGATCATTATACACGAATTCTACACCCATCTTAAGTTCATTACTAAAGTCAATTTGACTTGTGAAATCAGCTTTAATTGTTGTAGCACTAGCATACGAATTATCACGTGCAAGTGAATGTTGCTCTCCAGCATAGACTATTATTCCATCGGATGAACTTGCCTGTGGATAATACCCCAATGGATTTGTCGATTCGTAAAAGCCAGGGACAACTTCTGTCATAATGGAAGCATCACGTGCTCCGGGTGGACGTGAAAAATAATGTCGCCTGAAGTACTCTATCGATACCTCGTAGAGAGTCTTCGAACTTAATGCATGTGTGACCTTTGCAGAGAGTGCACGATGATCTATATCGGTTAAACTGTATGTCCAATCACTAAACATATTAAACAGCTGGCTTCCCCCAGTTCCATCGGCAATTTCGTTTGGATAATGGGGGTACTCTCCTTTATTCCAGTTTTCTTCCATTGTGGCGATATTCCCATATAAACCGGACACATGCAATGTCATGTTCTTTGCGATATCAGAGGTCACCAATAATCGTCCATCATAGTCAGAATAATCAGGACGTGACTGTGGAAAGAGCAACATATCTCGCTGAGCTCTATAGGAAGCAAAAAATCTGAGATTTCCCAACATAGAAGAAATGATCGGCACTGGTCCACCAAAACCTGCATCGATTGTATAATCCGGTTGATCAGTTATTTGTCCTCTTCTGGTTTCATATTCAAATGCTCTCTGAGCACCAAGAGGTGTAAGATCATTTTTCGGATCGCTATCGGACATAAGTTGTTTTGAAATTTCATTCCATCCTACGAAGGAAGGATATTTATCACGGGTGTATTCATCCCACCCTCCTGCTTCTATCGGTGTTGTTGTTCCTGTCCAGCATACCGCCTGATCAAAATATGAACGCATCCAAAATGAGTTTTTATCGTGAACATCCGGAATGCCATCACCACGATAGTATTTTGGAGCAGGAGGTGAAATTTGAACCGCAACAGCCACCGAATAATTTTTACCCTCTTTTGTTACAACTTTTGATAGGCCTGATTGAACCTGTCCATATTCTGCATTAAAGCCACCACGTTCTATCGAAATTTCCTTTACACTGCTTAACGCCACTTTAGTAATCGCCTGATTATTTCGTGGATCGCGCATGGTAACTCCGTCAAGGAGAAATAAAGATTGGTCCATCTCGCTACCCCGAATTCGACCGTCTTTAATGCCCGCCTGCATTTGCAATACGTCCTGCACATTAGTAGCAGGCAAATTCATCACTTCTTCTATTGAAACATCAACCACGCTGGTTGCTACATCGGGTTTAACAGGCATTCTTTCGGCAACAACAATAACGTCGTTTGTCTCAATCGCTTGTGATTCCAACTGAACATCTACTCGCGCTGTTTGGTCAATAAAAACCCGGACATCATTGATTAAACTCTTTCGATATCCGATAAATGATACCTGAACTGTGTATGTGCCCGGTGGAACAAATAATATGGTATAATTTCCATCGATATCTGTAACCGCGCCAAACGAGGTTCCAAGCACAACAACATTCGCTCCAATCAGCGGCTCATTATTCGTTTTGTCGACTACTGTACCAGTAATTTTTCCTGTTGTTCCAGACCATAGTGGCACGGTAAAAAAGACAATAAATACCGAAACCGCCAAAATAATCTTCTTCAAAGAATTCATATTATTGACTCCTTTTAGTTTGAATGACTGCCTAAGTCAGGAGGTAACAGCTTTAATAGCTGTAAACCAGTTTGCTTTATAATTGAATGTTTTAAGCATAACATCTTTTTTGAAAAAACCAAAATTCATCAACTTGTTGAAACAATTCCACATAACACTATCTAACTAATCAAATATGGACTAAACGATATTTACTGTTTTGTAAAGATACAATAAAAATTATCCTGTCTTCATAGAATTTGAACTAATAAAAATCTCCATATCAAGATGAAGAAAGGAGTTCTCCAATAATATGCAAACTTTGAGTTAATTTTGCTTTACATAAAATGATATCGCAATCGAATTCGCAAACGTTTGCACTGACTGAGAACAATTGACTTTCGAAGCTTATTGAAGTATCTTGAAATCGTTGAATTATGACAATTGAATATAGCCTGTTTTCTTCGAAAAAGTCAAGCACTTTTTAAAACAACTCACCTTCATCCACCAAAATGAAATCCGGTTCTAAGAAGGTTACAGCTATAAATGTTCCAATGAATGATTTCCTACCAATTCACAACATCGTACTAGAAACTGAGTTATATATTCGAAAACCTTCAAAAAATTTGTAATCTAATTAATCCTATCTTATTCCATAACATCCAGAATATTTCAATCTTATTACAATAAAATCCTATGAAATATAAGAACACTCTCGTCGTCTGTATATTGGCCCTAGTCTGTATAACTACTGAAACCTTTTGCCTGAATCCAACAAAAAAAATTCAAAATGGAATCCAAGTATCAACAAAGAATCAAATCGTCAGAATCCAATTCTACTCAAAAAATATTGTTCGGGTAGTAAAGCACCTTCCTACGATTCATCCTGATACTTGCAGCCTTGTTGTTTTAACAAAAGTTTTACCAAATCTGAAAATCTCTATCAAAGAAAACAATACAACAATTGATGCAACATCAGATGCCTTACAAGTGCATATTGCAAAAAAGGATGGAACCATTGAATTCAATTCGAAGGATAAGCGACCTTTACTCAAAGAATATTGCTCTGCAATTATCGAACCTTCGGATACAAAGACTGAAGGAGACTATTCCATCAAACAAAATTTTGTCGTAACGCCTAATGAAGGTCTGTATGGTCTCGGTCAGCATCAATATGGATATATGAATTACCGTGGCTGTACGGTAAAACTTGTCCAAACAAATACAGATGCAGTAACACCATTCCTTATTTCGACAATGAATTATGGAATTCTATGGGATAATTATTCGAAAACAATCTTTGAAGAGAAAGAAAATATTGCCTGCATCAGTTCAGATGTTGCGAAAAATGTCGACTACTATTTTATTTCCGGAAATACAATGGATAGCATCATATCCGGATATCGATCACTAACAGGACAAGCTCCGATGTATGGCAAATGGGCATATGGATACTGGCAAAGCAAAGAACATTACGAAAACCGATATGAGTTAATGAGCGTGGTTAATGAGTATCGTAAACGTCAAATACCCATTGATAATATTATTCAGGATTGGGATTATTGGGAGAGCGGAGCGACTTGGGGACAATTATTCCTCGACAGAAAAAAGTACCCTAATCCAAAAGAAATGATTGATAGCATTCACAATCAACACTTCCATATTATGATTTCCATATGGCCGGGATTAGGTCCTAATACTAGAGTTTACAAAGATATGCAACAACATGGATTTCTCTATGATCCTGTGGGCTGGGCAGGATTCAAATACTACGATGCATATAATCCAGCTGCCAACGATTTGTTTTGGCAATATGCCGATACCGGATTATTTGCATACGGCATCGATGCCTGGTGGTTTGATTCAACTGAACCTGATGTCATTAATGCCTTAACAAAGGAATCTGAAGAATATGAATTGAAGAGAATGAAGAATAACTATCTGGGATCGTTTGCTAAATATCTTAATCCTTACTCACTCCGCATCACAGAAGATTTATATAAAAACCTGAGAAAAAAAACCGATCAGAAACGAGTGTACATCCTTACGCGATCTACATTCGCAGGTCAACAGCGAGCAGCTGCGACAACCTGGTCGGGCGATATTGGTGCCAGTTGGCAAATTTACAAAAACCAGATTCCCGCTGGCCTCAATCATTGTATGTCTGGAATTCCTTATTGGACATTTGATATTGGTGCCTTTGTCATCGGAAGCTATGAAGGCGTATTTTCCAGAGGAGGAAAAGATCCGGCTTATCAAGAACTGTACACACGAATGTTTCAGTTCGGAACATTTTGTCCAATCTTTAGGTCTCACGGTTCCGAAACTCCGCGAGAGATTTGGCAATTTGGAGATTTCACTCCTACACTCATTAAGTTTGATAATTTACGATATCGCCTCTTACCTTACATATATTCACTCGCGCACCAAATAACTGAAAATGGCTATACAATTATGCGCGGTTTGCCAATGGATTTTCCAAACGACCATAAAACATTTTCAATTGACGACCAATTTATGTTCGGACCAGCAGTTATGGTGTGTCCTGTGACCGAGTATATGATAAATCGACCGCCAGAGCCAAGTATTCCTGTAACTCCAGAGCATTTCAAAACATCGGATGGAAAACAAGGACTCGTTGGCAGGTATTATAAAGATACAAAGTATTCAGAATTGGGCCTCGAGAAAATCGATTCCATGATTAATGTTTATTGGTATGGAGGACGACCATCGTATGTTACCGATTCTACACTCTCGATTCGTTGGGAAGGAAAACTGATCCCCACTCAAACCGGCATGCACCAATTCCATATTAAATGTTTTGGACCAAAACGACTTTTTCTTGATGGACGACAATTACCTTATACCTATCAAAGTGTAGAAGTGTATACCGACACACTGAATCTCGTCGCTGGAAAAGAATATTCGTTAGTATTAGAGACCGAAAATTATCCTGCAGGTGCCTTGCGAGTTCTATTGTTCTGGAAAACACCCGAGATTTTTGCCAAGGAAAAAATCGTCGAGAAAAAGGATCAAACAAGAGTCGTCTATCTTCCTATTGGAAGTAAATGGTATGATTTTTGGACTGGCGAGAGTATCACAGGCGGTAACACCATTACATCGGCAGCACCAATTGAGAAAATTCCTATTCTTGTGAAATCAGGATCAATTATTCCGATGGGCCCATTTATTCAATATGCGGCTGAAAAACCTGCTGATCCAATTGAAATAAGAATTTATCCAGGGGCCGATGGAACATTCACATTATATGAAGATGAATGTGATAATTATAATTATGAACGTGGTATATATTCGACAATATCATTTTCCTGGAACGATGTAAAACGTCAATTGACAATTGGTAAACGAAACGGTTCTTTTCCGGGAATTCTCGAACAACGTACTTTTCAAATTCTTCTTGTTAAAAAGAACATTGGTATAGATATTGGAGTTACTGAGAATCCAGACAGGGTTATCCAGTATCAAGGATCAGAACAGGTATTACAGTTCTAAAACAACAAAATTGTTGCGCATTAAATGTGCTGACAATATATAAAGCATATGTTTTCTTAGGTAAACTATCATACTCAAAAGGAAAATAAATATGGCAAGAAATCTTTTCTTTCTCATTATTTGCATACTGATTATAAGCAATTCGATCATTGGTCAGAACAGCAGGAATTCCCAAAAAATTCTACCTGATTTTCCGGATTGGGTGCATAATGCGGTTTTTTATCAAATTTATCCCCAAACTTTTTACGATTCAAATGGTGACGGCATCGGCGATTTAAATGGAATTATACTCAAATTGGACTATGTGAAAAGTCTTGGCGCTGATGCAATCTGGTTGAATCCGTTTTTCGATTCACCATTTAACGACGCCGGTTATGATATTCGCGATTACTATAATGTTGCTCCACGTTATGGCACTAACGAAGATGCAAAAAGATTATTTGTGGAAGCACACAAACGTGGAATGAAGGTAATATTCGATTATGTAATAACCTACACAGCAATTGACCATCCCTGGTTTGTTGAATCGTGCAAAGGCACATCCAATAAATACACAAATTGGTACGTATGGACTGATAATGTGTGGAAAATGGAAGAAGGTGAATTTGCAAATAGATTTATTCAAGGCTATGGACAGCGAAACGGAAATTTCATGCGAAATTTCTACTGGTCACAACCTGCTCTCAATTTTGGTTTCGGTCAGCCAGACACAAATAAAAAATGGCAACTTCCAACAAATCATCCGGATGTTCTTGCAATGCGTGAAGAACTTAAGAGGATTTTCTGTTATTGGATGGACATGGGAGCCGACGGTATTCGAGCCGATATGGCCGGTGCGTTAGTGAAAGGAAATGATATTAACGGAGACACGAAAAAATTCTGGCAAGAAATCAGGCAAATCGTGAAAGAAAAATATCCCCAGGCATTTATGGTTTCCGAATGGTCGTACCCCAAGGATGCCCTCGACGCATTTCATGCAGACTTCTTTCATTGGTTCGATGGGTATAATGATCTCACACAAAAGGAAAGTTGGCGCATATTAAACGGATATTCCGAGGGAAATAGTTACTTTGACAAAGAAGGAAAAGGAAACATTGCCTTTTTCCTTTCGAAGTATATGGATCAGTACAGCACAACCAAAACAAAAGGATACATCATCTTACCGCTCGGGAATCATGACAATGCACGCATGAATGTAAATCGTACACCCAACGATCTCGAAATAATCATGGCGTTTGGAATGACCATGCCCGGCATCCCATTCATTTATTATGGCAATGAAATTGGAATGCGCCAACTCCCCGATCGCCCACAAATTGAGGGTGCTTACAAGCCGCGTTCCGGAGCACGAACACCTATGCAGTGGACTTCTGGAAAGAATTGCGGATTCTCGACAGCAGACTTTTCAAAATTGTACTTGCCGGTAGATACGAACGATAACATTCCGAATGTTGAAGACGAACAAAAAGATCCATCATCGTTGTTAAATCGCGTAAAGAAGCTGATAGAACTCAAGCATAACGAACCTGCACTTGCAGGATACGCCGATTTCATTCCTTTATATGCAAAGGAAAATACCTATCCATTTATTTATTCCCGTGTCAATGGCAAGGATGCAATACTTGTTGTTCTTAATCCATCTGAAAAATCTGTATCTGCAGAAATTCAAGCTCCTGTACCATTCAAAAAACTTCAGCTCTTAGCAGGCAAGGAATTGAAAACATCAAAAACAGATAAAACATTGAATTTGGATATTCCCGGGATATCATTCGCGATTTACAAATTGAAATAGTACACCATCATTTTTATCGATCAGACAGAACGCGATATTCTTTATGGGTATCGCGTTTTGCTTTTTTGTATCAACACATTATGACGCCGGCCAATGAGAAATTGAAGGTTTTTTATTTTGAATCTCATACCTCATTTAACTACCTTAGTGTAAATTTCTAATAATGTTCAACATCCCTGACGATGAAAAAAAGAAAACCTCATATTTCGGTTGAACAAAAGCAGTCAACACAGAAATCATATTGGAAAAAAGGGAGATCGCTCTTCGCAACAGGTATAATTTTAACCATTCTCTTAATTATCCTGCTACTCTATAATTCAACTCTTACGTCGCGTAAACCTTCCGTAGCATCTACTCAACCTAAAAGTCTACAGGAACCAATGGATTCAAATCTATTTCTACGTATCGTTAAGCGAACATATGCAATTAGCAAACTTTTCTACAGCGTCTATAATGCAGAATGGGAAAGCGCCAACGGAGCAATAGGTGATGCCTTTTTTTACGCGGCAACACAAGATGAAAATATACTATCGATATATACTAACACTTTCAAACTAACTGATATGCGCAATGGCACTTGGGTTGATGATCGGGCATGGGTTTGTCTTGCAGAAAAGTATTGGTGGCAATTTACAGGAAAAAAGAACATTCAATGGGTGAACGACGCAAAAAAAAGATACTTGGAAGCCAGACATGAAGGAAGACTCTCGCATCATGAGGGATTTTGGAGTTGGTATAATTATGGACCAAATATGCCTGGAAATTATAAAATCTTTACGAACACCAACATGAATCAAATGGCCACCATTGCATGTTGGTTGTATGAAACTACACATGAAAAGCAATTTTACTCAGACGCTTTATTAATTTGGAATGGGGACAAACGATATCCGGGCGTTGAAAAAAAGTTTTATCGAGGAAATGGAGTTTGGGAAGGTGCTTCAGGCAAAGCTGCATTTGGCAAACAGTTTCCTTGGGAAGGCGCTGGTATGTGTACCATTGGTGCAGCACTTTTCCAGATGACCGGTGAAAAGAAATATAAAGACATTGTCGTTGCAACTGCAAAACGTATTATGGATCCAGCTAATGGTTGGATCGATCCTCAGGATTTTTACCAGCTTAGAATGGATGGTAATGGTGCATTCGTCCATTTCATACTGGATGCCTATCAAATCGCACCCGAACTGTTATCAGATATTCCTATGAAAATTGAAAAAATGCTTGAGCATGTTTGGTCCAATCATCATGGCACTAGCCGGATTACACTCCACCGGCCAATTGATGACGGCATTCGAAACGGTTGGAATCCCAACGGCGGCGAAGATGGTTATAATGTGAATGAAATTGGAACCGTGCATGCTCAATCGCAGGCATTACTTGCATTTGGAGTATTCGCCTACATTTTAAAAACACAGTCATCCAGTTTATACCTACGAACTCAATCACAATAATTCTTCTAAAAGAATTCAATGAAAAAACCACTCCTCATATTTTTCTTTGTAATTGTCGCCTTTGTCGAATCTGTGTGGATTCTGAAATCAGAAGGATTCTACTATATAGATGAATGTGCACATTATATGTACAGTCGGTATATAATCGACTCGATCCCGTTAACACCACATACATGGCATAGACCATTACCTCGATGGTTATTCGCTCTTCCGGCTCAATTTGGACATGAAGTTTCTATGTTTTTCGCAATGGTTGTTTTTCTGTGGCTCCTTTTTATCACATACCGTATTGCGGAGATTAAAGGAATAAAGCATGCCGAATGGATAGTGCTACTGACCGGCCTTCAACCAATCCTATTTGATTTATCTTATGCAGTGATGGCAGAAATGCCCACTGCTTTCGTACTGACTCTTTCATATTACTATCATATCAAAGGAAAACATGGTTGGAGTCTCACAATTGCATCACTTCTTTTTCTCTGCCGGAGTGAAATGTACTTCTTTGCCATTTTACTTTTCTTTATATACCTGCACAAACGCGAATGGAAAATTTTACCGCTGGTTGCTCTAGGTCCAATAATATGGATCGGAGCATCAACAATAATCAAGGGCAATATACAGGCCTTCTTTAAAAGCTGGATTCATTTTTCCAGCTTAGGGAAATTTATTCCAGGAGTATCTGTAACACACTATTTTGCGAATCTTCAGACAATTTTTGGATATGCTCAGCTTGGGCTTTTCATAGCAGCGGTCTTTTTTATTCTACGAGCCAAAAGAAGTAAAGAGTTCGGCCTCTTGTTTGCGACAATCGCAACCACACTCATTTTTCATACGATCACAGGTGCTGAAATATTTCATATATCTGCAAGCATTGGTGAATTGAGATACATTGCTGCAATAGGTCCTTTATTTGGAATTGTATCCACATTCGGTTTCTCTGAAATCTCCGAAAGAATAAAGCTTCCATGGCCTAGTCTGATTTTTTACTTAACTATCTTGAGCCTTGTTGTTTTTCAATGCTCTATTCAAACACATCCAAGACGTTGGGCAATATATGAACGCATTTTATTGAGAATGGCATATTCAATACGGTCTGAGCATCCCAAAACCATGCTGCTCAATAACAATTGTGTTGTTGCTTATGCATTAGATGTCCCTCCAACTGGTACCGCCTATTTTTCTCCATTGAATAAACATACGCTTCAGAAATATCCGGAATGCCTAATTTTCTGGGATCCATTCGCGTCAAATTCAATTTTTTCGCAAACAGAACTTTCGAAAGAAAAGTTGTTACAGGATAGCACAATTCAAGTATTGGATAGGGATAACTATTGGAAGGCAGAGTACCTACTACTATACCGAAATTCAAAGGGTATGCAGCATCAAAATAATGACGATAATTCCTCAAATTTTCAAAATTGAGCATTCCTGCGGACAAATATTAAGCCTAATATCATTTTTTTACTTGGAACTTTTAGGAACAATAAGTACTTTACCATTGTCAAGTAACAGTACACCGAACTTGCTTCTTTGTGAGAATCACCCCAAGCCATAGTGCAAGGGATTTTGCTTCTGTAGTATGTTGATGGATCAGGTTTTTTATCCCGCATTGTAGAAGCCATCATCGAGCAACCACCACTCGGTACTTTTGTTCGCTGATTTTTTTCGCAAGAACTGGTAGCTGCGGCGTACACCGTCTCGATGGGTTATCGGGGTAATTTTTAAATGAAAGGATTTGTTCCATGGAACAAGGAACAGTCAAGTGGTTCAATGGTGCTAAAGGTTTTGGATTTATTTCTCGTGAAAGTGGCGAGGATGTATTCGTCCATTATAAATCTATCGTTGGTGAAGGTTATAAAACCCTCAATGATGGCGACAAAGTGCAATTCGAAGTTCAAAAAGGACCCAAGGGCCTACAGGCTGTAAACGTTTCCCGCGTGTAACAGACTTTATTTATTCCCTGCGAATTACTTTTCTACTTTAACAAGTTAGCAGGGATTCTTTCAAATCGTATCTACCAGAAGGTGTCGCGTAGTTCCAAAACTGACTAAGCAGTTAGTGTAATAGAATTTCGCGACACATAGCTTGTCATTGTTTTTTTGTACTTTTATAACGTACTTTTTTAATCATTTAACTCATCGCTGATAAATATCGATATGTGGACAATTACTTAAGATTTACCGAACTCTCTTCTGAATCAAACCTTCAGTTTCGCTTTCCTTTTTAACAATTAACACATTATCCATTCTCTTTATAAATTCAAATTGAGATGGAAACATCCTTTTTTTTTCATACATTATTCTCAGAATTAAAACGGTTTATAATAAGTACAAGGTCATTCATGAAAAGTACAGTTCCTGAGAAACCACAAATGAACGTGAACTGGCATCTTTTAACTTCGGACGAGACACTTCAGAAGTTGAATACACGGTCAAGTGGACTCACAAATAAGGAAGTCTTAGCATGTCAGGAACAGTATGGTTCGAATGAATTAAAAGGAAAAGAAGGCGTATCTCCATTAGTCCTTTTTATTAGCCAATTTACAAACTCGTTAATCATCATCTTAATTATCGCCGGCATAATTTCTGCGATTATTGGCGAGGGCGTTGAAGCGATCGCTATCATCGTTATTGTTATACTTGCTGGAATTCTCGGCTTTCTGCAAGAATATCAGGCAGAAAAAGCTATAGAATCGTTGCGCAAGATGGCAGCTCCCTATGCAACAGTGCTGCGGGATGGGATTGAATCGAGCATGCCAGCACGTGATTTGGTTCCAGGAGATATTATTCGTCTTCGGACAGGTGATAAAGTACCAGCTGATGCACGTTTAATTGAAGTGATGAACCTTAAAGTTGATGAAGCTCCTCTAACGGGTGAATCTGAATCTGTTGAAAAAGTAATTTTCCCATTATCGCAAGAAGGTGAAGTATCACTCGGCGATAGATTGAACATGCTATATATGGGAACTGCGGTTGTATATGGACGAGGAAAAGCTGTTATCACTTCCACTGGAATGGCAACCGAGTTCGGAAAAATCGCGGGATTATTACAAACAACTGAATCCCGAAGAACTCCACTTCAAGTCGACCTCGATAAGGTTGGCCGAGTTCTTGGAATTTTTTCCATCGTACTGGCAGCAGTGATAAGCATTTTCGGCGTTTTTCGAGGATATGCAATTATTGAAATGTTTATTTGGGGGGTCGCATTGGCAGTAGCTGTTATTCCAGAAGCACTTCCTGCCGTCGTAACCATAAGTTTAGCATTAGGTGTACGTCGAATGGTCAAGCGTCGTGCTCTGATTCGCAAATTACCCGCAGTTGAAACACTAGGCGCCACAACAATAATTTGTTCCGACAAAACGGGCACTCTGACCAAAGATGAAATGACCGTCCGTAAAATATTTGCTAATGGGAAGCTTATCGATGTGCTCGGAGCTGGATACGTTCCCGAGGGATCCTTTTTGCTTAATGGTTCTTCATTTGATCCGCGGCAAGATCGCGATATTTCCAATCTATTCTATGCCGGTATTCTCTGCAGCGATACTATACTTCAGCAGCAAGGTAACGAGTGGAATGTGCTGGGAGATCCAACAGAAGGAGGCATTATAGTAGCAGCAGCTAAGGCAGGAATTATCCGCGAAGAGATTGTGAAATTATTTCCGCGAATTAATGAAATCCCATTTTCATCACAACGTAAACGAATGACCACGATTCATCAATTTAACGAAGGGCTTCATGCATTCAGCAAAGGGGCGCCCGAGGTTATTTTAGGAACCTGTTCTGCTATTTACGATGACGGCAAACGCAGATCAATCACAGATGACGAACGCAAGCAAATCATAGAAACAGCCCACAATTTGGGAAAAGATGCTTTACGTGTTCTAGCACTTGCAGAAAAGCCCTTTGCACCCGGAGATAAAGTTGACGAATCGGTTGAACATGACATGGTTTTTCTCGGTTTGGTTGGCATGATAGATCCACCGCGACCAGAGGCAAAAGAAGCAATAAAGCTATGTGAGCAATCCGGCATAAAACCGGTTATGATTACAGGCGATCATAAAGTAACTGCAGTTGCTGTCGCTCAGGAATTAGGATTATTGAAAGATGGAGGAGTCATTACAGGTGTTGAACTTGAGCACTTGTCTGATGAAGAGTTAGACAAGCGAGTCGAAACTATTAATGTCTACGCTAGAATTTCTCCCGAGCATAAAATGCGCATCGTAACTGCATTTATGAATCGTGGACATGTTGTTGCTATGACAGGCGATGGTGTAAATGATGCTCCTTCATTGAAAAAAGCTGATATCGGAGTTGCGATGGGGATCACTGGTACTGATGTAAGCAAGGAAGCGTCTGACATGATTTTAACCGACGATAATTTTGCATCGATAGTCTCGGCCGTGGAGGAAGGTCGAAGCATTTTTGAAAACATTCGCAAATATCTCATATTCTTACTCAGTGGCAACATGGCAACTGTATTTGCGATGATTTGTGCGCTCGTTTGTATGTTCCCATTACCATTAGCAGCTGTACAGATTCTCTTCATCAATTTTATCATGGATGGAATAATAGCAATTGCGTTGAGTGTTGAACCGCCTGAACCAGGTATTATGCGTAAAAAGCCTCGGGATGTAAAAGAGGGGATATTGAATGCTCGAGTAATTTGGAGTATTAGTAGTATCGGTATTTGGATTGCGCTCGTTACAGTTTGCGTATTTGTCTGGGAATTGTCCAATGGTTATTCCACTGAACATGCTGTAACCGTTTTCTTTCTTACGCTTATACTATCCCGACTATTCAACGGAATTAATTGCAGATCGATGGAAGATTCAATAGTCAAGTTAGGATTTCTGACAAACAAACCACTCATTTATGCAACATTCTTCGCGCTATCGTTAACAGCGATTATTATTTACCTCCCATCACTTCAGGAACCATTTAAGACTGTTTTTCTGAGTTCTAGGGAAGTCGTCGTCTCCCTCCTATCTTCGTCGACCGTTCTTATCATGGCAGAAATTCAGAAATTTATCCGCCGAAAAACAATAATCCAGGAATCAATCTTTAACAAAATCCTGCCGGCATAATTTTGTAATTCAAACAAACCTGTAACCGTAAGGATATTTGAGTCACTTCGATTTTATCGAAGTATCCTTCAAGTCATTCTATGAGGATCTGTCACAACAATAAATATTATAACTATTCAGTAGAAGGTGCCCGTCTAACTTGACTTTTCCAGTAAAGGAAGAATGGGATACCAATTAGGAGCAAGAGGAGACCTACCAAAGAATCGGCGGTTTGTTCGACAAGTGTATTAATCACGAACCAGGTAGCGACAAGCACAAAAAGGAGTGGAACATAGGGATATCCCGGCACTCTGAAAGCTCTATTTGCTGTCGGATTTTTTCGACGGATAATAAACACCGCAATAGCACCAAGAACAAAGAAAATCCATCCGGCAAAAATCACATAGGTAAAAAGTTGGTCATATGTTCCCGTTAATGTAAGAATCGAAGCCCACACTCCTTGAATTAGCAATGCCTTGCTCGGTGTTTTATATTTTGGATGAACTTTCCCAAGCCCAGGGAAGAAAAGTTTATCGTTCGACATTGCGAATGAGACTCGTGCTGTAGCCATACAGGTCGTATTCACAGTTCCAAACGTTGAAATCATGACACATAACGAAATAATTGCTCCGCCATATCCTTGAAATACGCGTTCCATCATATCGGCAGCTACGAGGTTCGATTTGGCCATCTGATCAATTGAAAGCACATAGAGATAAGCTAAATTTGTGACTGCATAAATAATGATAATAATTATTGTCCCAAGTATAAGCGCCCGAGGAATATTTTTTTGTGGTTCCTTCACTTCGCCTGCAAGGTATGTTAAATTATTCCATCCATCGTAAGACCAGAGAGTAGCTATCATCGCAATTCCAATAGCTGAGAGAAGATTACCGGATGTTGGACTCCCCCAGAGTGGAAAGAAATGATCCGCATTACCCTGCCCCGCGGTAAATCCAAGTATTACAATTCCAGCTATTGTGGCAATTTTTAAAAACGTAAAAAGATTCCCTACAAATCCACCAAAATGCACACCGTAATAATTCACAATTGTGAGTCCCATTATAGCAGCAATCGCGACAAGTTTTAATCCAATATCCGCACCGGGATGGATATTACCAATCAAGGGAAGTTGCCACTGTTCAATTTCCGGGCTGAAGTGAGGAAGATCGATGAAGTATCCAGAATACTTAGCAAATGCGACTGCAATTGCAGCAATGGAGCCTGTTTGATAAACTACAAAGGTCGTCCACCCATAAAGAAATGCAATAAGATCGTTATATAAGACACGGAAGTAGACATATTGTCCACCTGTATCGGTAATCTCACTTGCAATTTCTGCATTGGTCAACGCCCCTGCAAGTGTAAGCAATCCAGTAAGAATCCAGACAAAAATCATAACACCGGGAATTTGCACTGCCGCTGCGACATTTGCTGGAGTCAGAAAAATACCAGAACCCACAACCGATCCAATAACAACCATCACTGCCGATGTTAGTCCTAACCGACGGGCAAGGCCTGGAGTTTCAGATATCGGTAATTGGGATTTTATCATTGTAGAACCTCAGGCCAATTTCCACATTTACAAATGGAATTTTAGGCTTGCGAAGTTGTGTGATTCGAATGCGACAAGATGATTATCCGCCAAAGATAATAAGCTGCACTTCTTCAGGTAGCAATGAACTCAACGAGCCCATTACATTTCCCCTCAGTACGGATGCGAGCATACTGCGTTTTGTGGCTCCCATGATTACGCGCTCCACACCGAATGTTGCGGCTTGTTCGGCAATCGTATATCCAATCTCATAGCTTGGGATAGAGATAATCTGGAAATCGATCCCGGATTCGGCGCATAATTGTTCGATATGTTCCTCCGCACCATTGACCTTCATTTCCATCTTTTCAGGCAAAGCCCCTACAGAAATTTCTTTGATACGGAGAATGAAAAGTAACGCATTGCGCTGTTTTGCTTCATCGATAGCAAATTTGAGCAGCCGATCATTCACATCCTTCAACGCAAGCAGGAATTTTGTGGAAGGAATGTATGTCCGCCGGCGTTTTCGTGTTGGCTGAGCTTGAACGGGAACGGTTTCAATATGAACAGGTTTCGATGCAAGCTTCCATTTCACTGCCTGACGTGCGGCTAAACCTACGAAGAGAATTAATCCCGCAAAAATGGTAGCTTCGTGCTTTTTCACTGCAATCGAGACTTCGATACAGAAAAGGATACAAGCTGAAATAAGCATGAGTACTTTTACATACGATTTCATACTCACAGTTTTATCGGTCGCTGTCGAGCCGAGGTTTATAACCATCGCTCCTACCAAACCAATGGCATAAAGGTGCGAAAGTGTTTCAACGTCCTGGATAACTAATAAGACTGCTATTGGTATTGCTGTTGTAATAATAAGGGGGATTATCGGAACACCATGATTATTGAGTCTTCGTAGCGATAAAGGAAGTTCCTTATCGACAGCCATTAAAAATTGAATAGAAATAAGGTCATTGAGTGCAGTATTACCTGCGGAAATGAGTAGAATACCAAGTGAAAAGGCAACAAACCAGCCAAACCATGCACCAACGTAGTGTTCCCCAAGAAAACGAAGCATATCTTCCCTGTGATCGCCGGGATTGAGTCCTTGAATAGCATGCATCGCAAGTCCCAAGAGAAGGTTTGCAATGATCACTTTGGCGAGAACTGATAGAATTGCACGCCTTGAATCGCGTGCTGGGTCTTTCATCAATCCGGTCATATTCGAAATTGCCTCAATGCCGGATAAGCTGAGGATGAATCCGACAAATAGTCCCCAATTATGGAAGAATCCACCCTGAGGTCGAATGATAGTCGCTTCCCGAATAGCCGTGCCTGTAGAAGCTAAAATTATCGTTAATAGGGTAGCAAGTGTAAAAGCTGAGATCAATAAAGCCAATCCACCAGAGTGTTTCGGCCCGAACCAATTAACAGCTCCAATAGCCGCAATAATGATTATTGCCCATAACGCAGGATGCTCAAGATTAAGGTAATGGCATGCGTCTAAGACAGATAAGGCCATCGTCACCACATAATCGGCAGCTAATAAAAGAGCGCCAATAACTGCTAAGAACTGTGAACGATGATAGACAGAACTATAGACACCTCCACCGTGAGGATATAGCCTGCAAATGGTGATATAATTGATGGCTACGAGGGTCGTAAGTGCCATCATAATACTAAGATGCCAGAAGCTTGAGTAACCGGCAAGAGCGAAACCTAAACCCATCACATAAGCAACACTGGTTCCCCAATCACCGTCAAGAATAGATGCACTGCGGAGCCACCCTAGGACACGGGGGCGACTTGTAGCAAATTCCTTCACTCCAGTACGTGCGGGTGAAGGTTTAATACTCTCAGATTCCAAAATTCACATTTCCGAGTTCAACAAAAAGGAAGCCGAGGCCGCGTAACGACCTCGGCTTGTCATAAAGACGGGTATAATAGTACTACTTTATACGAATGGAAGCAACGACTTTTTCAAAAGGTGGTAGGAAGTCCTTTTTCAAAGGAGCAAAATAAGTGAGAATAATCCTGTAAATTTTGTCATTTTTGACCATAAAATACATTCGTCTATCAATATTCTTGGCTGGTGAGTAATTGACAAAAATCGCTTTTTCACCACTGACCGTTGTCTCTTTCTTCAGGGTTGGTTTAATCGTTTTTGTGTTCTGCTCAACTACCTTTTCGACAGTCAGTTTCTTTGCAGGAAGAACGTCTATAGTGATATCACAGTCTAATCGCATTCCGTCTTTTGCACCTGTGAATTTTACACCAGAGATCATATCACCTTTTTTCGGTAGTACTGTCGGCCCAAAATTTGCCGGATATTCAAGCTGTAATTGATTATCAGAATATTTCTCCACCTCGGTGAATGGAATTGAAATGTCGATACCCTTAGGAACAACAATTTTCTTTGGTAGAATTAACGTGGCTAGTACTGTATCAAGTATAAACTTACCTGGTTCATAAGTCCTATTGAATCCAGAATATTGAATGTAATAAATCGTAGAGTCCTTTAGTGTGGCAATTCGGGTTGCTGTGATTTTCGTTTGTTCATCATAAGCGCCTGCATATGTGACCTGTTTTGCTGCCAAATCTTCCAGCTTTGCATCGCTTATTCCTTTGATGGTAAATCCAGCTGTTTCTTGATCTGTTTTGTATGCTTCAATATATTTCACATAGTCCTGCATCGTGTCGCTTCGTTCTGATGCGATGATGATTTGTACTCCATCTGGTTTCCGTGGATCGCGTGTGAAGAACTTATCAGCAACTTCAATAGATGTATATAGAAGTACACGACTTGGTTCCTTCACAACATACCAATCTTTCGGATACATGAATGAAACCTTAAAAATTGGATCCTGAAAATGGTCCCATTCTTTTACTTCTATTGCTGTGTCCTTAGAACATCCTGTCATAATCGCTAACGCTCCTAGGAGAATCAGCAGTATGTTATTTCTCATCGCAGTTCCTTTCGTTTTTAGAATACTGTTGAAGAAATGTTATTGATAAAATATTTAAATTCACTATTGATTTTCTTTCAATTTGAGGAGATCCTCAAGATATTTTTTTGCTTCCTTGTTTTTTGGATCTAATTCGAGCGTTCGTTTATATTCCTTGATGGCTTCGTCAATCTTATTGAGATTCTGATTACACTGACCTATTAGCAAGTGTGTCTGCGCCATGTCATCTTTGAACTTTAATGATTTTTTCAGTGTGACAATTGCATCTTCCCACTTCTTTCTAGATTTTTCTGGATCAGTTTCTTTCAGCATCATATTTGCTATAGCTATCATTCGATATGAATCTGCTAATTCAATTCGGTACTTTACTTCAGCGGTATCAATTACCTTAATAGCTAATTCGAACTGTTTTTTCCCGGATTCATAATCTTTCATCTGATAGTAGCAGAATCCCAGATTAACATATGCAGGGGCATACTTTGGATTTTGGTTAATAGCGTTTTTAAGCACCGCAATAGCGTCTTCATATTTTTCTAATTGGATCAAGCATAAAGCCAAATTAATCGCTGAGCCTACCGCTGATGTATCAATTTGAATACGTTTTCTAAAACTGTCCGCCGCTTTTTCCCACTCTTTATATTTCATCCAAACTGTACCGGTTTCACCAAGCATATATGACCGAGCTTGGATTGTCTGTGTTGTATCTTTAAGGGATTCCTCAAATGCTTTTACGGCAAGTGAATCCTGTTTTAATTGTTTATGTGCAGAACCCAACCACCGGTAATCATCAGAATCCATCGTATCTATAGTCGCAAGTTTTTTAAATGCATCGACAGCTTTTGCATAATTCTTGTCATTCAATAGTCCATAAGCATAAGCACGGTTTGCCAGTGCCGAATTTGGTTCTACTTTCAGGTATTCTTGTGCAACACCAAATGCATCTTTATACTGTTTACTGACAAAAAGTGCTTCCAAATACATCGCTTGAATATCCTTGGGTGGATTTTTTTCTCTCGCAAAATATTCTTTAAATGTCTGGACGCATTTTACCCATTGCTTTGCCCTATAGAACAGACGACCCAACTCTAGGCGTGCTGAATCGTTGTTTGAATCTAAATTTAGTATCCGACTATAGACTTGTGCAGCTTGAGTATACTGACGCTCTTTTTTATAAACTTCTGCAAGTTTATAGAGAACAACGAGTTGTGCTGTATCGAGCTCCAACGATTTCTCGTAATTCATGATTGCCATCGGGGCAACTTTTTGCTTGACGTATGTATCGCCTAGTATTTCGTAAGCAGCGGATATAGCTGGATCCAATTCTTTTGCCTCTGAAGCTGCTACCTGGGCGCCGTCAATAGAATCTGTAGCCAATAAGGTTAAAGCATACTCAATGAGTAGCGGAACGTTTTTGGGTTGTCCTTTTGGCCTTGCTTTAAAGCCTGCTCTTGCAGTTTCGTATGCGCCCTTAAAATTCTTTTGCATACGCTGTATCCGAGCAAGAATCGTATAACCTTCCATCATTTCATCTTCTAGCTGAACGACTCGCTTAGCGGCATATTCAGCTGAATCCAACATTCCAATTTGTAGATATGCTTGTGCAAGTAGGAGCCATCCATTTTCATCCCTGGAATTGTTTTGAAGAAAAGAATAACAAAAGGGCACAGCTTCTTGAGCTCTTTTTTCCTTCAACAACTCTTTTGCTTTGTCAAGCTGTGGTTGGCTTAAAAGTGTGCAGGAAATTGCAAGAATAAATATCAAGGTTAAGGAAATTTTGCGTTTCATTTATGGTTCACTCCGCATTAATCTGAATAGTCCGATATGGAAGTACAACAGGTACTAATCCCTCCTGCTGAATAATTTTTTGACCTACATGTGAAAGCACTAATGCACTGAATCCCAAGGTGTTTTTCTCTTTCGATTCTGCATTATTAAGATACAAAGAATAATGGAATGGATAAAGAGCTTGATGAAGTTCTTGCTGGCCCGGATAGCAATCTTTAATCTCACCGTTCTCGGTTTTTATTCGAATAGGAATCACCTTAACATTTACGTTTTTTCCTATCACAAGCGAGGAAGCCACACATCCAACACTATAGATATTAGCTGAGACGTATTGAATAACTTCGCGCTGCAGATTGAATGCTACAGCGGGTTCGATTTGCTTGGCAGATGGAAAAAATTTAGTCTGAAGGAGTTCATACATCCCGGAGTTTCTTCCAGTCAGCACGAGTTCGATCTTATCTGTAAAATGGTTGTTCGCTAGATTCCGCCACTCAGTAATTTCTTTCGTAACAATCTGTTTCGCGGATTCAGCAGTGAGATAGGAAATTGGATTTTGCTTATTTACAATAAACGCCACGCCATCTTCAGCAAATCGGTTTTCGACAACCTTTTTAGAAATCTGTTGTGAGACTTGAATCTCTTCCTGATTAAAAGGTCGATCAATAACAATACTATACACACTATCATTTAGAAGCCCCACAATGGCTTCACGTGTTGAAGTACCGCGTACTTCGATTTTCAGATTTGAGTACAGGCTAGTGTATTGATTTACCTCTAGTTGCATTATCGGGATATATGGATCTGCAACTAGAATATAAAGAGGCAGTTGAACAGTTACATCCTTTTTCTTACAGCCGCTGGAGACTAATAATACTGCAAGTAGCAAAAGGAAAAACTTCATTCTCCATCTTCCTCCGTTTCTTGCATACGTTTCCGCATCCGAGTATAGACAATTCGATATATTCCCCACAAGATAAGTACAACTCCGAATGTAATGCGTAATTTTGCTGGAACATATTGAAAGACAAAACCAGTCAGTAGCACTATACCAAACAATATAGTTATTGTCGCGACGACATATCCAAGATATACAGGAATATCAAATATTTTAGTCTTCATACGAACGAATGAAAACAAACAAAGCTGATAAGATGTTGTAACAGTTCACATAAACGCGTTCTGTCTTCACCCGCTTATCAGCTTTGATGTCGAAATATATTTAGTTATTGCCTATTACCAGTCAACCTGAACCGGAATGGAATAGATACCCACACCGAAACAGGTCCTTTTTGCATCACTGCAGGAGTAAAGACCCATTGTTTTGCTGCATCTTCAGCTGCTTGCACGAAGATTTCCGCATCACTCTTGAGTGTAACAACC
>Ga0233423_10000147_pt1 | contig 42579 bp, 45 predicted proteins | sample Watercolumn_Mata_FD_180713 | JGI IMG/M metagenome (GOLD analysis project Ga0233423, IMG submission 180713) | Freshwater microbial communities from Lake Matano, South Sulawesi, Indonesia - Watercolumn_Matano_2014_112_MG | ecosystem: Environmental > Aquatic > Freshwater > Lake | place: Indonesia... | reverse complement strand
TGGTTGATTTAAACCAACAGGGGACCATTACTCTAGGAGCGAGTGTATGAGCCCCCTTTTTTATTTGACCTGGTCTCTTGGATTTAGTAAAATTAGCTAACAGGTTTTTTTATTTTAAACCATTAAAACAATGACTACTTTCATTCTTTTGTTCATTTTCGGGTATCTTTTGGGCTCTATCCCCTCGGGCTACATAATTTCCAGGAAAAAAGGCGTTGACATTAGGACCGTGGGCAGCGGAAACATAGGGGGAACCAATGTTTCCAGGGCCTTTGGCCTTAAATGGGGGGCTTTAGTCGGTATTTTAGACATACTTAAAGGCATAATTCCTGCATATCTGGCAGGTCTTTTTTTAACCAATGACTGGCAGATTGTTCTGGTTTTGTTATCCCCTGTTTTGGGGCATATTTTCCCTGTCTGGCTGAAATTCAAGGGAGGCAAGGGCGTGGCTACCACTGCCGGAGTGCTCCTGGTCATTCTAAGCTTCAAATATATAGCTGTCCTGCTGGCAACTGTTATTATGGTCCTGCTTGCTTTGGGAATGGTAAGTTTTGCCAGCCTTGTTTTGGCTCTCCTGATACCCTTAGCCCTCTGGAACTCTTTCTATTCATATCCCTACCTTGCCCTGGGTTTGATTCTGATGCTTCTCATCTGGTGGGCTCACAGGGAGAACATCCAGAGGATTAAAAACAAGACAGAGCCCAAGATTTTCAAGAAAAAATTACAAACTAACAATCAATAACATGCCTAAAATAGGTTTGGTAGTTGACGGGGTGGCTGATCTGCCCCCAGAACTAATACAAAAGCACAATATAGCGGTGGTTCCGGTAAAAATGGATTGGCCGGAACTGGAAACAATCCCAGGGGAAAACACGTTCAAAAAAATAAGGGAAGCTGAAAAGAGGGGTGTGAAAAGCTTTGGCAAGACCTCCCAGCCTTCTCCTAAGGATTTTCTCAATGCCTTTAAGCAGCAACTTCCTTTGTTTGACCAGATTATCTGCACCACCGTCACCTCCAAACTTTCAGGAACATATAATTCAGCTGTCCAGGCCAAACTTATGCTTTCTGAGCAGGAAAAGGAAAGGATTTTCATCGTGGATTCTCTGAATGCCTGTTGCGGGGAGGCGATGCCCACTCTAAAAGCCCTGGATTTAATAGCCCAAGGTAAAGAGGCAAAGGAAATAGTCAAAGAAATGGAGGAGATGGTTCCCGGAGTAAAGCTCTACGGACTTTTTACGGACCCCAAATGGCTGGAAGCTTCGGGCAGGCTTTCCCATGTCCTGGCAGAATGGGTCAGAAAGGTGCAGAAATTAGGGGTTTACCCACTTTTGGGAATCAGGAAAGGGTTATTAACCTCAATCGGCATTAAAACCGGAGTTAAAAGCTTTCCTACCGCCCTATTTCATGAGCTGGAATCAAAAACCAAGAAGTCATTGGGACAGGGCAAAAAAGTCAGGATAGCCATTTGCCACGGAGACAATCCGGCCCTGGCCCAGGAACTGAAGCAATTGGTGGAAAAAAACCTCCCAGGGGTTGAAGTTGCCTTCATCAGCCTGATTGACGATATTTTGGCTGTGATAGTTGGTCCGGACTCTTTGATAGCGACCTGGACCGAACTCTAAAAATATGAACATCCAATTTATCATATCCTGTTTGTATTTTTTCCTTCCCGCCTACTTCACCAACATGATTCCTCCTATTGCCAGGAGGATGAAGCTCTGCGATTTTCTGGACAAACCAGTAGATTTCAACAAAACCTTCAACGGAAAGCCATTTCTGGGCAGCCATAAGACCTGGAGGGGGGTTATTTGCGGCATTTTGCTAGGTTTAATCGTTATCTGGTTGCAGATAAAACTTTTCCAGTTTCCTGCAGTACAGGAGATAAGCTTTTTCGACTATTCTGGGCCAGATGTCTGGGTTTTCGGGCTTTTAATGACAACCGGAGCCGTGTTCGGGGACCTGCTGTTTGCTTTTGTTAAACGCAGGCTGAATATAGAGCCGGGAGGGCCCTTCATGCCTCTGGACCAGACCAATTACGTGGTAGGGGCAGCCATTTTCTTGACTGGGTTTTTGAAACTTAATATAATGGTTTGGGTAACGCTTTTCATCGCTACCTTCCTGTTGCACATACTGTTCAACAGGATAGGCTATTTATTAGGCATTCATAAGAATAAATGGTAAACATATGGACCAATCTTTAACTCAAATCCTCTGGCAGAAATTAATAGAGCTTTCTCCCCCGGTCTTTTGGTCAGGGGTAATCATAATAGTGGGCCTGATATTTTCCAAATGGATGGAAATACTGACAGTGGGCTTCATAGAAAGGCTCAGAATAAACCAGTTGCTGAAGATGCTGGGAGCAGAGGAAATACTCTTGAGGATAGATTCCAGGCTTAATGCGCCTAAATTCTTCGGAGCCATAGTCAAATGGTTCTTCATTATTGTATTTCTTATGGCCGCTTCAGATGTCTTGGGCATGCACCAGTTCAGCCAGTTTTTGAGCAACGTGATTGGGTACTTCCCCAACATCTTTGTTTCGGTCCTGATTTTCCTGGTAGCCCTGTATCTGACTGATTTTTCCCAGAAACTGGTTTTGGGAACATTGGAAAGGGAAAGAATCACTTACTCCAGGTTTTTAAGCAGGTCAATCGTCTGCGGTATCTGGCTTTTTGCAATCTTATCAATTCTTTACCAACTAAAAATCACTCCTTCCCTGATTTTGGTTGCCTTTATAGGGATGGTCCTGACCATTTCTCTGGCCGTAGGCATTGCCTTTGGCCTGGGAGGCAAGGACCTGGCAGCCAAGATATTAAAAGAGCTTGAAGAAAAGCTCAAATAATCTTTCATGGAACATATCACTCCAGAAAATTTGAAGGAGATGATACTTCTTTCTTGCAAGAACGTGGAGAGCCGCAAGGAAGAGATAAACAAGATCAATGTTTTTCCCGTGCCCGACCAAGACACGGGAAATAATTTGGCTAAAACCCTGGGAGGCATCAGGGAAGCCATTGAAAACAAGGAATTCAAAAATTTGGGCGAGCTCGCGGGAGCTGTTTTGGACGGGGCCCTGACCACGGCCCAGGGAAACGCCGGAGTAATTTACACCGGCTTTTTATCTGGCTTTTTATCTGTTTTGGGAGACCAGCCGGCCGATGCCTTAAAGCTGGCTTCGGCTTTTGAAAAAGGGGAAGAAAGGGCCATCCAGTCCATCCAGAATCCCAAGCAAGGCACGATTCTGGACGTAATAGGTGCAGTGGCCAGGACTTTTAAGGAAGAAGTGGGGCAAGAAAAGGACATAATGAAAATATTCAAGAAGTCGGCTGAAAACGCCAGGGAGGCCTTGCTGGCCACCAGGGAAAAGATGGAAATATTCAGGAGGGCCAACGTAGTTGATGCCGGAGGCCTGGGATTCCTGATAATCCTTGAAAGCTATCTGGATGCCTTGGGCGTTTCAATAGGCCCGGCTTTCTCTTTTGAGGAAAAGCCTTCTGAAAAGGTGAAGAGATTCATCCAGAAGCTTTCCTACCGCTATGAGGTGGTCTGTCTGCTCAGGGGCTCCAGGGACCAGGAAAGGGCAATCAGGGAAAAACTGAAAGGTTTGGGCAACTGTCTGGACATTGTCCAGGCCAGGGACAAGATTAAAATCCATATCCATACCGACTACCCCGATGATGTTAAGAATATCCTGGTGGGCACTGGCCAGGTCCAGGATATAAGGATTGAGGACATGGCCAAGGAGGTGGCGGGAGAAGAATCAGTCAGGAAAGTGGCTATTGGCCTGGTGGTTGAGGATGTGGCTGATTTGCCCCAGAAAGTTCTGGAAAGATACCAGATTGCTACTGTTCCTTTGATTATGGACTGGCCGGAAGGAAAAGATCTGCCCGGAGAGAATGTTTTTCAGAAAATGAGGGAAGCGGAAAAAAGAGGCGTCAATCCTTTCCCCAAGACTTCCCAGGCAATACCCCGCTCATATACAGACGCTTTCAGAAAACAGCTGGAAAACTTTGAAAAAGTGTTTTGTCTGACTTTAACCTCCAAGGTTTCGGGCTGCTACAATTCAGCCAAGCAGGCTGAAGCATATATTTCCAAATCCAGCAGGATATTCGTAATGGATTCTTTGAACGCTTCTTCCGGACACGCTTTACTGGCTTTAAGGGCCATGGAACTCATCCAGGAGCAGAGGGAAATCGATGATGTGATGGAAGAGGTAAAGAAACTTATTCCCAAGACCCACACCTACATTATTTTCGAGGACCCCAAATGGGTGGAAGCAGGGGGCAGGGTGAGCAAAGGCCAGGCCAACTGGATAAGGAGAATGAAAAAGGTGGGGCTTTTTCCCATTACCACCATCAAAGACGGAAAGGTGGTCAAAGGAGGCATTGTCCATGCCAAGGATATGGCCGAGGCTTTGTACAAAAGGATAGCCAGGGAAACCGATTCCGAAAGAAGGAAGGGCAGGAAAATCAGGGTCATAATTTCTCATGCTGACAATCCAGAAGCAGCGGAAAATCTGAGGCAGCTGCTTAAGGGCATAAAGGCAGAAGTGCCTTTCATGTCTTTGGCTTCTCCGGTGATCTGCTGCCACACTGGTCCTGGCACCATTCTGGTGGCCTGGCAGGCGATTTAAACAATACCTATATATGTATATCAAAGGCGTAGGAATGACAAAATTCGATTATTCCGACAAGTTCTGGTGGCAGTTTGCCTTTGAGGCTGCCTTGGAGGCTTTGGAAGACGCAAGAATGAACATTTCCCAGATCAAAGCCATTGTGCTTTCTGCGATTTCCAGCGCTGCCGGAGGAGCGGAGCACCAGACCCACAAGACTTCTTTTCTTTCGGAACTGTTCAAAACCAATGTTCCCATCATAGAAACCCCTTCTGTCTGCGGCGGAGGGGGCGTTGCTTTCTGGCTGGCCAACAGGCTGGGGTTTGAGAATGTTCTGGTGATTGGGGCTGAAAGGCTGGTGGATAATCTGAGCGAGGTGACCACTGACTGGATTTTATCAGCCAGCGAAAGGGTTTTGGAGCAGACCGAAGGAATGATTTTTCCGGTCCAGAACGCCCTGGTCTGGCAGCAGTACATGGAAAAATACAAAGCCACCATGGATGATCTGGCTCTAATAGCTTTTAAAAACCACCAGAACGCTGTCTTAAATCCCAAGGCATACTATTTTAAGAGGCCTGTTTCTTTGGAGGAAATCAAAAAATCTCCAGTGGTTGCCTCACCTTTCAGGCTCATGGACTGCTCTTTGTCAGCCAACGGTGCGGCAGCTGCAATTCTGACCAAGGAAAAAGCTGAAGTTGAGGTGATTGGCTCTGGGTTTGCCACTGACCAGATACTGACCTTTAACAGGAAGGAATTTACTCATTTCCCGGCTACCAGGATAGCAGCTTCTCTGGCTTTCCAGCAGGCCGGATTAAAGCCCCAAGACATTGAAGTGGCTGAACTTCACGACGCCTTCACTTCGGTGGAACTTTTTTCTTACGAGGATTTAGGTTTTGCGGAAATCGGCCAGGGAGCGGAATTGATAAGAAATGGAATTGTGAATCTGGATGGAAAACTGCCGATTAATCCCTCGGGGGGATTGAAGGCCAAGGGCCATCCCATTTCCGCCACTGGCCTGGCCCAAATATATGAGATAGCCAACCAGCTCAGGCACAGATGCGAAGCAAGGCAGGTTAAGGGCGCAAGGATTGGGCTTTGCCAGAACGTGGGCGGGGCAGGAGGCAGCGTTACCGTGCATATACTTAAAAAATCATAAACCATGAAAATATTATTGGTGTATCCTCAATATCCGCCTACTTTCTGGAGTTTTAAATATGCCCTTCCTTTTGTGGGCAAGAAGGCGGCTTTCCCTCCTCTGGGGCTGCTGACCGTTGCTTCTATGCTGCCTTCTGAGTGGGAAAAGAAAGTAATTGATATGAATGTTTCCAAACTGGAGGACAAGGATATAAAGTGGGCTGATCTGGTTTTTGTTTCAGCCATGATAATACAGAAACAGTCGGTCAAAGCAGTGTTTAAGAGATGCAGGGCTCTGGGAAAAAAGATTGTTGCCGGAGGCCCGTTGTTTACCACCGGCCACGAGGAGTTTGAGAAAGAGGCCGACCATTTTGTTTTAAATGAAGCCGAAATAACCTTACCTTTGTTTTTAAGAGATTTGGAATCAGGAAAGCTTAAGCGCATATACACTTCTTCGGAATTCCCGGACATCAGCAGGACGCCCATTCCCCTTTGGAACCTGATAGACCTCAGGCCGTATTCTTCAATGAGTTTGCAGTATTCCAGGGGCTGTCCCTTCAACTGCGAGTTCTGCGACATAGTGATTATGAACGGCCGCGTCCCCCGGTCCAAATCAAAAGACCAGATACTCAAAGAGCTGGATGTAATATATGCTCGCAACTGGAAAGGCAATGTTTTCTTCGTTGACGACAATTTCATAGGCAACAAAGAAGTGCTGAAGAAAGAGATTCTTCCTTATCTGGCCCAATGGATGAAGGAAAGAAACTACCCCTTTTCCTTCAATACCGAGGCCTCCATAAATCTGGCTGACGACGAAGATTTGATGAGGCTTTTGTCGGAAGCAGGCTTTAATACCGTTTTCATAGGCATAGAGACGCCGGATGAAGGCGGTCTGAAGGAGTGCGGCAAATTCCAGAACATCAACCGCAACCTCATAGCTTCCATTAAAAAGATTCAGGGCTTCGGGCTGCAGGTTCAGGCGGGATTTATAGTGGGCTTTGACAGCGACACCCCTTCCATTTTTGACAGGCAGATAAACTTCATCCAGAGGAGCGGCATTGTTACTGCCATGGTGGGTGTATTGGAGGCCCTGCCCAAGACCAGGCTTTACAATAGATTGAACCGGGAAGGCAGGCTTCTTAAAAAATCCTCAGGCAACAATACCGAGGGCTTACTCAATTTCATTCCTAAAATGGACGTTAAAACCCTGCTGGGAGGGCACAAAAGGATTCTCAGCACCATTTATTCCCCCAAGAACTATTATCAAAGGGTCAGGACGTTCTTAAAAAACTACAAGCCTGTTAAAAACAGGGCCTGGACTTTGAGTCCGGAGGATTTCAGGGCTTTTTTGGGGTCTGTCTGGCACCTGGGCATCAGGGAAAAAGGCAGGGAATATTACTGGCTGCTTTTAATCAACACCCTCTTCCGCAGGCCCGGAATGTTTCCTTTGGCCGTGACCCTTTCTATCTACGGGTATCATTTCAGAAAATTATCAAGCAGGTAAATATATGTTTTTCCAGTGCCCAAAATGCAAAAGAATCTGGCAGCATCCCATTAAGACCTGTCCCTTTTGCATTGTTCCGGTGGAAAAGATGGTTTCTGAAAAAGCCAGGGTAATTTCAGTTTCCCGCACCAATATCACTTCTATCCAGCATCCCAAATCCCCGTTCTTTGTTTTGCTTCTGGAGGATGAAAATGGCAACAAATGGATTCAGAAAAGCAAAAAGGAATACAGGCCCGGAGAAGAGCTTATTTTGAAGCCGGACAAAAATGCGGTTGCACTCTGGAGGATAAAATACGACGCTTTAGAAGCTATAGAAAAACTGATTTTCCTTCTGGGCGGACTGGAACTTGGCCCGGAAACCAAGGCATTGGTGCTTCCCACTCTGGATTCTCCCAAGCACCCCTATTTCAGCGAAAACACCAATCCCAAGTTCTTGGATGCTTTGCTGGATTTTTTGATGAGCAGGGGCGTTAAAAATATTAAGGTTGTCGGCCAGAGCTTTGATGAGATACCCATAGAGGCTTCGGTCCAAAAATCCCAGCTTCTGGAAGTTTGCCAGCGCAGAGGGGTTCTGCCTTTCGACCTGGCCAAAGGAAGCTTTATTAAAAAGCAATCAGGCTTGGAGATTTCCAGCCAGGTTTTTGAAAATGATCTGATAATAAATCTGCCCATCCTGAAATCAGGCAGGGCCTCTGCTTCCGAAAATCTTCTGAAGCTTCTGAAAAAAGAATCATACCTCGGCTCCAAATACCTTTCTTCGGACCAGGAGCTTATTGAAAAATTAATCAGGGACCTGCCCGGGATTTTGACCCTGGCTGACGCTGAATTTATCCAGAAGCCCAACAGATTCACCACTTTTCTGGGCTTGGTAATGGCCGGATTCAATGTCCTGCATTTGGACAGGGCTTTCAATGAAATTGTTTCTGAGCTGCCTGAATTCCTGAAAAACATTCAAATAGATGATGTTATAATAGTGGGCAGGGAGCTGGACGAGGTTAAATGCAAGATAAATGATTTTTGATATGAAAGCTTTGGAATTCCATAGAAAACTTAAGGGGAAAATAGAGACCAGGCCAAAGGCGAAGGTTTCATCCAAAAACCTTCATTTAATTTACACGCCCGGGGTGGCTGAAGTAACCAGGACAATAGCCAAGGATTTGGGCAATTCTTTTATTTACACTGCCCGGGGCAACAACGTGGCCATCATTACCGACGGCTCCAGGACCATCGGGGTGGGCAAGACATTTGCCGAAGCTTCTTTGCCGGTCATGGAAGGAAAGGCCGTTTTGTTCAAATCCCTGGCCGGAATAGATGCCTATCCCCTTTGTCTGGCCAGCAAGTCAGCCCGGGAAATAGTCAGGACCATAGAAATACTGGCCCCAAATTTCAGCGCCTTCAATATAGAAGACATAGAGTCGCCCAAATGCTTTGAAATAATGGAGCAGCTGGAAAAGAAAAACATCATTTCCTTTCATGACGACCAGCAGGGAGCGGCCATAGCTGTTTTGGCCGGCCTGCTCAACGCCTTAAAGGCGCTGAAAAAGGACTTGAAGAAAGTTAAAATCTGTCTGGCCGGAGCCGGAGCAGCCGGCTACGGCGTATTCAAGATTTTGAAAGAAATGAAGGTAAAGAACCTGATTGTTCTGGATTCCCAGGGCATAATTTTCAGGAACGGAAAAGAAAAAAACAGGTATTTCAGGGAGATAGCTTTGGCCACCAACCCCAAGAACATCAAAGGCGGTTTGGATGAAGCCATCAGGGGCGCCGATGTCTTTATAGGCCTGACCGGAAAAGCAGGTTTATTGAAAAGCAGCCAGGTTGCTTTTATGGTCGAAGACCCGATTATCTTCAGTCTTTCCAATCCCGAGCCGGAAATCTTGGAGCCGGAAATAAGGAAGGTCAGAAGCAATTACATCTATGCTACGGGCCGTTCTGATTTTCCCAATCAGATTAACAATGCTTCTGTTTTCCCCTGGGTTTTCAGGGGTATTCTGGATAACAAGAAAGGGGTGGACTGGAAATCCAGTGTCAGGATAGCCAAAGCCATTGCCAGTCTGGTTTCCAGGCCTTCCAGGAGCAAAATCCTGCCTAAAATATTCGATAAAAGGATTGGCAAGGCTGTTTTAAGCGGATTTTAGAGGGACTTGTAAGTATCCTTTAAAGAGATTAAAATAAACAATATTTCATGGCTGAAAAAACCATTATTTTTGAAGATAAAACAGCTTCTTTGGTCAGGGATTTATTCCTGATTTTGGCCTTTAGTTCCCTTACCGCCCTTTCCGCCAAAATCAGCTTTGTTATCGGCCCTGTTCCCGTAACCATGCAGACCTTTGTTGTTCTGCTTTCCGGATTCTTATTGGGCAGCAGAAAAGGAGCTTTATCCCAGCTATCCTATCTTTTTTTGGGTTTGGCAGGCCTGCCCTGGTTTTCTTTGGGCGGAGGTATTGCCTATCTCATGTCTCCCACTTTCGGATATATCCTGGGATTTGTGGCCGCTGCTTTTCTGGCCGGCTTGTTCAAAGAATCGGGTTTAATTAAGGATTTCAAATCGCTTTTCTTGATGCTTTTGCTCTGCAACGCTGTTATTTATTTGCCCGGGCTGATCTGGCTTTCTTTTTTCGTGGGGTCCAGCCAGGTACTTGCTTTTGGGCTCTACCCTTTTATTCTGGGGGATTTAATCAAAGTGTCTTTGGCCGCCCTATTATTAAAAAACCAAGCCATACATATATATGAAAGATAAAGTTGTTCTGATTACCGGTTCTTCCCAGGGCATAGGCAGAGCCACGGCCCTGAAGCTGGTTTCTCTGGGGGCCAGGGTTGTCCTGAATGATATAAAAGCCCAGGAAGAGAACCTCAAGAAAACAGCCCAGGAAACAGGGGCCCAATATTTTCTGGCAGACGTTTCCAAAGCAGAGGAAACTGAAAAAATGGCCCAGGAAATCCAGCAGCAGATGGGGGGCTTGGATGTTTTGATAAACAATGCGGGCATTGTCCAGGACAGGACCCTGGCCAAAATGACCCAGGAAGAATGGCAGAAGGTAATAGACATTAATCTGACCGGAGTTTTCAATGTTTCAAAATCCTGCCTGCCCTTGTTAATTCAGAGCCAGGGCAAGATTATCAATGTTTCTTCGGTGGTGGGCCTAAGGGGCAATTTCGGCCAGACCAATTACGCAGCAGCCAAGGCCGGGATAATCGGATTCACCAAATCCCTGAGCAGGGAAGTGGGCAGGTTCGGGGTAACCGTGAATGCAGTGGCGCCCGGTTTCATCGAAACAAAACTTACTGACAATCTGCCGGAAGAAATGAAAATCACTCTCAAAAAACTGACTTCTCTGGGCCGCTTCGGCAAGCCGGAAGAGGTGGCTTCAGTGATTGCTTTTCTCGCTTCTTCGGAAGCCAGCTTCATTACCGGGGAAGTGATCACCATTGACGGGGGCCTGAATTAACATGAACAAGGAAGAAATTAAAAAAATCATACCCTATCAGGAACCGTTTCTTTTTGTTGATGAAGTGGAGCGTCTGGACGACAACAATGTTTCAGGTTTTTACCAGACCTCTCCGGACGACTATTATTTCAAGGGCCACTTCGTCGGCTTTCCCATCATGCCCGGTGTTCTGGTGGTCGAGGCCTTAGCCCAGCTTTCCACCATTCCTTTAAGGAAAAGAATGGGAGATAAGCACCAGGATTTCCATTTTTTGGCCTACGATGTCAGAAGCGTCCAGTTCTACAAGTCAATCTTTCCCGGGGATAAAATAAAACTCCAGGCAGAAATACTGGGATTCTATGAGAATCGTCTGGCCCACGTCAAAGCCCAGGCTTTGGTGGGAGACGAGCTGAAGGCAGAAGCCAGATTTTCCGTGGCCGTTGTTGACAAGGAGGAATTTAAGCAAAAATACAGCAAATAGCATATGCCTGGCAAAAAACTCACAGAGCTTCTTAAAATCAAATATCCCGTCATCCAGGGAGGCATGGCCGGCATTTCAGAATCAACCCTGGTGGCCGCTGTTTCCAATGCCGGAGGATTGGGCGTGATCGGTTCCGGTTTTCTTCCTCCTTCCTGGCTGGAAGAGGAGGTTAAAAAAACCAAAGCTTTGACCGACAAGCCCTTCGGGGTGAATCTCTTGATGCAGAATCCCGGAGTGGCTGAACTGGTGAAGATAATCATCAAATACAATGTTCCGATTGTTTTTACCGGAGGAGGAAATCCTCTGCCTGTTTTCCCGTATCTCCAGGCAGCCGGGGTGAAAATCATACCGGTGGTGGCTTTGACCAGATTAGCCAAGAAGATGGAAGAAAACGGGGCTGACGCAGTGGTGGTGGAGGGTCTGGAGTCAGGCGGGCACATAGGGGAAACAACGACTTTAACCTTAATACCCCAGGCCAAGAAAGCTTTGAAGAAAATCCCCTTGATTGCCGCCGGAGGAATACATGACGCCAAAACAGCAGCCGCGGCTTTTCTTTTAGGCGCTGACGGAGTGCAGCTTGGAACCAGGTTTCTGGCCAGCAAGGAATGCCAGGCGCACGAGAATTATAAGAAGGCAATCCTGGAAGCTACTGATGAAAACATCACGGTCATAGGCAGATTTACCGGGCATCCGGTCAGAGTGATAGAGAACGAGTTTTCCAAAAAAATCAGAAAACTGGAACAGACCAACCCTTTTCCCGAAGAGCTCAGGGCCGACAGGTTTGCCGGCTCAAAAGCCAATACCGGAGACATCAGCCAGTCTTTGCTTCTCTGCGGTCTTTGCGCCGGGGAGATTTCAGAAATCAAAACCTGCCAGGAAATCATAAAAGAAATAGCTGAGGGAACAAAAAACCTCTTTTAAACCATGACCAAGGCTTTTTGTTTCTTTGCCCGAAAATTCATTGCGCCCATTGTGGAAGGTTTAGTTAAGGAAACCAGGGGCCTGGAAAACATCCCTTCAGGCAATTTTATCCTGGCCTCAAACCACCAGAGCAACTTTGACCATTTGTTCGTGCCCCTACCTATTAAAGAAAGGCTGGAGAAAATACATTTCATAGGCAAAGCCGACAACATCATTCAGGTTTTATTTGCCGGCTGGATTTACTGGCTGGCCGGCACAATTCCGGTTAACAGGAAAGCCAAAGATAAGAGAAAGGTTTTAGAAAAAGCAGTGGAGGTTTTGGAAAAAGGGGAAATCATCATTATTTATCCGGAAGGCACTAGGAACAGGAAGCAGAAAATCATGGAGGGCAAGACAGGGGCAGTGGAATTGGCCATCAGGGCCAAGGTGCCCATTGTTCCTTTAGCTCTGGTTTATAAAGACCGCAAGCCTAGGAAATTTCCTTTAAGCATTCATATCGGGAAGCCCATGTATTTTGAGGGAGAGCTGGGCTACGAGAACCTAAGGAGCGGGACCGAAAGGCTGATGAAAGAAATATATTCCTTATGATAAAAAAAATCCTCATTGCCAACAGAGGGGAAATAGCTTTAAGGATTATCAGGGCCTGCAAGGAAATGGGCATAGAGAGCGTGGCTCTGTATCCCGGTTCTGTTGACCCCGGCCAGTTTCTGGAAACCAAGATGGCAGACCAGGCCGTTTGCCTTGGCGAGGACGGAATTTTGGGATATCTGGACCAGAGGAAGATAATCCAGATAGCCAAAAGAACGGGGGCTGATGCAATCCATCCCGGCTACGGATTTCTGGCTGAGAACGGAGATTTTGCCGACCTCTGCCTTAAAAACAGGATTAAATTCATAGGGCCCAGTCCTGATGCCTTGAGAAAGCTGGGCAACAAGATTGAAGCCAAAAAGATTGCCAGAAAAATAGGCCTGCCTTTGCTGCCCGGCAGCGAGATAGCGGTCAAGGACGAGAAGGAACTCTTAAAGATTGCCAAAGAAATCAGGACTCCGTTTCTGCTTAAGGCAGCCAACGGAGGGGGCGGGGTGGGTATTGAGATGATAGAAAAGGAGGACAAGAAAAACCTTCTGGAGATTTTCAGGAAGCTGAAAAGGGAGACCAAAAACTCTTTTGATTCGGAAGAAATATTTGTTGAAAAGTTCCTCAAGAACCCCAGACACATAGAATTCCAGATTCTGGGAGACGGCAAAGGCAAGGTGATTCATTTCGGGGAAAGAGAATGCTCTATCCAGAGAAGAAACCAGAAGCTGATAGAAGAGGCTCCCTCCCCTTTTCTTGATAAGAAGATGAGGAAAAAAATGGGCAAGCTGGCAGTCAAGTTCGGGCAGTACCTCAAATATGAAAGCTTGGGAACCGTGGAATTCCTGGTTTCCGAAGACAAGAGATTCTATTTTCTGGAAGTTAATCCCAGGCTTCAGGTGGAACATCCGGTTACGGAGCTGGTTACCGGATTTGATTTGGTCAAAGAGCAGATTATGATTGCTTCAGGGGAAAAGCTGAAGATTAAACAGGGGGATATAAAATTCAGGGGCTGGGCCATGGAATTCAGGATTTATGCCGAGGACGCTTCAGACGATTTCAGGCCACACGAGGGTTTGATCACCAACTATCTGGCTCCTTCGGGCAAAGGGGTTGAGGTGCACAGTTTCTGTCAGCCCAACCAGAGGGTTTTTCCCTTCTTTGACAGCTTGCTTTCAAAGCTGGTGGTTTTCAATGACTGCCGCTCCGGCTGTATCCAGAGGGCCAAAAGGGCTTTTGAGGAATATCTGATAGAGGGCATACCCAGCCTGATTCCTTTTTACAAAGTCATTCTGGAAAACCAGAAATTCCTTAATGGAAGTTTTTCCACTGCTTTCGTCGAGAAAGAGGACCTGGCCAGCAAAATTAAGAAAAGGAAAACTTCTCCCAAAATAGAAGATCAGAAAGGAGACAACGAGGAGCTGGCCAGGACCGTGGCCTACCTCTATCTGGCCAGGCAGAAGGAGGACGCATCGCATACAAACAAATGGAAAATGGCCGAGAGGTTAAAAATATTTGAGGAATAGGCATGGAAACAGAGATAAAGATAGGAGATAAAACTTACAAGGTTGAGGTGGGAGAGATGGAAAAAGGAATCATCAGGGTCAGGATCAATGACCAGGATTATTATTTCAGCCAGAACAAGTTCGGAGAGCTGGTTTCCGTTGACAAAAAGCAGGACGAGCAGGTTTCTTGCGAGGAAAACGGGCTTTTGCTCAACGGCCTTTCGGAAAATGAAATCAGGAGCCCCATTGCCGGAGTAATATCGGGCATAGAAGTGAAAAAGGGGGATGAGATAAAACAGGGGCAAAAGGTTGTAACCCTGATTGCCATGAAAATGGAAAACGAGATTATTTCCGAGGTTTCCGGAGTTGTAAAAGAAATAAAGGTTAAAAAAGACCAGTTCGTGAACGGAGGGGACGTATTAATATTCTTGGACTAGCATGGAAAAATTCAAAACCATTTCTTCTACCAACCAGAAAGCCAAGGAATTGGCCAAAAATGGGGCCGGTCCCTGGACAGTGATAGTTGCTGAAAAACAGACCCAGGGGCGCGGAAAAAAGAAATCCCTCTGGTATTCCCCATCGGGGGGCCTCTATTTTTCAGTCGTTTTGCCCAAAAGCAACATTGAAGACCTCCAGACCCTGACCGCGCTGGCTGCTTTCATTATTGCCAAAACCTTAAAGGAAAGCTTTGGCCTGGAACCTCTGATAAAACTGCCCAATGATGTTTTACTCAACGGAAAAAAGATAGCAGGTATTCTTACCGAGAATGTGGTTGGTAAAGAAGTCAAATCTTCGGTCATGGGTGTTGGGCTGAACACCAACATCGAGAGTTTTCCCAAGGAATTGGAAAAAACCTCCACATCGCTTAAAATGGAGCTAGGCAGGAAAATAGACAACAGCTTCATTTTGGAGGAAATTTTAAAGGGGCTGAAAGAGCAATTAAAAACAATAAGCCAATAACATGGATTTCAAAAAAGAGATAGAAAAATTAAACACCAAAAAGGCCGCCTTAGAAGACGTGGAACTAATCGAGAAGCAGCACCAGAAGGGAAAGCTCACGGCCAGGGAAAGAATCGGCCTGCTTCTGGACCCGGAAACATTCATGGAGCTGGACCCTTTTGTGGAAAGCAGGTTCCATTTTTTCGGACTGGACCAGAAGAAGTTTCCAGGCGACGGGGTGATAACGGGGTTCGGGAAAATAAACGACAGGCAGGTCTATATCTACAGCCAGGACTTTTCCAAGATAGGGGGGTCTTTGGGCGAAATGCAGGGCAAAAAAATAACCAGGGTCATAGATCTGGCCCAGAAAACAGGCTGCCCGGTAATAGGGATCATTGACAGCGGAGGAGCCAGGATTCAGGAGGGCATAGCCAGCCTGGACGGTTATGCTTCAATTTTCAGGTCCATGGTCAAAGCCTCGGGCGTCATTCCCCAGATCATGGTCATTGCCGGACCCTCTGCCGGAGGAGCCTCATATGCGCCTGGTTTGTCTGACTTTATCTTCATGGTTGAGGGAATATCCCAGATGTACATTACTGGTCCGGAAGTCATTAAGTCAGTGACCGGAGAAAAGATTGCCTTGGAGGATTTGGGCGGGGCCGGGGTGCATAATTTGAAGAGCGGCTGCAGCCATTTTGTCTTTAAGTCAGAGCAGGAATGCTTTTCAGGGGTTAAAAAGCTTTTGAGCTATCTGCCCCAGAACAATCTGGAGGAAGCCCCCAAAGTGAAAAGCCTTTTCAGTGAATTCTTTGAAAGGGAGAATTTAAAAATCCTGGACCTCATTCCCCAGGATGAAAAGAAGGGATATGATATGAAAAAAGTGATTGAGGAAGTTTTTGACAAGAATTCTTTTTTTGAAGTCCAGTCAGGCTTTGCCCAGAATTCAATAACCGGTTTTGCCAGGCTGGTAGGAAATACGGTGGGCCTGGTGGCCAACCAGACCAAAGCCATGGCCGGCACAATAGACATTGATTCTTCCGATAAAATCAGCCGCTTTGTCAGATTCTGCGATGCCTTCGGCATTCCTCTGATAAATCTGGTTGATACCCCGGGATATCTGCCCGGCTCTGACCAGGAGCACAAGGGAATCATCAGGCACGGGGCAAAGCTCTTATATGCCTTTGCCGAGGCCTCGGTGCCCAAAATCAGTTTGATTCTGAGAAAGGCCTTTGGCGGAGCTTACATTGCCCTGGCTTCCAGGCCTTTAGGCTATGACAAGGTGATTGCTTGGCCATTCAGCCAGATAGCTGTCATGGGTCCTGAGCAGGCGGTAAAAGTAATTTATCGCAGGGAAATATCAGAAAGCAAAGAACCCAGGAAGCTGGAGGCTGAAAAGGTTAAGGAGCTGAAAGCCCATTTCCTTGACCCCTACCAGGCAGCCAAACTGGGCCAGGTGGACATGATTATCAACCCCAAAGACACCAGGATTGTCTTATCCAGGTGCCTGAATTCTTTGCTCAACAAGAGGGAACCAAAGGTCTCGAGAAAACACGGCAACATACCACTATGATTTTTCTAATTTTTATAGTTTCCTATCTCTTAGGCTCCTTTCCCACGGCCTACCTGATTACCAAGAAGTTTCTGGGCCAGGACATCAGGGGTATCGGTACTGGAAATGTCGGGGCCATGAACGTCCAGAGGGCCACGGGAAAAATCTATCTGTTTCTGCTGACCTTCATAATCGACGCCTTGAAAGCCGTTCTGGCCGTTTATCTGGCCCAGAAATTTTCCTACCTGGGCTATAGCCAGAACTTGGGTGTCACGGCAGCTGCTTTCGGAGCTGTCTTGGGTCATTGCTTCTCTGTTTTTCTGAAATTCCAGGGAGGAAAAGCAATATCTTCCATGATAGGGATATTTGCTTTCCTTAATTTCAAATGGCTCTTTTTGCCCTGGGCTTTTATCTGCCTGGCCTTTCTGCTTCCAACAGGATATCTGTTTTTGGGACAGTTCATGGGAACTGTTTTTCTGCCTTTGATAGGGTATTTGGTGGTGCCTGAGTATTTCTGGCTCTGCATCCTGGTGGCCATACCTGTTTTCATCAAGCAGTGGCCCCGCTTCATCCCTATGCTCAAAGGCCAGGAACCTAGGTGGTACTGGAAGATAAGAAAAAAATAATCATATGCAAAACATACTTTGGCTTATTGTCAGCTACCTTTTAGGATCTATTCCTTCCGGATTTCTGGTTTCCAATTTATCCGGAAAGGATATTTTAAACATCGGCTGGAGAAAAACATCCGGCTCAAATGTTTTCATGAATGTGGGAAAAACCCAGGGGGTTCTGACTGCTTTTATGGACATTTTTAAGGGCTTTCTGGCTGTTTACGGAGCCCAGAAGCTGGGGCTTACCTTGGAATTCCAGGTTTATTCCGGGGTTCTGGCAGTGGTTGGCAACAACTGGTCTGTGTTCTTGAAATTTGCAGGAGGCAGGGGCTTGGGAACTTACGGAGGGGCTTTGTTCGCTTTTTCCCCGCAGGCATTTCTGATAGCCCTTTCCATTCTAGTTTTAGGAGGAATAATTTGGGATGCTGCAATAAGCACTTTCTTTACCTTAGCCGGAGCCGTATATTTCTCCTTGCAGTCCCAAAATTTCGAATCCGTCGGCCTGCTTACTCTTTTCTGTTTAATCCCCATTTTCCTTAAAAGGCTCAGCCCGTTTAAGGAACTGTCCTTTCAAAATCCCAAACTGTTTTTCAGCAGGCTGATATTTGACGATGACCATCCCCACGGCTTCAGGATCAAAAGGATCATTGGAAGGATGAGAAAGGTTTGACAAAATCTTTTTCTCTGCTAAAATTGAATATGTAAGTCCGTTTTCCAACGGACATATTTTTTAACAAAAACATGGATATAAAATCATTTACCTCAGCTTTGGCCCAGATAGCCGAAGAAAAAGGAATTTCCTTTGAGAAAACCCTAGAAATAATAGAGGTGGCTTTGGCTGCGGCCTACAAAAAGGATTACGGCAAAAAAGGCCAGATAATCAAAGCCAAGCTCAATCCGGAAACGGGCAAACTTGATTTTTGGCAGGTGAAGATAGCGGTTGATAAGAGCATGATCTATTCCGAGGAAGAACTGGAAAAAATGAAGGACATTGCTTTTACTCCTGAAAAATACAAGGAAGAGGAAGAGGTCAAGAAGGGAAAGAAGGTGCGCTTCAATCCGGAAAAGCACATCATGCTGGAAGACGCCAAAAAGATTAAGTCCAAAATCAAGGCCGGGGAAGAGCTGGAAACAGTTCTGGAAACCAAGAAGGACTACGGCAGGATAGCTGCCCAGACAGCCAAACAGGTTATCATGCAGAGGATCAGGGAGGCTGAAAAGGAGAGCGTTTTCAAGGAATACAAGTCCAAGGAAGGGGAAATAATTTCAGGCATAGTCCAGAGGGTGGAAGGCAGGAATGTCTTCATGGATCTGGGCAAAGCCCTGGGCTTGCTGCCCAAGGAAGAGCAGGTGCCCGGAGAGTTTTACCGCCCAGGCCAGCGTCTGAAAGTTTTTGTTCTTAAAGTTGAGGAAACTCCCAAGGGTTCCACTGTTTTCCTGTCCCGCGCCTACCCCAAGATTATTTCCAAGCTTTTTGAACTGGAAGTGCCTGAAATTGCTTCCAACCAGGTTCAAATCAGGTCAATTGCCAGGGAGGCCGGCTCCCGTTCCAAGATAGCTGTTTCTGCTGATGCCGAGGGCATTGACCCAATCGGTTCCTGCGTGGGCCAGAAAGGCACCAGGGTCATGGCAGTGATTAACGAACTGGGAGGGGAAAAGATAGACATCATAGAATATTCCGATGACCCGGAAAAATACGTTGCCAATTCTTTGTCTCCGGCCAAAGTAGTGAGCGTAAAGATATTGCCAAAAAACAAGGCTTTGGCTTTGGTTCCGGAAGACCAGCTTTCTCTGGCCATCGGCAAGGACGGACAGAACGTCAGGCTGGCGGCCAAGCTTACTGGCTGGAAGATAGATGTCAGGTCAGCCGAAGCAGCCGGAGAAATCGTTGAAGAGCCCGAGGAAGAAGTTGTCGAGGAAAAAGAAACAAAAAAGAAAAAAACTAAAAAATAATAACATGCTTAATGCCATAGTTGCCTCGTTCATTTCCTTATTGTTTGCCGGATTCCTTATCTCAAGGGTGAATAAGTACCCTGCCGGAGAAGGCAAGATGAATGAGATTTCCAATGCCATCAAGGAGGGAGCCATGGCTTTTTTAAAAAGGCAGTACAAAACCTGCTTTTTAGTGGCAGTGGTGATATTCTTGATTCTTTACTTCTTTTTAGGAATTAATACAGCTTTGGGTTTTCTGGTGGGAGCAGTTGCTTCAGCAATATCAGGATTCATAGGAATGGTGGTTTCCACTAAAGCCAATGTAAGAGTTGCCGAATCAGCAAAAAAGGGATTGGGACCAGCCTTAAACCTTTCCTTTAAAGGAGGCTCGATTACCGGATTTCTGGTGGTGGGATTGGGCTTATTGTCAGTCTCGGCCTTCTACTACTTTACCCAGGATTTAAAAGCATTGGTTGCATTGGGATTCGGGGGAAGCCTGATTTCTATCTTTGCCCGTTTAGGCGGAGGAATTTATACCAAAGCAGCTGACGTTGGAGCCGATCTGGTGGGAAAAGTTGAAAAGGGAATTCCGGAAGATGACCCCAGGAATCCTGCTGTGATAGCTGATTTGGTGGGAGACAATGTGGGGGACTGCGCCGGAATGGCAGCTGATCTTTTTGAAACATACGTGGTAACCATGGTTGCAGCCATGGTTTTAGGAGGGCTTCTCTTCCCTGCTGTTCCAGCTGCCTTCACCTTTCCTCTGATGCTGGGCTCTGTAGCCATCCTAGCTTCTATTATTGGAACTTTCTTTGTTAAATTGCCCGAGAGCGAATCAATCATAGCAGCTTTATACAAAGGCATGATTGCCTCCGGATTCTTTGCTGCTTTGGGGTTCTGGCCTTTGGTTGCTTCTTTCAGCGAGCAGCTGGGAATGCCGGTCCTCGGTCTGTATATTCCCGCTTTAGTCGGGCTTCTGGTGGCAGCCGGGATGTTTTTAATCACGGAATATTTCACTTCCAAGAAATTCAGGCCGGTCAGGGACATTGCTTTTGCTTCCCAGTCAGGGCACGGAACAAACATTATTTCCGGCCTGGCGATAGGAATGAAATCAACCATTTTCCCGGTGATCCTCATTTCAGCCGGAATCCTGATAAGCTACAATGTCAGCGGAATGTACGGCCTGGCAATTGCAGCCGTTTCCATGCTTTCTCTGGCAGGAATGATAGTGGCTCTGGATTCTTACGGTCCCATCACTGACAATGCTGCCGGGATTGCGGAAATGGCAGGCCTTCCTCCTGAAAACAGGAAAGTTTCAGATGCTTTGGATTCCATAGGCAATACCACAAAAGCAGTGACCAAGGGATATGCCATTGCTTCTGCCGGTCTGGCTGCTTTGGTTCTGTTCTCTGCTTTTACCCAGGAGCTTTCTGAACTGGGCGCACAGGTCCAGTTCATGCTGGAAGACCCCAGGGTTCTGATAGGTCTTCTGAGCGGAGGCCTGGTGGCATATTATTTTGCCGCTTTATCCATGGAAGCAGTGGGCAGGGCTGCAGGAAAAGTTGTGGAAGAAGTCAGAAGGCAGTTTAAGGAAATCAAAGGGCTCATGGAAGGCACTGCCAAGCCCGATTATTCCAAATGCGTTGATATCGTGACCGCGGCTGCAATCAAAGAAATGATTGTTCCTGCCTTACTGCCTGTTGTTTTCCCGATTCTGATAGGGTTTTTGCTCGGTCCAGAGGGACTGGGAGGTTTGCTTATAGGTTCTTTGGTGGTGGGGTTTTTCCTGGCCATCCAGATGACTTCAGGAGGAGGCGCCTGGGACAATGCCAAGAAATACATTGAGGAAGGCAATTACGGAGGCAAAGGAAGCTTTGCCCATCAGGCAGCGGTTACCGGAGACACTGTAGGAGACCCTTATAAAGATACTGCCGGACCTGCCATCAATCCCATGATCAAGATTCTGAACATCGTTGCTTTATTGATATTGGGATTTTTAGTATAATAAGGATATATGAACCTCATTCCTACTGTCATAGAAAAATCTCAGTCAGGGGAAAGGGCTTACGATATCTACTCGCGCCTTCTGAAAGACAGGATTATCTTTTTGGCCGGGCCGGTCAATGATGCGGCGGCCAATTCCATAATTGCCCAGATGCTCTTTCTGGCTTCCAAAGACCCAAACAAGGACATTCAATTATATATCAACACTCCGGGAGGTTCTGTGACTGCGGGCATGGCAATATATGACACTATGCAGTATGTAAAGCCGGACATCTCTACCGTCTGTATTGGTCTGGCTGCTTCAATGGGGGCTACTTTGCTGGCAGCCGGGGCAAAAGGGAAAAGATTCGCTCTGCCCAATTCCCAGGTCATGCTCCACCAGGTGGCCGGAGGCGTGACCGGAGAAGCGATAGAAATAGAAATCACTGCCAAGCAGATAATAAAAATCAAGGAGAAGCTGAATAAAATGCTGGCCAAGCATACCGGCCAGCCTTTGGTTAAAATAGAAAAGGACACGGACAGGGATTTCTACCTTAGTGCAGACGAGGCCAAGGAATACGGCCTGATAGACCAGGTGATCAAAAATAAATAATTTTATGTTTAAATCCCTGGGATTTAAAACCCTTCCTCTCTGTCTCGGAGTCATATTAGCCATATCCCTGGTCAATTATCTGGTTCTTGCCTGGACAGAACCAAGCCAGGCTCCTCCAGGAGGCAATGTCAATGCTCCCATCAATGTGGGCAACACGGGCCAGTCAAAGGCTGGAGGTTTGGTATTGAACACGGGCGGGGCTGCAACAGGACTAATTATTGATAAAGGAAACGTAGGTATAGGAGTAAGCAGTCCCTCTAAAAAACTAGAAGTTTCTGGAGATATCAAGACTACTGGTGACATATGCACCGATCTGAGGGGAGGAATTTGTCTAAGCAATTGTATGCGGGAAGAGAAAGATATGATCGGTGGAATGCATTACCACAAAGAATGTTTAGATTTGGGTGGCACATTGGTGTACCTACCAGAGGGTATGTTGTGTAAATTCGTGGCTTCTTCTTGTCCGTCAGGTTGGGTTCAACATAAGAGCTATTCCACAACCGTAAAATGTTGTAGGGAGGATTGTTCCAATCCAATGTATTGCAGGCCAGTTCCCTATAAGTGTTGTTCTGCCCAACATAATTTCACCGATGCTTCCGTAGAGACATTGCAGGGTCCTGGTCACGTCTGCTATATTACTCAAGGCACATGTAGTTACTGTATGAGTGGTTGTGGGTATTACAGTTGTGGCGGTATGCCGGACTGCACCGCCACCGTTTCCGAAATAGGTTGTAAATAAGAAAAGAACATTTTTGACCGCCGGTAAATTACTGGCGTTTTTTGACAAAACATTCGAAACCTGGTATTCTGAAAGAGTATAATATTAACTTCGGATCTTTGGATTTCATTGAATTTAGCTAATATGCTGAAATACCAATCTTTCGACCAAAAACATGAATTCATTAAACTTGTTAATCGCAAGCTTTGTTTGCTTAGGAATAGGATCAATATTGGGCTATTGGGCCAGACAGTCAATAGCCAAGAAGCAGGCCGGGACAATTGAGGCCAAGCTTCAGAAAAAAATACTCAAAGCCAAGGAAGATTCTGATTTGATGTTGGCCGAGGCAAAAACCAAAGCCAGCCAGGCCATAGAATCAGCCAAGAAAGAGATCAGCAACAGGCAGCACGAGCTCTTCAAAACAGAGAGGCTTTTGCTTAAGAAGGAAGATATTCTGGACCAGAAGCTTTCTGGTTTCGAGAAAGACCAGAAGGAGCTCCAGGAAAAGGTTGAAAAGCTCAAGACCATCAAAGAAAGCCTGGAAAACCTGAGGCAGGAGGCCATCGGAAACCTGGAAAGAGTGGCAGACCTTTCCAAGGAACAGGCCAAAAAAGAACTGCTCCAGAATCTGGAAAAAGAATACCAGGCGGAGATTCTGGGCAAATTAAGGAATCTGGAAAAAGAGGGCTGGGAGAGCTATGAGAAAAAAGCCAAGGAAATCCTGGCTACTGCAATCCAGAAATACGGATTGAGCCAGGCCCAGGAAATAACCACCACTACCCTGCCTTTGCCTTCGGACGAAATCAAGGGCAGAATTATCGGAAAAGAAGGCAGGAATATCAGGACCCTGGAGAAGCTGACCGGAACAGAGATTATTGTTGATGATGTTCCTGAGGCAGTGGTCATCTCGGGCTTTGACCCAATCAGAAGGCAGATTGCAAAGATGGCCCTGGAAAGATTAATCAAGGACGGCAGGATACAGCCGGCCAGGATTGAGGAACAGGTCCAGAATGCTGAAAGTGATTTGGTCAAGCAGGTCAGAGAGGCCGGAGAAGCAGCCACCTATGATTTGGGGATAGTGGGCCTTGACCCAAAACTGGTCCAATTATTAGGCAGGCTGAAATTCAGGACCAGTTACGGCCAGAATGTTTTATCTCATTCTCTGGAGGTTGCCTATCTTTCTTCTGCTTTGGCTTCAGAGATAGGGGCTAATCCTTTGATCTGCAAGAAAGCAGGATTATTGCACGACATAGGCAAGTCAATGGACCACCAGATAGAGGGCCCGCATGTTGATATAGGCATTAAGATTCTGGAGAAGTTCGGAGTGGAAAAGGAAGTGATTACGGCCATGAAATCCCACCACGAGGACTATCCTTCTGAAAGCGTGGAAGCTTTATTGGTCCAGACAGCTGACCAGATTTCCGGAGCCAGGCCGGGTGCCAGGAAAGACACCCTGGAGAATTATCTTAAGAGACTGGAAGATTTGGAGTCTTTGGCCAAGAGTTTCCCTGGCATAGAAAAGGCCTGGGCTTTGCAGGCAGGAAGGGAAATCAGGGTTTTTGTGAAGCCCGAACAGATTGACGATTTGGGGGCCAAGAGCCTGGCCAGAGATATTGCCAAGAAAATCCAGGAAGAGCTGAGGTATCCCGGAGAGATAAAAGTCAGCGTGATCAGGGAAACCAGGGTAATTGAATACGCCAGATAGCCAAAAGCAGCCTCTAGAGGCTGCTTTTGATTTGGGAGCGGGTGAGCGGAGTTGAACCGCCGTCTCAACTTTGGAAGAGTTGCATAATAACCGCTATACGACACCCGCACTAGTTTAAATTTTTTTTATAATTGCCTCAATCCACCCCATGATTCTTCTATGTAGATTTTTGCCCAATTTCTTGTCTCTCCAGCTTTTAATTTGCAAATGAAGAGTTCCATGCGGTAGGCTTCTTTTTTTCTTTCCTGATTTATTAGTTCTTTTATCTATCTGAGTTTTGCCAAATTGTTTTTTAGAGACGCCAGTTATTTTTGACCAATAATCTATAGATTTTTCTATATTGCTATCTGGATATAAATGAACGGAGGGTACAAAATTTTTATTCTTTAAGCCACATATATCTTTAAACCATTTCAAAGCTATTTTAATTATTTCTGGATCAGAATTTATTATTCTTATGGTTTCGTATAATTTTGACCCCTCTCCCAAATAAAGACCTATGCCCAATAGCCACAAGTCCCTTTTTGTTAGCACCCCGATTTCTTTTTCCGCCAATATTTTAATTCTTTTAATTTCAGCAATTTTTATCCTGGATATTTTTTCGGCCGCCTTCATGGGGGCCAACTGTATTCTTTTAAGAACTTTTTCATTGGGATGATACGGTATTTCTTTTAGCCAATTGCTCAGAGTGCTTTTAGCTAGTTTTAACCTTCCCGCAATAAGATTATAAGAATAACCCTTCCTCCTGTATTTTACTGCCCTTTCTTTAAAACTTAAAGGTTTCATCGTATCTTTTTGAACCGATGATATTATTATACCATAACATAGTTGATAGTTCAAAAATTACCATAAAGATATTTTAAATGTGCAGTATTTATTTTCTTTCGGGGTGCTGGGAATTGAACCCAGTCCGCATGCTCCCAAAGCAAGCATACTACCATTATACGACACCCCGAGCTAGATTGCGCTCCCCAATATTTTAATTGAAAAATAGCTTTTAGTCAATTTCTGGCTGTGATATAATAGAGTAATGAATTTCAAAAAAATCATAGACCAGCTTAATCTGGTTGGCCAGTGCAGGAAATACGGGCTGCCTTTGTGGGAATGCCCCCAGTTCCTTTTTCTGATTATGGGCCTGATTATCATTGCTTCAATTGTCTCGGCCTACGCCATAGGCACCAAATACATTGAAGACCCCTATACGGTTTCTTTTATAGCCATTGCTTTGACCCTAGTTCTTTTGATAATGGCTTCAATCATCACCAACAGCTTTGAGAGACTGGCCGAAGCCAACAGGATGAAGTCGGAATTCGTGAGCGTGGTCTCGCACCAGCTGCGCTCCCCGCTTTCCAACCTCAAATGGACCCTGGATTTGCTGATGTCTGAAAGATTGACCCTGAAAAAGGATAAGCAGCTGGAGTATCTGGAGATTCTTGAGGAAAACAGCAAGAGAATGTCTGATCTGATATCTGATTTGCTGATCACTTCCAGGATTGAACAGGGAAAATTCTTCATCAAGAAGGAGAAGATTTCCCTTAAAACTACGGTAGAGCAGGTGTTAGAGGAGCATAAAAACGCGCTCAACCCCTTTAATGCCAAAATCAGTTTTGAGGCGGAAAAAGATTTGCCCAACGTGAACTGCGACCCCTCCAGGATTAAAATGGTCATTTCCAACCTTCTGGACAATGCCAGGAGATATTCCAGGGACAACGGCAAGATAGAGATAAGGCTCAAAAGAGGAGGCAGGAATATCTATTTTGAAATAAAAGACCAGGGCGTAGGCATTCCAAAGGAAGACCAAAAATTAATTTTTCAGAGGTTTTTCCGTTCAGCCAATGCTTTAAGGCACCAGACCGAGGGTTCCGGACTTGGCCTTTATATCGCCAAGTCAATTATTGAGAAAACTGGAGGCAGGATAGGTTTTCAAAGCCAGGAGGGCAAGGGTTCGACCTTCTGGTTCAGCCTGCCTATATAATAAAATTTAAAAATATGAAAAAAATACTTTTCATTGAGGACGAGTCAGCCCTTCATAAGGCCTTGGGAGAAATATTAAAGCAGGAAGGGTATGAGATGGTTTCTGCTTTTGACGGAGAGGCCGGCTTGGAAATGGCCGAAAAAGAGAAGCCGGATTTCATCCTGCTGGATCTGGTGCTGCCTAAGATCCACGGCTTCGACGTTTTAAAAGAACTCAAGAAGAACGAAGAAACCAAGGATATTCCGGTAATCATCCTGACCAATCTGGAGAACATGCAGGACGTGGAAAAGTCCATCAAGATGGGGGCCAAGGGATATCTGGTCAAATCAGGATACACCTTAGAAGAAGTAGTTGAAAAAATCAAGAAAATAATAGAGGGCAAATAATGAGAATAGAGCCCCAACAACTCAAGGCTTTTCTGCTTGACGCTAAGCTGATGGCCGAGAAGCAGTTTGACAAGGCTTTAAAGACGGCTCAGGAAACCGGCCAGAAGGTCGAGGATGTTCTGGTTGAACAGCGCCTGATAACCAGGGAAAAACTGATCAAGCTGGAGGCCTATATTCTGGGAATTCCTTTTGTGAACCTGGAAAAGGAAAAGATTGAGGAGAATGTTTTAAAGATGATTCCGGAACCCATAGCCCGCTCCCACAATGTGGTCGCCTTTAAAAAAAGAGGCAATACTTTGGAGGTGGCCATGCTTGACCCGGAAGACCTGAGAATCATAGAGTTCATAGAAAAAACATCTGACCTGAGGATTGTGCCCAGGCTGACCACCCCGGAGAGCATAAAAAATGCCCTGCTCCAATACCAGAAAACCCTGGAGGCGGAATTCGGGGACATTATAAAGAAAAGCGAGCCGGAAGGAATCAAGGCAATCAAAGAGGGCGGGGAGACGGTCCAGGAGGAAAAGGAGGAGCTGGTCAAAATGGCCGAGGAATTGCCGGTGGTGCATATCGTTGATACTCTTTTAAAACACGCTATTTTGGAGCGGGCTTCGGATATTCACATTGAGCCCACAAAAAAAGAAGTGGTAGTCAGGTACAGGGTGGACGGGGTTCTGCATGATGCCATGACTTTGCCAAAACAGGCCGGTTCCGGAATAGTGGCCAGGATAAAAGTGCTTTCCAATCTGAAGCTGGACGAGCACAGGCTTCCCCAAGACGGCAGATTCAGGGTGGAAACAGAGGATTATAAATATTCCATCAGGGTCTCGATTCTGCCCGTGTTTGACGGAGAAAAAATAGTGATGAGGCTTCTGGCAGAAACAACCAAAGCCCTTACTCTGGAGCAGCTGGGCCTGGCCGGAAAAGACCTTTCCATTGTCAAAGACAATCTTAAAAAGGCGGTAGGCATGATTCTGGTTACCGGGCCGACCGGTTCCGGAAAAACCACCACTCTCTATTCAATGATGGAAATTTTGAACACTTCTGGCGTAAATATTTCCACCATTGAAGACCCGATTGAATACAGAATGCCCAGGATAAACCAGACCCAGGTCAATTCCAAGATAGGGCTTACTTTTGCTTCAGGTCTGCGCTCCTTGGTCAGGCAGGATCCCAATATAATAATGGTGGGGGAAATCAGGGATAATGAGACGGTTTCTTTGGCCATCAATGCTGCCTTAACCGGGCATCTGGTTCTTTCTACCCTGCATACCACTTCGGCAGCCGGAGCCATCCCCAGGCTGATTGACATGCAGGCAGAACCCTTTCTGATTTCTTCAACCTTAAATGTCATACTGGCCCAGAGACTGGTCAGGAAGCTTTGCCAGACAAAGGAAAAGTATTTTTTGAGCGAAGACGAGATTGAGAATTTGAAGAAATACTGCGATATTGAAGGCATGATAGCCATCTTAAGGAAGGAGAAATTAATGACCGCCAAGCAAACGCTCCAGCAGGTCTTATTTTTACAGGCCAGTGGCCAGCAAGGAAAACCCGGAGGGCTACAAGGGCAGGATCGGCATCTACGAGGTTTTGCCGGTCAGCGAGACCATAAAAGAACTGATTGTTAAGAAGGCTGACGCGGGCCAGATAGAGGCCCAGGCGCGCTCAGAAGGCATGAGGACCATGATTGAGGACGGATTCATTAAATCAGCCCAGGGCATCACCTCAATAGAAGAGGTCTTAAGGGTAATCGCCGAATAGCATGCCAACCTTTTCTTTTTCAGCCAAATCCTTAAAAGGGGAAGAAAAGACCGGTTTCATGGAGGCAGCTGACCAGCAGCATCTGGCTTTAATCCTGAAAGAGCAGGGGTTTCTTTTAATCAAGGCAGAACTTAAAAAGGAAGGCATAGTTCAAAACAAGATAGACTTTTCGTTGTTTGAGGGCGGGATTTCTCTTTCCGACAAAATGATGTTTACCCGAAACCTTCAGGTAATGATTTCCTCCGGTCTTAATCTGCCCAAGGCTTTACAGACTCTGGCCAAACAAACCAAGAGCAAAAAATTCAGAAAGGCCTTGGTTGATATTGCCGGTCAGATAACCAGGGGGAAAAATTTTTCCGAGGCTTTAAAGAATTACCCGGAAATATTCTCGGAACTTTTCCAGAATATGATAAAGGTGGGGGAAGAAACAGGGGGTCTGGACAATGCTTTGAACATCCTTTCCCGCCAGATAGAAAGGGAGTATGAATTGAAATCAAAAATCAAGAGCGCCCTGATTTATCCGGCAGTGATTATTTGCAGCATGCTCGGCATAGGGGTTTTGATGCTGATTATGGTGGTTCCCAAGCTTTCCCAGACTTTTGATGAATTGGGAGTGGAACTGCCCGTGAGCACCAAAATAGTGATAGGTATCGGCAATTTTCTGGCCCAGAACTGGCTCTTCTTTATAGTGATAGTGGTTTTTCTCTGCATTTTGTTTTATTTTCTTTCCAAAAAGCCCAAATTCAAGAAAGCCATTGACCTCGTCTCCTTAAAGGCGCCCACAATTTCTGCTTTAATCAAAAAAACCAATTCCGCCTATACTGTCAGAACTCTGAGTTCTCTGATTGCTGCCGGCGTGCCCATAGTCAAGTCATTGGAAATAGTTTCTGGTTCCCTGGATAACTCCTATTACAAGGAGGCCATATTGGACGTGGCGGAAAAGGTCAGAAAAGGGGAAAAGCTTTCCGCTGCCTTTGATGTCCATCAGGACATCTATCCTCTGCTGGTCCTGCAGATGCTTCAGGTGGGGGAAGAGACCGGAGAAAGCTCCAATATTCTGGGTCGCTTGGCCGATTTTTTTGAGGAAGACATTAATAATGAAACCAAGAATCTGGTTTCGGTAATAGAGCCGGTGCTGATGCTGATAATAGGAGCCACCATAGGGTTTTTCGCAATTTCCATGGTCCAGCCCATGTATTCAATGCTGGGTTCAATCTGATGAAGCAGGGTTTTACCTTAATAGAAATCTTTACCATAATAGGCATCATTGTTGTTTTTTCTTTTGTTGTGGCTCCGGTATTCAGGAGCTACGGTCCTTCACTGAGCTTGTCCGGAGCCGTGAGGGAACTGGTGACCGACTGCAGGTATGCCCAGCAGATGGCTATCACCGAGCAGAATGAGTATTGCTTAAAATTCTTTCCCGTTGAAAAGAAATACCAGGTTTTGAAATGCGGCAGCCAGACCATTATTAAGGAAAAAATCCTTTCCTCCCAGATCCAAAGCCTGACCTTGAGCGGCCTGGTAAATGATGAAGCCAGGTATAATCCCTATGGGGCAGTGAGCCAGTCCGGAGATGTTGTTCTGGAAAACATCAAAAATGAAACCAAAACAATTTCCATCAAGCCTTCTGGCTTCGTGGAAATAGTAGATTAAAATGAAAATCAGTTTCAGAAAAAGTTTTTCCCTGATTGAGCTTATGGTGGCCATTTTTATCCTGGTGGTGGGCATTGTTTCCCTGCTTCAGGCTTTTCCTTTGGGAACCTATATTGAGAGCTCTTCCCAGATGAATTCGGTGGCCAACCAGCTGGCCCAGGAAAAAATGGAGGAAATCAATTCGCAATCCTACGACTCAACTTTCGTAGGGACCGCGGAGGAAAATTACGGCTCAATAGCCTCGTTCACGGCCTATAAAAGAAGCACAACAATATCTTATTTCGACCCTGGCAATCCCGAAGTTGCTTCCGGTTCCGACTTGGGCATCAAGAAAATGGAGGTCACTGTTTTTTGGCATTCATCCCTGGGCCCGGCTGAAAAACAGGTCCAGATTACAAGCCTGATGGTAAAAAGATGAAATCATTCACGCTGATAGAAGTTTTAATCACCATAACTGTTTTTGCCCTGGTTGGCGCGGGGATTTACAGCAGCCATATTTTAAGCCAGAAAGCCTACAAAGAGGGCGAGGTTTCGGCTGAAATCACCCAGAACGGCAGGGTGATAATGGAAAGAATGACCAGGGAAATACGCCAGGCAAAAGAGCTGGTGGGCGATTTTCCCGAGGAAGAAGCGGATGCTGTCAGCGAAATTGCCTTTGAAGACGGGCACATTTCTCAGCCCTATCATTATATCCACTATTTCCTTTCCGGAAGCACCGTCCAGAGGGAGGTGCTGGGATACTATTTTTCAGGAGACGTGGGCCAGACCCTGGTGCCCTGGAATTCCGTGCCTCCTCTTGGGCAGAGTCTGCTTTCTAAGAACCTGGAAGAGGCGAGGGTCATAGGAGAATGGGTAAAGGAATTGAAAATCTGGGGCGCCAGGCTGATAACGATAAATCTGAGCCTGGAGAAGAAGCAGAAGGCCTTTTTTCTGGAAACAAAAATCTTAAGCAGGAATTTTTAATATGTTCAGGTTTAAAAAGAAAAAAGGAGTCATTCTAATCGTATCCACTTTGCTTTTGGGCGTGCTTTTAACCTTGGGGGCATACTTTCTGACCTTCACCACCACAGAATCCAAGATTTCCAAAAGCCAGAGCGCGGCTGTCCAGACCTATTATCTGGCCGAAGCGGGAGTCAGCGAAGCCATCTGGAAAATCAAGAATGATCCTGTCTGGAAGGAGAATTTCATCACTCCGCCCGCCTGCTACAACTGGTTTGCCACTTCCAGCGGGGGCAGCTCCCTGTCCCCCAATGGCTATTTCAACATTCAAATCCAGAACACTGACTGCGGCAGGGGCGAAATAATCTCTACGGCAATCTTTAATTTGCCCAACGGGAAGACGGCCCAAAGGATAGTCAAAACAAAGGTTTTCAAGGCAATAGGAAGCCTGGTGGGAGACAGCGCGGTTCTTTCCAGCGGCAGCAGCGAGAACATTGACTTAACAGCCACGGCTATGAACGTATATGACGGCAACCTGAGCAGCAACAACAATCTTAATATCGGCCTTTTTAGCAATATCGATGTCTATGACAATCCTGATACCGAAAAATTGGAAGGCAAGACCCTGGCCAAAAACAACCTCATTGTTTCCTGGGGCAGCACCCTGGACACTCTCTCCAAGTGCGCCAAAAACGTCTGCCAGGGAGACTGCACTGACCAGGGCTGCCCTCCCGTGGCAATCCCCATGCCCATGATTGATTTTGATTCGGGTGACCCTGGTTCCTACAAGAGCAAGGCAGCGGCTGACCAGGCAGCAGGCCATTGCAGTGTTCTCTGTAACGGAGTTCCGTGCGATAATAAATGCATCTATACGGATAAGCAGTTTTCTGATTTGCTCTGGACGGTCGGAAAGAACGGGACCTTAACCCTTAATAACGGGATAACATACATTACGGGTCCGTTAGACCTGAAAGGCAGCAGAAGATTGGTTATTAACGGGATACTGCTTGCTGACGGCACTGTCAGCATAGGAGAAAACGACTGCTGGACTGTTCAGGGAAAGAAGGACTGCGGCAATGACCAGGTTACTGTCAATGACCCGGGAATGGGCGAGCCCTCGGGCATCCTGACCAAGGGCAAGATGAACTTCGGCCTCTATTCCTCTTTTCAGAACATGGATATACGCGGACTGCTTTATGCCAGCGACGAGATAAAATTTGTCAGTCTGCCCTGGCTCTTTAGGGTCTACGGCGGGATAATAGGAAGGAAATTTTCCGTCATAAGCATCTGGGCCTCCTTAAACGTACATCTTGATAACACCATAATAACCGAAGCAATCTGGGGCGGTTCCCAGCCCCCGGAAGGCGGAACGCCTCCTTTTTCGCCGGTGGTCACCATAGAGCACTGGGAGGAATCATATTAAAAAGATGTTGGAATTCCTTAATTTAAAACCAGAAACATTCGGATTGGATTTTTCAGACACTTCTTTGAAGCTGGTTAAGGTTGAAAAAGTTTTGGGCAAGCAGGAGATAGTCTCTTTTTCAGAGGTCTTTTTGAAGCCCAATATAATTAAAAACGGAGAAATCAGGGACAAGGAAGGGCTGGCAAGGGAAATCAAGCAGTTGCTTTCGAGTGTGAAAGGGAAAAAACTGGACACCAACTGTCTGGTAGCGTCTTTGCCAGAAGAGAAGGGTTTTCTGGAGGTTATCCAGATGCCCAAAGTTTTGGAAAAGGATTTGGGTTCAGCTGTTGTTTTCGAAGCCCAGAACCATATTCCTTTGCCCATGGAGGAGGTTTATTTTGATTACCAGACAATACCCATCAGTCCAGAAAATCAGGACCATCAGGATATTCTGATTTCGGCTCTTCCCAAAAAGATAGTTGACGGTTACGTGGAATGCCTGAAAATGGCCTGTCTGAAGCCGTTGGTTTTTGAGCCCGAATCCCTGGCCATTTCCAGGACTCTGATTAAGGGCGGGTTTGCTCCGGAACCTGTTTTAATGATTGATTTCGGAATGGCCAATACCAGCTTCGTGATTTTTTCAGGGCATTCAGTGAGGCTCACCTTTTCCCTGCCTTTGTTTCCCGGAAAGATAACCGAAAACATTGCCAGAGCTCTGGGCGTTGAAATAGCTGAGGCCAGAAAGCTAAAGAAAAAATACGGGCTGGGTGCTGAAAACGGCAAAACAGCCGAGCAGGTCTCAGGCATCATTGCCACTTCTTTTTCGGATTTCATATCTCAGACCAAGAAGCATCTTGATTATTATTACACCCATGTTTCCCACGAGCATCTTTCCGGAAAAAACAGGAAGATAGGCAGGGCTCTGATTTTCGGGGGAGGCTCCGGGCTCAAGGGTCTGCAGAGGTTTCTGGCCAATGAGCTTAATCTACAGGTTGAATTTGCCGATCCCTGGGTAAACATATCCAGGGACATAGGAGCCAAACCCATTTTAGAAGAGGCGGATGCCATCAGGTATATTGCTGCTTTGGGCTTAGCTTTAAGGGAGCCGGAAACTAAAATATGATCAATCTTTTACCCCCGGAAAATAAGGAAGAGTTAAGGCAAGAAGGGAATTTTAAGGTAGCCACTATTGTAGGGATTTTGGTCCTTGTTTCTTTGATTTGTTTTTTCCTGATTCTACTTTCCGTCAAAGAGTTCATTCTGGGGGAAATTAAAGTCCAGCAGATACTGATAAGCCAGAAAGAGGCTGAGCTGAAGACGCCCCAGATGCAGGTTCTGGAGACAAATTTAGTCTCGTTCAACCAGGAGCTTTCGGGCCTGAAATCTTTCTACAGGAACCAGGTCAGCTACAGCAGGGCCCTGGAAACAATTTCAGCCACAATTCCCTCGGGCATTTATTTGACCAATCTTTCCCTGGTTTCCCAGCCCCAGGAGAAAAACATTTCATGCAATTTATCCGGATTTTCCCCGGACAGGGAAAAACTGATTAAATTGAAGGAAAATCTGGAAAAGGAAAAATCCTTTAAAGAGGTGGTTTTTCCCACCACCAACTGGGTCAAAGCCACGGATGTTAATTTTACAGTTAGCTTTAAATTAAATGAAAACTAAAAAACAGACAAACATATTAATAGGGGCTTTTCTGGTTTCAGCTATCCTGATTAGTCTCTTCGTAATTTACCCCATTTTAAAAGACATCCAGAACGGTTCCAAAAATATGGTTTCGGAAAAAAACCAGTCCTTGGAGCTGGACGAAAGAATAGCCAGCCTGGAGAGGTTCAAAGTTGTTTACAAGAGCCTTCAGGAAATACTTAACAAGATGGATGCTTTGTTCGTCAGGGCGGAGCTGCCGGTGGATTTCATTGATTTTTTGGAAAGGACAGCCAGGAGCTGTTCAGTTGATATAGATATTTCCCCCATTTCTTCGGACAAGAAGCCTAATGACCTCTGGCCTTCAATAGGCTTCCAGGTGATTTCTTCGGGCTCTTTCCCAAACCTTCAATTATTCCTGGAGAAAATTGAAAACAGCCCTTTTCTGGTTGAAATCTGGAATTTGACGGTCAGTAAAACCTCTGGTTCCGGCAATGTTTCCACCCTCTTTTCCTTAAAAGTTTTCTCAAAATAGCATGAATAAATCAATCAACATAGATCCGGAGAAAATCAAAGAATTTTTCGGGGGAATGGTCGGGTATTTGGCCAGAAAGCCCTTCTTTTCCTTTTTCCTGCTTCTGATGATTTCTTTGATAGCAGGGACAATAATTTTTTACAGGTACGGGATAATGGCTGATTATTCCAGCGTTGGCAGCAAGGAAAGCGTTTACAAGTTTGAATCAAAGAATTACAGGGATATTCTGGGAGAGTGGGAAAAAAGAACCCAGAATTTCTCGGGGGCAGAAAAGAAAAAATACCTGGATCCCTTTAAATTGACCAATCCCTCAAAATAGGATAATATAGGGACGTTTAAAGCGCCCCCATAGCTCAATGGATAGAGTAGGAGATTTCTAATCTCTTGATCTGGGTTCGATTCCTAGTGGGGGCACGGTGGCCGTAGTGTAATGGCAGCACAAGAGTTTGTGGCACTCTTAGAGGGAGTTCAAATCTCCTCGGTCACCCCAAATAAAAATTCGCCCCCTTGAAGGGCGGATTTTTGTTATTTCTTTTCCTCCAGTTTGAGCTTGAGATGAATTTCTTTTTTATCCCTCAAAACCTTCAGGGATATTTCTTCATTCACTTTGAATTTCTGGAGAATATGGGAAAGGGAGTTTTCTTCGGTAATCTTTTCCCCGTTGCAGTCTAAAACGATATCAAATTCCTTAAGTCCTGCTTTTTCAGCAGCGCTTCCCTTAACAATAGCTCCTTCCCCCAGAGTTTCCCTGACCACGAAAGCCCCGTGTTCAACAGGCAGTTTGTTCTTTTCCGAGAGTTCCTTATTTAAAAGAATGTATTTTACTCCTATAAAAGGCCTCTTAACCTTTCCGTATTTTTTCACTTCTTCCAGGTCCTTAACCACATAGTTGATTGGTATGGCAAACCCTATGTTCTGGGCATCCATGACAGTGGCTGTGTTTATTCCTATCACCTTTCCTTCTATATCAACCAAAGGACCGCCCGAATTGCCGGGATTGATTGCCGCATCGGTCTGAATCAATCCCCTCAGCCTTTCTGCCTGCTGGCTGATTCCGCTTACAGCGGTAATGTATCTGCTCAGACCCGAAACCACTCCTGTGCTTATGGTGTCATGAAATTCTCCTAAGGCGTTGCCAATGGCAATTACGGTCTGGCCCAGTTCTATCTTTTCTGAATCGCCAAGTTCAAGATAGGGCAGGTCTTTGGCCTCAACTTTTAAGATGGCCACGTCATTGATGGGGTCTCTGGAAACCACCTTGCTGGGAAGCTTCATATCAGCCTCAACAATGATGGTATAGTCAGCTGTCCTGTCCTCCACCACGTGGTTGCTGGTCAGTATGTAGCCGTCTGGGGAAACAATGAACCCAGAGCCCCCTCCTATCTTTGTCTTTTCCTTCTTCCCCTTGTCTATCTTGGGCACCACGTATTTCTGGTTGCCGTAGGGGAAAAAGTAAAAGCCCTCTATCTTGGGCAAATCCTTGGAAATGACGATAGTAATAACTGCCGGACAGGCTTTTTTAGCTACTGCTACAATGGGTGAGTTCTCTGCCATATGAGTATATTATACCAGTGTTTTGATTGCCAGCCAAGCCTATTTTTGCTAATATCATTAATGTTTAAGCCCCTGTAGTTCAACGGACAGAACAAGAGACTCCTAAGCTCTAGATCGAGGTTCAATTCCTCGCAGGGGCACCAGTGAGGGCCCGTGGTATACCGGTAACACGCTTCCATGGCATGGAAGAGTAAGGGGTTCGATTCCCCTCGGGTCCACCAAAGTTGATTAGTTGCCTCGCTCGGCGCTTCGCGCCTCGCTTCGGCGGGCATTTCCGCAAGGAAATGCCAAGGGTTTTTGAAATCAATCGCCAATTTTCCCGCCGCAAGGCGGCGGTTCGAGCCGATAGTTTTGAGAAAATTTTTCATTTCCGAAAAATTTTCAGACAAAATGAGATTTTTGGCTTGGTTGGCCTCTAAAATCCAGTTTCTTGTGAGTTCGAGCCAATGATTTCCCTTTCGCTCAAAATCCGATAATTTTTCCTCAATATCTTTCTTTTCCGTCATTAACTTGTTTTTCTTTTCCTGAAATTCCGAGAGTTCAAAACTGCCTTCAAGATAGCCGTCCATAAGCCGGTCTATTTTTGTTTTAATGGCGGAAAGTTCGGTTTTGAGATTTTGAGCGAAAAGGTCTGATGTTTGGCGGTTTTCGTTTTCCCATTCTTTCGTCTTGGCAAGATATTTTTCGCGCCAAATATCGGGCAAAGAAACTTTTTGACAATTTTCTTTTACTTGCTCGGCAAAATTTTCTTCCCGCAAAAAGCGAGTTTGCGAACAATTTTGCGTTTTGCTTTTGTGGGTGCAACGATAATAAACAAACTTTAGCCCGCTTTTCTTGATGTGCCGTTCAGCAGTTATGGCATATCCGCACTCGCCGCAAACCGCAAAATTGAGAAATTGAAAGTTTTTTGGTCCTCGCTTTTTACGGGGTTTGCCGTTTGTTATCAACGCTTCTTGTATTTGGTCAAAAAGTTTCTTTGAAATCATTGGCTTATGTGATCCTTGATGAATTTCGCCACGATACCGAAAATGTCCGTAGTAAAACGGATTGGTCAAAATTTTCTGAATGGTGGATAAATGGGGCGGTTTTCCGTCTTTGCCAACCAAGCCAAGAGAAAACATTTTGCTTTGAATTTTTGTTAAAGTGTATTCGCCGGTGGCAAAAACCCGCAAAATTTCTTTCACTTTGTTAAAAGTTTTTTTGTCAGGTTCTATTGTGCGAAGTCGTGGCTCGTTAAAATATCCGAGCGGGGCTTTTGCCGAAAGTTCGCCACGACGGATTTTCTGCCTGATTCCTCGCAAAATGTTTTCTCTTAAATTGTCGGTGTAATATTTGGCTTGTCCGAAAGCGACAGACAACATAAATTTTCCTTGCGGTGTCGCTTCAAACCAAAATGTGGGGAATTTTAGCGAGGTAATTTTTCCTGTGTCCACAAGATAAATCACTCGTCCGCCGTCTATGGAGTTTCTGGCTAATCTGTCAGGATTCCACGCTAAAATTCCCGAAGCGTTGCCTTTTTCAATTTCCGACATCATAAAATTAAAAACTTCTCGGCCCGGCTCTTTGGCGGTCTTGCTTTCGTAAAATTCCTTAACCACGAAAAGATTGTTTTGCTTGGCAAACTCGCGAAGCTCGGTGAGTTGGGCCTCAATAGACAAAACCTGTCTTTCTTCGTCCTCGCTTGATTTGCGACAATAGATGAAGTATTTAATCATAGTTTTTAGAAGTTTTTAATTTTATAAAAGGCAACGCTTTACACCGATAATTTATTAAAATCTCATTTTGTATTCCGCTGAAGGCGGAAGAAAACCATCGGCTCATTGCGGCAAAGCCGCAATACAAATTATTAAATTTGTGAACCGCCGCCTTGCGGCGGGAAAATTGGCGATTGATTTCAAAAACCCTTGGCATTTCCTTGCGGAAATGCCCGCCGAAGCGAGGCGCGAAGCGCCGAGCGAGGCAACTAATCAACTTTGGTGGTGTTTGTTGGAAAAAGTCAGAACTCATTTTGAACAAAATCCCGACTAATTGCCGCGCTTCGCGCGGCTGAACCAAAACGGAACGCTCGGGCGGGCAAAAAGGAAGGGGGTTGGGGGGAAGGAATTTTTGCCCGCCCTCGCTTTCGCCGCTTCTTTTTTTGCCACCGCAATTTTTCGTATTTCGCTTTGCGAAATGCGCCGCCAGAAAGGAAGTTGTGTTTGCCCCGCCCTCCCGTGCGCACACAACATTAAACTCCCTTGTAAAAAATAAAGAAAAGATGTATTCTAATAGTAGGCTTAAGATACAAGTTTTCATAATACTATTGTATCATACCATTATTATAATACAAGTATGGCAGAAGTGAATAAAATCGGCAAGAATATAAAAAAGCTGAGACAAGCCAAAGACTTGTCTCAAGATCGCCTCTCGAAACTGGCCGATGTTTCTTATAATTCTATTATCAAACTTGAGACCGGCGGAATTACAAACCCGACCATTGAAACTTTGCAGAAAATTGCCAAAGCACTGGAAGTGCAGGTTGATGATTTGTTAAAGTAAATAAACTTATGAAATTTGAAGGACAACCACAACAACCAACGCCAGAGGAAATAAAAGACGCTGAAAAAGAAATGCACATGAGCGGTCGTGCTATGCGTGTTGATGAAGCTCCAGAAAAATATAAAGCTGAACGAGAAAAAAGCTGGGCAGAAAAACAAAATCCAAAAACGGAAAACGCAGAAAATCCAGAAGCAGAGCAACAATTTAAACAGTCATTTGAAAACACCGCCAGTTCCGAAGCAGTAAAAGTTTATGATAAATCAGGTAAATTTGTTTTTAGCGGAACCCCCGAGCAATTAGTGGTATTTTGGAAAAATAAAGATTACGGGACTATTGAAAATATAGGTGGAATTTCAAATGCTGATGGGGAAAGTATATTCCGTTTTGGTCCTGCTGATGGGCGCGGTTTTACTGACAGAAAAAGAATTGAAAGTTTGTTTAATGGGCTAGAATCTCGCGTTGTAAGAAAAAATCAAGAGACAAGTGATCAAACAAAACTAAAAGATTTACGCCAACAGTTAGGTTTAGAAACGCAACCCGAGGAGCAGACAACGGCTCAGTCAGAAATAGGGCCAAATCAACCGGAAGGCGAAAAAAGTTCTGAAAAGGAAGCAATTTTTAAAGAGCAAATTAAAGATTTTTTGCAACTGGCTCTCAAAGACAAAGATTTGCGAGGGTTAATGGATAAATATAGAAACACTAGATTCGCTGGTGAATCTGACGAGATGTTTCAAAAGCGTCAATCTTTAAGTGATGTGGAAATGCTCTCAAAGATGTCTTCTAGTATGTATGAGCTTATACATAAATCAGGCATGAGTTATCAAGAAGTAGTAAATGGGATTAATGTCCCAAACAAAGAAGAATTTATCAAAAATTTCAATGACGAAATTAGCGACAGATTGGTTGATACGGTTTCTAAGTCTTCAAAGGTTAGACATATAACAGAACAAGAGCTTATACAAGGCGGACAGCCAGATCAGGCGGCAGGATTTGTTTGGTTTAAAGGCAATGCTCCGCGACCCAAAGACGCGCGAGAAGTTCGGTTTTATATCAACGCAAGTCCAGACGGCACCACTCAAACAGCAGAATATCTCAGTAAGATTTCCGACCAGTTAGATCAGTATGGGCTTCGTTTGCAATTTAAGTTCAGAAAAGATCTCGGCGAATACGATAGAACCGATACATGTGTTGCATATTTGTATATGCCAAAAGCAGAAACGGAGGAACAAAAGGCAAATTCTGATCAGTGGTTGGAAAAAGTTAAAGAAGCAATGGCAAAAATGCCAAAAGACGCAGTTCGCAACAGAAATTCATTTTTCACTGAGAAAATCGGAGATGGGGTTTCTTTTACCGAGGATACAAGAGAAGCTGGTAGCAAAAAAGGAGAAAGTTATACAAGCCAAATTACAAAAGTTATCGGCGAATCTTCGGGAGAATTAGCAAAACAATTTAGAGATATGACTCCTGAAGCGATAGAGCAGATAACTTTGCGTGCAGTTGAAAAATTGAAGCAGATGAATTATTTTTAGTGGCGGCGCGCCAACTTCGTTGGCACGAAAAATTGCGGTGGCAAAAAAAGAAGCGGCGAAAGCGAGGGCGGGCAAAAATTCCTTCCCCCCAACCCCCTTCCTTTTTGCCCGCCCGAGCGTTCCGTTTTGGTTCAGCCGCGCGAAGCGCGGCAATTAGTCGGGATTTTGTTCAAAATGAGTTCTGACTTTTTCCAACAAACACCACCATATGATGAAAAAAATAACAGTTCTTGAGCCAGGAGCCTGGGGCACTGCCCTAGGAATCATTTTAAGCAAACAGCGGGAGGTGTCTTTTTGGTATGGAGATAAAAAGCTTTCTTTAAAAATAAATAAGAACAGGGAGAATGACAGGCTGCCTGGGGCAGTGATTCCTCCAAAGATACTTATTTCTTCGGACCTCAAAAAAACAATAAAGAATTCAGATTTAATTATCATTGCTTCCCCATCCTTTGATTTTAGGAAAACAGTTGAGAGGTTGAAGGGGCTTGAAAGTCTACCCCCTTTGATGGGTTTAGCTAAGGGCGTGGAAAAGGAGACCCTTTTATTCCCCTCGCATATAGTTAAAGAGGTTTTGGGCAAGACCGACTACGCTCATTTGTCGGGTCCTGGTTTCGCTAAAAAGGTAGTAAGCGGAACAAGAGCCAGAGAAGTAATAGCTTGCCACGATCCTATTCTACTTGCTCAATTAAAAGAGGTTTTTACAATACACCCTCTAAGACCTTCAACCACCACTGATTTAATAGGGGTCGAGTTGGCTGGAGCCATGAAAAACGCCCTTTCTATAGGTATAAGTCTGGTAGAGGCTGGAGTAAAAGGAGAAGAAATCAAAAAAATTAAAAAGAACCTAATTAAATCAGGTATAGAAGAAATGATGGTGTTAGGCAGGGTAATGGGAGCAAAAGATAAAACTTTCTACGGTCCGGCCGGGAAAGGAGATCTAATTTTAACAGCCACCAATCCTCTTTCTCGTAATTTTCAATTCGGCCAGAGGCTTCTTACTGATGGTGACAATATGAGAAAAGAGATAGAAAATAAAGAGGTTACGGTAGAGGGATTTAATAATGCCTTTGCTTTACATAAAATAGGTAAAGCCTATAAGGTTTCTCTGCCTATGGTTAGAGAAATCCACAACGTCATCTATAAAAAGGCTTCTCCGGAGCAGACAATAAAGCGTTTAACTTCTTAATTTAAATGGGGAGGGGTGCCAGAGCGGTTGACTTATTACTAATCGTACATTAAAATTAAAATATGCGTGTAAGGCTTTCAGAGAAAAATTTGAATAAGCTTTTTTATAAAGTTTTCCAAAAACATAAAAACTGGAAAAATATTCCTCCACTTGATGAGTTTTCGTTAAAAACAATTAACGATTGGCGCAAGGGAAAATATACTCTTCCACTTTCAGTTTTTCAAAAACTTGTTAGAATTTCTAGTTCTAGAAATGAAAACTTTTCGCCAGTTTTTTTTCCAGATTTTTGGCACGTTGAAGACGCCGGAAGGAAAGGAGCGCTAGAGACAAAAAGGCTTTATGGAAATTTTGGTACACCAGAAGGCAGGAGATTAGGCGGTTTGAAGTCAATTATTACACATCAAAAAAGGCTTACCAATTTTAAGACGCTTAAAAAGATAAAAAAGCCAAAAGAATCAGAAGAGTTAGCAGAATTTCTCGGTCTTTTAATGGGAGATGGGCATGTGTCCGATCATCAGGTAAGTTTCTATACCAACCTGAAAACTGATTACGAATATGCTTTATTTGTAAAATCTATTATTAAAAAATTATTTAACATATCTTCTAGTCTTAAAAAAAGGAAGAAAGATAATACTGTAATTATTGTTTCTTCTTCAAAAAAAATGGTTGATTTTCTCCGTGCTAAAGGCATGCCTATTGGTAATAAAATTAAAAACAATTTAAAAGCTCCTAAATGGATTTTTAAAAAATTATCATACCAAAAATTATTTATAAGAGGGCTTTTTGATACAGATGGATGTATTTTTCTAGATAAACATAGGGTTGGCAGGAAAACTTACAAACATTTAAGCTGGAATTTAACAAGCTATGCGAAAGGCTTAATTAATGATATTATTGCGATATTAGAAAGACTTGGTTTTTCGCCCACTCATAGAGACTCGCAAAAGTCAGTTTATTTAAGAAAACAAGACGAAATTAGAAGATATTTTAAAGAAATAAGAACAAATAATGTTAAGCACAAGAACCGTTTTTGCATTTTCACAGGTAAAAATAAATTAAGAATGGAGGGGTGCGCCGAACGGTAAGGCACTGGTCTCGAAAACCAGGACCCCTTTTAGGGGTTTGTGAGTTCGAATCTCACCCCCTCCGCCAATTTTCAAAATTAGGATTTTGGGCGATTGTTGCCTCGCCCTCGCTACGCTCGGGCTCGGCTTCCGCTGTGATTTTGAAGGGATTTTTGAAATCCAAAAACAATTTCTGCCCGCTCAAACG
>Ga0233423_10000143_pt1 | contig 43537 bp, 31 predicted proteins | sample Watercolumn_Mata_FD_180713 | JGI IMG/M metagenome (GOLD analysis project Ga0233423, IMG submission 180713) | Freshwater microbial communities from Lake Matano, South Sulawesi, Indonesia - Watercolumn_Matano_2014_112_MG | ecosystem: Environmental > Aquatic > Freshwater > Lake | place: Indonesia... | reverse complement strand
GCGGCCTGGCTCCGCCAGGATTTATTTTTGTCGTTTTTCAGGTTGCTCGAAATTGTCAAAGAACGTTGTTGGAATCGGTCAAGACTGGCCTTTTTAGGCCAATCGTGACTTTTTCAGGAAGCCCTAAGTAGCTCCTTTGTTGTAATCATATGCCGAGTAGCCGATGGCAATATCCCAGAGCAGGCTCCCGTTGTGGTCATATGCGTATATCTGGGTTGAGGACCGCAGGATGAAATCGGGATTCCCGTCCAAGGTCAGATCAGCCAGCTGGATATTTCCGCCTTTCCAACTGTCCACCGGATCCCCGCTTCCACCGGCATGGCTGAACACAAACGGATTGGATGCATAAGACGCAAAATCCGCCCGGAGGCTTGGGGCGGATTGCAGGATCAGAAGAATCCGGATGATGTCTTTCAGATACCTTGTTTTCATCACAGCTCTGCGGCCATCACGGTTCACGCCCGTTTTTTCCAGACACCGGCATCCACCTTATCCATCCTTCCTGCCATGATCTCTTCCAGCGGAATCGTGGACGGGACATGGATCGAGGTGTCGCTCCCGTTCGGATCGAACGGACTCTTCTCGATCAGTATCCCGCCGGGCTTCAAACGCCCGATGAAGTGATCGATGACCACCGGATAATCGGGTATGTGCTCGAGCACATCCATGGCGACAATGGCATCGTAATGATTCGTGATGCAGAATACCGGATCGAATTTCCCTTCGTGAAAGGGCAGTATCTCCCTCACGTTGGGGAGCTTCTGCCTGCGCGCCCTGAAATTGATGAAATCCGCCTGCATGCGGCTGATTTCCAGGAAATCGATGGAAAGCCCCCTTTTGGCCAGCCCGATGGTGTTGCAGCCCGCCCCTGCGCCGTAATCCAGAACGGTCCCGCTGGTCAACCGGTCCAAAACGGTTTGATAGGGATGGATCGCATTTCCGAACAGATACCCCGAGCTGCAGCGGTAGAACCAGGTGACTTCCTTCCTGGTCTTCGGATCGAACCAGTTGAATTCGCTCTCGAAATGTTTTTTCGGATGCCTCAGGATATAGGGCTTCAATTCGTCCAGCGTGAAGCCCGTATAGGCAGTCAGGTCCTCCAGCACGTTGTTGTATTCTTTATTCCGGAGTATCTCCTGTACTCTTTCCTCCGGTATCTGATACGGACAGAGAAGCGTCACCCTGGGAAAATTGCTGACCAGCCAGAAGGCCTTCCTGCTCAGGTGGAAAATGAAGGAATTCTTTTTTAAAAGGTTTTCGATTTGCCGCCGCATGAAAGGATATCCCCTGTTCTAAAAACCGGATTTTGAGAATGGACCGTGCGCCGGGTCAGAATCGTAAAAAGGAAGGGATTGCAGGCATCGGCAACCGCAATTCGTCGGATGCGAAGCGAATGCGCGGATTCTCGAACGCGTTGTCAGGCTTAAAACAGGCCCCTCGAATGCTACCTGATCAAGGTCATTTTTTGAATTTTCGTGAATCCGTCCGCTTCCATTCTGAGGAAATAGACTCCCGTCGGAACAGCGGAGCCGTACCGATCCGTCCCGTTCCACCCGAGCTCGTAGTAGCCGGCTTCCTGCCTGCGGTCCAAGAGTTCCATGATTTCTCCGCCGAGAAGCGTGTAGACGGCGATCCGGACCTTCGAATCCTCCGGGATCGCGTACCGGAAGGATGTCCCGCTGTTGAACGGATTGGGGTATGTGGGCGTGAGTTCGAAGTCAAGCGGCACAGGGGATGCCGCGATCACGCTGATCGGCCCGAAGAATTCGCTCTGCCCGCTTGAAGAAACTTCTTCGATTTTATACCAGTACGTCTGCCCGTTCTTGACGGACGCATCCCTGAAACTGTACTCCTGCTCCGAGGAGGAGTTCCCGCTGCTGGGAATCAGGTCCAGACTCACTTTCTGATACACGCCGTCCTTCTGGCTGCTTCTCCACACGTAAAAGCCCGAGCTGTTCACCTCGCTCTGCGTGGTCCAGGAAATTTCCAGCCCCTCGCGGTTCGTCATGACCGCAGAGAGAGAGGAGATCTGGACGGGGAGGGACTGGTCCGAGGGGGCGACGTTGGAGTAGACAGTGATTTGATGGGTTGCCCAAGGACTTGTTGAATCAAAATAATAAATATCGGTCCCATTGGTGCCATCATAATACCAAGCCAACCCTGCGCTTCCGCCGGGATTGCTGATGGTGGATAGTTTGAACTGGCCGATATAAGATCCCGGATTGGTTTGAGAAACCAATAACACCCTAGTGTTGAATTGGGTCTGATCGATAAAACTCGGGGCATCAATATCAATGCTAATTCTATCACTGGCAATAGACGGTGCAAGGGTGTAAAAATTCTGTAATTTTGCTTCTCCGGTACCTAATTGATAAGTGACAGCGTCGCCCGTGAAATTATTTTCATTATAATCTAACAATATTTGAGAACCGGCCAGATAAAGCGCATTATCCCCCGTACTCTGCAAATACACCTTAAAATAAAAATCCGTCCCCACAACCTGCTGATCAACCACCCGCAGGGTATAGGAAACAGCGGAAAAGGCATTCACGGCTGCAAGGCCGAGCAGAAGAATCATTAGCCTTTTTTTCATCTATACACTCCCGCCTTTTTATATATGGCTTTTTATTAAGTTTTCCGATTAAACAAGAGCAGTTATCGTTTTCAACGCTCCTCACATTAGAAAATAATAAACCACATGATATTTATAAGAAATATAAAAACTTCGGATGAAATCTCCAAGTTTTTTTTATATTGCCGGCAAATCCCTATTTCTTTTGCCCTGCACTTAACAGAATTAAAAGTCCGAAAAAGCGCATAGTTCCCCATTTCGATCTGGGGATCGACATTCAAAGTTGTGCGAATATCGTACCAGGCAGAGGAATTGTCTGGCAATCAGAATGATAATAACATGTTTATTATAAATTTAATGGATTCAATTTCGCGGCTGTTATGCATTCAGAATGAAAAAATGGAAGGGAAAATATTTCTGCTCCAAGGAATTAATTGCGGACAACGATAAAAACAATCCCGCCCCCCGGACCCCCGAAACCAAATTTCTAGGGCAGCCCCCGATCCAACATTCCGTGAATAAGAAACCTCAAATGGTCATCCCCGAAGTCTTTTATCGGGGATCCATCATGATGGAAAGCGGCAATTCAGTGACCTGTCCTTTATACCTTACGGCTCACACGGTCATTCACATTTATACAGAATCACAAAGCCCGGACTATTTGATCTTTTCCACGACGAGCAGAAAACCGACCTTGGATGTGGCCCCCATCAATTGAAAAGCCGGTCGGACATAAGGAAGAACAGTGATGATTTCGCCTTTCTGTTGGTTCAAAAAATTCTCCAGATCCTCCCGGATCGTCTCTCTGTCCGCTTCCAGCCTGTGAACCCGGTATTTCATGATGTCCCTCCTTACGGAGCCGCCCGGATTTTACCGATGTCATTTGAGCACGGTGCATTTTTTTATTAAAACCTCTCCCGCAACCTCCAGCCTGAGATAATAAATCCCGCTTGTCAATCCATTTGAATCCATCTGGATCAGGTGATCCCCTGAAGCCCGGTAGCCGTCCGCCAGCATCATGACCCTTTGACCGTTCGCATTGTATACCGACAGTTTGACATGCCCCGGATTTTCCAGATAAAACCGGATGTTCGTCGAAGCGTTGAAAGGATTGGGATAATTTTGAATCAGCCCCACCCCGGACGGAACGGTCAGCCGCGCCGATGCCTCGGGCTGCCTATATGAAGCGTAGGACCAGGACGCATGCAGTATGGTCCCCCCGTCCCCGATGAACCAGCCGTTCTGATCATCCGCAAAACAGATGGAGCGTATGGGCAGCCGGCCCGGCATGCCCATATCTGCCCAGGTCTCCCCGCCGTCCGTGGTCCTCGCCACAATCCCATACGGTCCGAATATGTAACTGGCGGCAATCCATATGTTCTTGCTGTCTATAAAATGCACGCCGAGGAAATCGAGTTCGTATGATATGAATGTCGCGTTCCAGACAGCGCCTCCGTCCGTGGTCGCGAGCACGGTCCCGTGATTTCCGACCACCCATCCGATGTCCGCATCCAGGAATTGAATGTCCCTCAGCCTTCCGGCCGTGCCCGAGTTCTGGGGGGTCCAGGTCTCGCCCGCATCCGTTGTCTTGAGAATCGTGCCGTTCAGACCCGCTGCGTACCCGATCATTTCTGTCGGGAAACTCAGAGCCTGTATCCACCAGAATGTGCCGGTTTCAATTTGCCGCCACTCGATTCCTCCGTCCGTTGTCTTGAGCAGCACGCCGTTCCAGCCCGCTGCATATCCGTTCATGGGACTTGTGGCACACACTGCGTAAAGCCATTTATCGGTGGGGGAATTCTGCATTTCCCAGTTCAGGCCTCCATCCAGGGATTTCAGGATTGTCCCCCTTTCTCCGACCGCCCAGGCTGTAGCGGAATCTGCGAAACAGACGGCTTTCAATCCGTTCTGCGTGTTGCTCACTCCAGGAATCCAGTTCATGCCGCCGTCCAAAGTGGAAAGCACGGTGCCGCAGCGGCCGACCACAATCCCCCTGAGAGGATCGATAAAAGCGCCTTCCTCAAGCACTGTCACCGGGCCTCCCAGCTGGTTCTCCCAGCTCAGGCCCGAATCCGATGTCTTCAGAATCACACCGTCCTCCCCGACAGCCCATCCGTTCCATGAGTCTGAAAAGGACAAGGCAACCAGGCTCCTGTCTGTTCCAGTCTCCGTGTTTTGCCAGGATGATCCGCCGTCGGTAGTCAGAAATGCGGCTCCAGCCTCGCCCATGGTGATACCGTGATCCGCATCATGGAAATGCAGGACGCTCAAGTCCAGTGAAGTTCCGGATTCGAGTTCAATCCAGGTTGTTCCTCCGTCAGTGGATTTGAGAATAGTCCCATTGGATCCGGCCGCGTATCCGGTCATTGAGTCCGCAAAGCAGATGCAGGACAGCGCCTGGTTGAATCCGGTATTGACCGTGTTCCAGTTTTCTCCGCCATCCGTGGTCCGGCATGTCCTGCCGCCTGCACCGCAGGCCCATCCCCTGTCCGCGTCCAGAAAAAATACATCCCTGATATTGAAGACCGGCTTGGCGCGTTTTTCGATCCAGGAAGCGCCTCCGTCCGTGGTCAGATATATTTTACCCATGTCCCCGGCGGCCCAGCCTTTCATCGCATCCAGAAAAAACACATCCATGAGGATGCCGGTCACGTTGTCCTGCTGCAGCTGCCAGGTCTTTCCACCGTCTGTCGTATGCGCAATGGCCCCGACCTGGCGGTAATTGCCGCCGACCAGAACATAATTGCTGCCCGCAGCCCAGCCGGTTTCATGATTCAGGAAAAATAATCCGGCAGGAGAGAAAAACGGCAGGGAACCGGATGCCTCCCCGGCTTTCCAGCTCGACCCCCCATCCACCGTTTCAAAGACCTGATTGATGAGTGTGACGATCAATGCGGAATCCGGGCTAAAGGCCGTGACATGGATCAGGGTGTTGCCCTGGGGCACGGGATTCTGCCATGTCCATTCGATCTGGGCCGCAAGCGGGGACGACAGCACACAGCATAAAAACATCTTGGCCATTGTTCTCATCACGGCCCTCCTCTATGGAATGAGAAGCATTTTTTGAACACGATTGCCTGCCGGGGACGCAAGCCTGCAGAAATAAACTCCCGCCGCTGCCGTGGCGCCGGATCCTGTTTTACCATCCCAGGAAACCCTGTATTCGCCTGGATCCCGTACGCCTTCGAACAGGGTCTGTATCCGCTGCCCGCGTGAATTGACGACTTCGATACGCACCGGACCGGCATGACCGATCCGATAGGACAGCGAGGTTGATGTATTAAAGGGATTGGGAACATTTTCATACAGCATGCAGTCCAGGGGGAGAGCGGTGGAGGGTCCGGTTTCGACGCTCGCCAGATAGTCTGCAACCTGCCCGTCAATCCACAGGATGCGCCCCTGTATCCATTCTTTGAAGAATTCGATCTCCTCTTCATAGGAATCCCCGATAAAGGCATTCGGCCAGATGTACCAGCCTATGACTTCCGGCCATTTTTCATAATTGCGCTGCTGGGCCTCGTCCAGGCTGTCCGCCATGAGATCCACCCATGCCGTCAGCGTATCGATGTTGAGGACATCCTGTCTTAATTCCAGCCATCTTGAGGCGACCCGGTTCAGGAAGGCCGGTTCCTCGGCAATGACCATCCAGTAAAAAGGCGGCTCCCAGTCGGATCTTGCCGCGGTTTGTTCGGCCAGGGTTGACAGGTTCAACCCTTCGATAAATTCCCCCTCGTAATAGTTGGCGTTTCCGAATGAAAGATTGTAATCCCAGGCCGGTCCCATGACCAGCCTCCCGCCCCTGCTGTCCCTGTCCTTGGACATGAACGCGCTCAGGCGGTAGCCGTCGATGTTGCGGCTCACCTCGTTGAGGATGAACAGGTCCACAAATGAATCCAGGTCGATGAACCTGCCGTACCCGGTCTCCGGATTCGAATAGGACCCTCCCTCCACCGCAGCCTCAAACCGGTCCATGAAATCTTGTATATAAGCCTCCTGCTCCGGCTGGATTTCATCGGGCTTGGGGTAGTGATACTGGTAATGCGTGCCTGCATCCGAGGTCCAGCCGCCTACCTGCTCCCCGTCCGTTTTATCGATCTTGATGATATATCCGCCCGTCAGGCTGTCCCCTGCCGTGTCGTCCGCATCCATCTCTGCAATGACCACGCGGTCGTCGTCCACTTTGATCTTCTCCATGAGGACGTAAACGCCCTGATAATCCCCGTTCAGGACCACCTCGCAAAACCGGGTTCTTGAAGCATACCGGTCCATTTTACGGGAAATCCGGTATGCAAGGACATCCCTTAAAAAAGTCTTGTCCGTGAAGGGATTGTACAAGATCCAGTCGTTCTCCCTGGGCATGCCGATCAGGTTGACGTTCCGGTTGTTCCCGAGGGAATCCTGGGTCTCGAAACGGTAGGGCTGCTTGGGAAACTGCTGGGCCGTGGATCCCCTGAGTTCGATGGCGATGAGACCCTTATAGTCATACACGGAATCCGCCATCTGATTCCTGCTCCCGTCTTCATGCCAGATGATTTTCATGTCCGCCGTGATGCGGTCATTATCCACGATTCTCTGGCCCCTGGTGTCGATGATCAGAATCGGAAGGTTGGACGAAATCAGTTCGACCTGCTGCGGCCTGGCCTTCACGGCAGGCCAGAGAAATAGAACGATACAGATCAAAGGATACAAATCCTTTCCCATGGTCGTGCAGCGCATGGGTGCCTCCATCAAAAGGATCTCGAGATGACAACCGATGTAGCTGAGTATACGATGATTTCATGTTTTTGATTCAGGATGATAAAGCCGCCCATCCCTGCTTCGGCTTCACCCCGGGACGTCATGGTCCCGGCGCCCGCTTTCCCGGCAGGCGCTGCCCCCGGGGCAGGAACCCGCCACGATGACAATACAGAAATGATCCAACAGCAATTGTCTTGACATTCATTCTTCCTCCAGTTAAATTGAAACATCGAGAATCCTTCTTTCAGCAAATCCCGGAGGTTGAGAATCATGATATTCAGGACACCCTGCATCAGGCCGGCCTTCGCGCTGTGCCTTCCTTTCGCGCTGGCAGGCGGGGAAATCGCGTCCGGCGCGGAACCGGATTCCTTGGTCGTCATCCGGGATGATTTTCAGGCTACGGCCCTTTCCGGCTGGGAAGCCGCAGACCCGGAGGCTTGGCGCCTGGACGAAAGGGAAGGCAACCGTTTCCTTTCCCTCTTCACGCAGAGCAGGTACCAGCCCCCTGTCCGAACGCCGTTCAACCGCATCCTGAGGCGGGAAACGGTGCACGGCGGTTTCACCCTGGACATCCGCGTCCGTTCCACGAAAGAGGATTATCCGCACAGGGACCTCTGTATTTTCTTCGGATACCAGGATGAATCCCATCATTATTACGTCCACCTGGGCAGAACATCGGACCCCCATTCGAACAGCATTTTCATCGTCAACGGTGCGGACCGAGTCTCCATCGCGGATTCGAGGAATGAAGGGACGGCCTGGGACGACGGCTGGCATTCCGTGCGCATCGCCCGTGAAGCCGAGAGCGGCATGATCCGGGTTTTCTGGGACGACCTGATAAGGCCTGTCATGACCGCATTCGATTCCGCGTTCCTGTGGGGGAAAATCGGACTGGGCTCCTTTGACGACACGGGGGATTTCGATGATTTGAAGGTACAGGTGAAAAATCCGGCATCCGGAAATGCCGCCCTTCTGGCAGAGGATGCGGAGATCGTCAAGATTTGCGGCGGATTTTCATTCACGGAAGGCCCGGCTGCTGATAAGGCAGGCAACGTGTTCTTCACGGATCAGCCCAACAACAGGATTTATCAATGGTCGGTGAAGAACAAGCTGTCCGTTTTCCATGATTCGGCCCAGCGCTCCAACGGCCTGTACTTCCGGGAAGACGGGACACTGCTTGCCTGCGCGGACGAGCAATGCCGCCTCATCTCGCTCGATCAAAAGGGGCGCATCTCCGTGCTCGCAGGGGAATTCGACGGAAAACCCTTCAACGGCCCGAATGACCTTTGGATCGACCCCTCCGGCAGGATCTATTTTACGGATCCCTATTATCAGCGGCCCTGGTGGACGCGTACCGCACCGGATCAGGACTGTGAGGGGGTTTACTGCCTGGAACCGTCCGGCCGGCTGTTCCGCGTCGCAGACGACTTCAAAAAACCGAACGGGATCATCGGAACTCCGGACGGGAAAATCCTCTATGTGGCTGACATCGGGACATGGAGAATCTACCGCTACGATATCCTCCCGGACGGATCGCTGTCCGGGAAAAAATGGTTCGCGCCCGAAGGCTCGGACGGAATGACCCTGGATGAAAAAGGGAACGTCTATCTGACGAATTCCGCCGTTTCCGTGTACGGCCCGGCCGGCCTCAAGATCGCGTCCATCCCTGTGCCGGAGATGCCTTCAAACGCCTGCTTCGGAGGAAAGGACCGGAAGACGCTTTTCATCACAGCAAGGACTTCATTATATGCCCTGAAGATGAAGGTTCGCGGCATGTGATCTTCATGCGTGGGCCGTCGCCCTCCCTGAACCGCATGGAAGGAAAGCTTTTTCAGAAAAGAAAACTGAACGTGTAGGAATGGATGGATCCCAGGATGTCCATGTCCCGGTATGCGTAATCCACTTGGATGGCCATGTTGTTCGCCCTGGGCATCCGGTAAATGAATCCGATTCCGTACGACGGTCCGTAATACGATTCGGACATGAAAAGGGCCTTGTAGCCGCCTCTTAAGTAGAACGTCCCGAAAGCATGGGCGTTGAACTCGTACTGCGCACCCACATTGACGGACTCGCAGTTGTTGTTGGGATGCAGCGCATCCGCAGCGAGAGTCAGCCTCGAAAAGGAGTTGACCAGCGGATGAACGGCCATCCCGATCCGGAAAAGCAGGGGCAGCTCCCAGGCCTGCGTCCTGTACTGGCCCTCCACATTGTCGTATTCGCCGCTCGTGTAGGGGTCCGGATCAATGGGCTGCAGCAGGTCCATTCCGTCGAACTTCATCTTGGTCCCGTAATTGGAAATGCTCATCCCGATGGACAATCCGTCGCCCCGCTCACCGGTCGGCGAAAAGAAATCCGTATTCACGCGCACCCCGACGTCCATGGCGAAGGCCGTGGCGTTGCAGTGCCAGATGCGCGAGGACACCATTTTAACCGATGCGCCGAATGCGAACCACTGTGCCAGTTTTCGTGCATAGCTGAGGCTGATGCAGTAATCCGCAGCGGAATAGTTCTCTCCCGTGCCTTCCTGCATTTCCAGGGTGGTAACCGGCTCCCGCCCGTAATCGACCTGCAGAAGGCCGATCCCGAGCGTCCCGAAGCCGGGGACGACCAGGCCGCCCGCAGCAAAGGCGCTGCTGATCCCTGCAATCCACGGCTGCATCATGAACAGGATGCCGGACTGCCTCATGAGCGCCAGCCCGGACGGATTCCAGTATGTGGCGGACAGGTCGTCCGACAGGCCGGCTGCGGCGTCGCCCATGGCATTTCCCGCGCTCCCGTATCCGAATTCCAGGAAATTCCCGGAAGTGGTCCCCCGCCTGTATGGCTTCTGGGCCTGCGAGGATGCAGCCGCCACCAGGACCGCAGCCAGCACGACGCCTGTTTTCAATGTAATTGATTTCATGATCCCGTTCTCCTGTCTCTCACTTGATGATGGCGAATTTGCCGATTTTCTCCGCGCCGCCCACCCTGGCCTTGACGTGATAGATGTAAATGCCGGCAGCCACGTCCAGCCCCTCGCTGGACAGCAGATCCCAATGCACAGTCCCGTTGTCCGCTTCGTTGTTCACCTCGATTTCATCCACCGGGATTCCGCTTGCAGTGAAGATCTTGATGGTGCACTGTGCGGGCAGATGCGTGAACAGCAGCCTGCGCCGCTGGTTGAGATACCAGTTGCCCACCACGGGCTCCATGCTGTTGGTGGCCACGTAGGGGTTCGGCACCACCTTGATGAGGTCCATGGAGGAGGCGATCTTTCCTTCATCCAGGTCCCCGCTCGGCAGCACCTCGAAGGTCAGGGAGTCCGTCTCGAAGAAGGGGCGGTAGAAGGTGGCGAAATAGACGTCGTTGGGCTGCGGTTCCTCGAGAAACTTCGCCACGAAAACAGTGAACACCCATCTGTCCTTTTCGTTCAGGGATCCGAACAGGACCCGGTCCGCCAGCAGGTCGAAGCTCCCGTTCCCGTTGTCGTCTATCACGGCCACGTCGAGCGTGTCGAAACCGCCTCCGGCCAGCGGATAATTCTTGACGACCACGAAGAACGGGAAGGACCCCTGGACAAGAACCGCATCCTTCCCGATGATGGTGCCGGTCTCGTCGGTCATGGATGAGCTGTACTTGGCCTTTGCCTTGTAAAACGCCGGATCCGCTGTGTAAACCATTTCATAATCCCAGGGATAGTTTTTCGCCGCTGCGGCCGACGGCGTCCATTCCAGGCCCGCAGCGCCCCGCTTCCAGCCCGAATGGCCGTAATCGTAGCCTGCGATCTCGGACGTGGTCACATTCGACACGATGTCCAGGCAGACCCCGTCCGCGATATCGGAGACCAGGGGCTGCCCCGCCGGGAAAAGCCAGCCCTTGAGCGTGACCGCTTCATCGGTGGAAACATTCTGTTCGACCAGGTTGCTGCTGATGTAATGCTGCGGATTCTCGAAAGCCACGACCCTGTTGCTGTCCGTAAGGTCTGTGATCGTGTACCCTGCAGCCGTAAACTGGATGCATTTCGGGTCCCCGGCAATCTTGAACAGGGTATCGGCGACAAAATTGACCCGGTAAACATGGCCCGGTTTCAGCACGTTCCTCGAAACGATGCGGGGTACGACGCTCCCCGATGTCTCCTTGATGTTGCTGTCGAGTATGCGCAGGGACGGCGGCACATACCCCGGGGCCGTCTGATGCGGCGTGACGATCTGGATGTTCTTCCCGATGCTGCGGACCTGTTCATACTCGTCGATGTCGATGACCAGGTTGTTCTCCGAGGGTGCGATGCCCGGCTGCATGAGGGTGTCGCTGATCCCGTAATCGTAGGCCAAGAGGCCGTAATAATAGGTCTTCCCGTTCTGCACGTTTTTGTCGATGAAGAAATGCCGCAGGCCGCTGTCGTTGCCCAGATAGTATCCTGTCCCGTTCAGCATCCCGTAATTGGTGTACCCCTTGATCCCGTCCACCTTGTCGCATTGGAAAATGGGCTTGTGGTAAAGGGGCATGCCGTTGCCGTCCGTGACCACCTGGGCGTCCTGGAATTTCATGTCCGTGGCCCGGATGAGCTTGTAGCCCTCGAAATCATTGATGTTGCCGAGAAAGGGTTCCCTGGACCGGAGATCCGCGATGTCGTCCCAGGTCAAAACCACCTCGCCGTCGCCCGCCGCAGCCTTGAGCGTCGGCATCCTGGGAGGCTGGGCGAAGCGGTAGTCCCGCTCATAGATCATCTGGACGACCCGTTTGAGTTCGAAAAGCACCGGGGCCTGCGGCGGATCCATGTTCATCAGACCGGCAAGCGCGTCGTAGGAATGGAGAATGGACATGGACACCCTTTCCGTGCGTCCTTTATACAGGGGAAACGGCCCGGATCCGAAAACCTCGATGAGGTTCGAAATCCCGCCGTCCCAAATTTCCTCGCGGCCCGCCCCGGTCAGCTGCCACATGACCCAATCCGCATGAAAAGTCCTGGGCTGGCCGTTGAGCAGGGCGGCGACCTCGAACAGGTTGAAGGAGGTGAGACCGAGCATGTCGGATTCCGAAACATCCGTGGCTGCAAAATTGGGTTCGCAGCCGAGACCCTCCAAAAAATTCGGCTTGTGGTCGCATTCCCCCTCGTCCGGGCCCGGGTATTGAAGTTCGCCGGGACCGATGCCGTCCAAACCCACGTCGTCCCCGGGATTCTCCGTGATGTCGTAGATGCCGTTCCCGTTCGCGTCCGTGCCGTCCTTCCAGTCCTGGTCCTCATCCCCCTCCCAGTGCGGGACCAGCTGGCCGGCCGTCAAGTTGTTGAACCTCAGGAAATCATCCAGATTGTGTATGCCATCCATGGGGCCGACGAAGTCGCCCGCTGCGTTGTCTCTGGCCTCGTCGAGAAGCCCGTCCTGGTCGTTGTCCAGACCGTCATAGGCCAGGCCCGGGCTTTCCAGGTAGGCGAAACCCATGGTGCCTGTCGGAAGCCCGCCCTTGCCGGTTCCGTTGACATCCCAGGAATAGGCAAGGTCGATGTACTTGTCAAAATAGCCCAGTTCATCGTTCAAATTGTCGCTTCCAATCGCATTGTCCACATGATATCCGAACGCGACCTGGGGCAAATCATAATCGGATGTATTCGCAATATTATATTCCCAGAAAACGGCGTCGCGGACCAGCGCGTTGTTCCACTGGTAACCGCGCGTCTCGACGCGTATGCCGAGGCCTCCCCAGGGCAAGCCTTTTTGAATGGTCACATTGGGGTCCTTGTATCCGATCACATAACCGGGCCGCGGAAAATATTTAAGGGAATCTTCCTTCCCCAAGTACTCCTGGTCCTGGGCGTCGTTGTTCACGAAATAGGTTTCCAGGTCCGCGTACTGCACGCCCAGGCCGAAACGGCCGTTCCACACGCCCGGCCATTTTTTCTGGTCCCCGCGCGCAGGCCAACCGTCCGGCGGCCAGGAATTCGGTATGTTGCTCATGGCCGGGTATTCGTTGGAGGCGTCGTTCCGGAAATAACCGAAAACGGGGTAGAGGCCCCATTGTATCGTTCCGGTGGAATCCGTATCCAAGCCGCCGCGGAATTTGGTCTGGCAGTACCACAGCGTGTCCAGATCCGTTCTGCTTGCGATCTGGGCCGGATCCGTGACAGGCACCGAATCGTTTTCAAGGAAAACCTGGGCTGTGATCAGGATGTTGACACCGTCCGTCATCTTGGTGCCCGTATAATCGTTCGGCCACTTGGAAACGTCCTCCCGCGGCCAGTCGGAAAGTTCAGCCTGGTTCTGGAAGTACAGGTAAACACGGTTGCCGTTCATGAATCCTTCGCGTATGGCAGCTATGTCTCCCGCCGGATCATCCGGCCCGTCGTACGGTTTGCCCTGTCCGAGACAGGCGGCTGCCGCGAGCATCGCCAGCAGGACGGTCCCGATGCTAAAAACCTTTTTCATCCGTCATCCCTCTTCTTGGTTTGAATGAGTGCCCCTCATGGATTTCCGTTCTGCAGTTTCCGGCCGGCAGGTCAGAAGAGCAGGCCGACCCCCAGCTTGATGTAACGCGGAGCGGCGAATGCCGCTGGATCCTTGATGCGGTCCGCATATTCATTGAACAGGCTGCGGTGGCTGGCCAGGTCGCTCTCCCGGATGATCGCCTCGTTGGGCTGGCCCGTCTCGCCGTTGACATAAAGCGCGTTCCGCCGGTCCAGCAGGTTTTCCACGAGCAGGCTGAACCTGAGTTTGAACCTCCCGGACAGCTCGTAATCATAGGTGCCGTGCAGGTCGATCCAGAAGGTGGTCGGCTGCCAGGAATTGTTGGGATACAGGTTGACGCGCGCCAACCGGCTTTCCTGAATCGGAGACCAGGTATAGGGTTTCCCCGAATTGTAATAGGCGGTCATGGAAAGGCTTCCGTTCCGCGACGCGTATCCGAGCGTGGCGTTCAGGGTGTGCCGCTGGTCCCATGACATGGGGATCAGCCGCGGAATGGGATCGCGGCTGGACCCCGCCCTGTCAAAGGTCTGGGTCGGGTTATCCGCATTGCCCCTGGTGAACTGAAGCGTGTAGTTGACAAGCGCGCTCAGGGGGCCGGTCCGGAAATCATACTTCACTTCCAGGCCCTTGACGTTCCCATAGTCCTTGTTGGTGTACAGCCCGTACTGGATCTGATTGTACGTGCTGACCACCTTCATGCTGAGCAGGTCGTAGATATCCCGGTAAAACAGGTTCAGCTCCAATCCCATGCCTGTCATCAGCTCCTGCCAGATGCCGATCTCGTACTGCACCGTCTTCTGGGCCTTGAGCTGGGGATTGCCTGTCTGCGTCGAATAATCGGTCGGCGCCACCTGGAAGGAATGGTTCTGGTAAAACGCATAAAAAGGCGGCGCCTGGAAGAAATGGCCGTAACTGAAATGGAGCAGGGCCGCATCGGACAGCTGATAGGAGAGGCCGAAACGCGGGCTGAACTGGGATTTCACGTCAGCCGCAGGGTAGCGGGATGTCTGGTTCAGCGAATCCGCATAGTAGAGTTGATTGGCCGGATTCCTGAGATCGGACGGGTAGCGCGTATTGGGATCGTACTGGTCGTAACGAAGCCCGACATTGATCACCATTTCCTGGAATTCCATCTTGTCCTGCATGTATCCGGAAATTTCCCGCGGCTTCACCCTGTAGACATCCGAATACACGGACGAATCGCCGTATATTTTGGGTTCGTAATAAGGATAGACAAAGGTGTTCCGTTCCGCATCGAAATAATTGTCGTACTCGTGGGTGTCGTTTTTGTACTTGTTCTGGATGGCATAGGACTGGTTGTCGATATCGTAGCGGATGTAGTGGACTCCGGTTTTCAGGCTGTGGTTCGAATTGACCTGCCAGGTATGGTCCCATTTGACCTGCAGGTCCCGGTTCGTCCTTTTCAGATGGTTCTTGTCCTGGCCGCCTGTCAGAAAACCGGGGCCGAAGCTGTTGGCATAGCGGTCGTGTAGGTAATGCGTGTCGAGCGGGTTTTCGTACAGGTAGCTGCCGTATGCATTGTCCGTATAGGAGACCTTGAATTCATAAAACATGTTTTTCGTCAGGCTGTGGTTGACATGCAGCGCAGTCATGTCATTGGTCTCATGCTGCCTCGCCTTGCCGTCCGGCGCGTATTTATAGAAATGGCTGTAGGTTCCCCATTCATCCTGGTTCCTGGAATAAACGAATGAAAGCTTCAGGGGAGGAGCAGGCCTCCATGTCAGCTTGCCGAAGGCTGAAAGGTTTTCGGATCCGTTCAGGGATACAAAAGCACTGTCTCCGTTATGCGTATCGATCCACTGGGCCGGATCCTCGACCGTATAATCGCTGTAATCATCCATGTTGAAGCGCCGGATCGCGTTGAGATGGTTCTGGTTGTCCTGATACCGCACATTGGCGAAAAAGCTCAGAGCGTCCTTGAAAACCGGACCTTCGACCTGAATCCTGACATCCTTGTTCCGAAGCACATCCCCTGCCTTGAGGCCGAGATACTGGCTGGACCGGGTCGTATAGTAATTGCCCGCAAAACCCAGAATCTTTCCGTGAACCTGGTTTCCGCCGTCCTTGGTGACTGCGTTGACGATGCCGCTCATGGCCCTTCCGTATTCCGCATTGAACGTCCCTGTGATGACCTCGAGATCCTCGATCACGTCATTCTCGATGTCCACGGTGCGCCGCTCGCCTTCGAACGCATCCGTGACCGGCAGGCCGTCCACCAGGTAGGACACCTCGTTCGCGCGTCCGCCGCGGAAATGTCCTTCCATGACTCCGGCCTGCATCTGAATGATGTCTCCCAGGTTTTCGACAGGGAGCATGCCGATCTGCGACGAGGAGACATGTTGTACCGAACTGGTCTGATCCTTCTTGAAGGCGATGGCGTCAGCCTGTACCGTGACGACTTCGCCTTCCAGCACCTGTGCGGAAAGCTGGAAATTGAGATTCACCGTAGCGTTGGCACTTACCAGAACCTTTTCCATCTGTACGGGGCCGTATCCGATCATCGATACAACGATATCGTACTGTCCCGGTGGGATGTTGATGATGTAGTAATCCCCCCTGTCGTCCGCCGCAACACCGTACCGCGTGTCGCGTATCATGATGTTGGCCCCGACGAGCGGTTGGCCGCTTTCCCTGTCGGTCACGCGGCCGGCGATCTTTCCGGTGGTCGCTGCCTGAGCCACAGAACAGATAATCAGCAGCGCCGGAAGCCACTTTGCGAACAAATTTCTGTTGTTCCCTTTCACGTTTTGCCACTCCTGATTTATGAATGGAAGGAAAGCACCCGTTTTCATTTCGTGATATGGGATGGTCTGCCTTGGATTGTCATTACTTAAACGTTTTCGAAAACCTTTAAGTCTAATTTAAAACAATTATTTTTTTTGTCAAGCATTTTTTTGTATATTTGACAAACAAACATTTTAAAAGGCCCCGCAATGTTCCGCAAGCCCGGCCCATGCTCCATTTCTCTCTTTATCATCCTGCTTTCCATAAAATCCCTTTCAGGCGAAATCCCCCTGGAATACGATTTGTCAATACGCGGAGGAATTATTTATGACGGCAGCGGGTCGCCCGGCTTCCGCGCAGATCTTTATATTCGCGGGGACAGCATTGCCTTCATCGGAAACCTGGAAGCAGCGTCCGCGGAGATGGAACTCAATGCTTCGGGTCTAGCAGTCGCGCCGGGATTCATCAATATGCTCAGCTGGGCAGATGAATCTCTTTTCAGGGACGGCAGGTCCATGAGCGACATCCGCCAGGGAGTCACGCTCGAGGTTTTCGGCGAAGGGTTTTCCATGGGGCCGCTGAACGACGCCATGAAAAACGAGTTGCTTGCCGATCAGTCCGACATCCGTTACAGGGTCTCGTGGACGACACTGGGAGAATACCTGGACTGCCTGGCAGCCCGCGGCGTCTCGCCCAATGTGGCTTCCTTTGTCGGAGCGACCACGGTGCGCATACACGAACTCGGGTATGAAAACCGCGCTCCGGGCCCCGAAGAACTGGGCCGCATGACGGATCTGGTCCGCCGGGCCATGGAGGAAGGAGCGCTGGGAGTTTCATCCGCACTGATCTACTCCCCTGCCTGTTTTGCCGGGACAGAAGAGCTGGTCGCGCTGGCTCAAGCGGCTTCCGAATACGGAGGCCTCTATATATCCCATATCCGCAGCGAGGGCGACCGCCTGCTGGAGGCTGTCGACGAGTTGATCGACATCACGCGCCGGTCCGCCATCCGGTCCGAAATATACCATCTCAAGGTGGCGGGCAGGAGCAATTGGTCCAAGATTGATGATCTGATAAAGAAAATAGAAATGGCCCAAAGCCAGGGCCTCTCCATCACCGCGGACATGTACACGTACACGGCTGCATCGTCGGGGTTGAATGCCTGCCTCCCTCCATGGATTCAGGAAGGCGGATTCAAGGCGATGCGGCAGCGGCTCCTGGATCCGGAACTACGCATCCGCGTCGTCCGGGATATGAACAGTCCCGCTGCAGACTGGGAAAATTTCTACCGGTACGCAGGCGATCAGAACATCCTTTTTGTCGGATTCAGAGACCGCGCCCTGCGGCCGTTCACAGGGAAGACGCTGGCCCAAGTCGCATCGCTGAGAGACACCGACGCTGCGAATACCGTCCTGGACCTGGTCGTGGAGGACAACAGCACGGTCAATGCCGTGTATTTTCTCATGAACGAAGAGAACGTCAGGCGGCTGATCAACCTGCCCTGGGTCAGTTTCTGTTCAGACGCCAGGTCCATCCCCGCAGAGGGCGTGTTCCTGCAGCGCAGCACGCATCCCCGCGCCTACGGGACCTTCGCAAGGCTTCTCGGTAAATACGTGCGCGAGGAGCAGGTCATCCCCCTCCAGGAAGCCGTGCGCCGCCTGACCTCGCTGCCTGCTGAGAATCTCCGTTTGCGGAGACGCGGCCGCCTGGAGCAGGGGTTTTTTGCGGATGTGGCGGTTTTCGATCCTGCCGGGATACGCGACAGGGCGACATACGAGAAACCTCATCAATACGCCGAAGGCGTCGTTCACGTCCTGGTCAACGGAGTACCGGTGCTGAAAAACGGCAGGCACACGGGGGCCCTGCCGGGCCGCGTGCTGCGCGGACCGGGATGGAAAGGATTTGAAGCTCCCCGCCGATAGCAGCGGGAATTTTCGGTTTGCAGGGAAAATTTTTTTATCCGCCCGCTGACCCCGGGTCAAAGTCCGGGGCAGGCCCTGCTGCAAGCAGGCGGGAAGGCGCCCGTCGTCAGATCAAGGAGGCATGAAATGAAACTGCTGGAAATTTTCATGAAATCCGGACTCGCAGCGGTTCTCGCAACCGGTTTCATGTCCTGCTGGACCGGGAAATCCGCACCGGCCAAATCCGCTGCACCCTTGCGGCTGCTCGTGGTGACAGGCGGCCATGATTTCGAACGGCAGCCCTTTTTCGAGATGCTGGGCAGCTTCGAGGGGATTGCGTTCCAGGAAGCCGTGCAGCCGGGCGCCCGGTCGCTGCTCAATCCTGCATTGAAGGAATCCTATGACGCCGTGCTCTTCTATGATATGGGGGCCGAAATTTCCGATGAACAAAAAACCGCGTTTCTCGGGATGATGAACGGCATCGGACTGGTGTTTCTCCACCACTCGCTTTGCTCCTACCCGGACTGGGACGGATATGAATCGGTCATCGGAGGCCGTTACCATCTTTCGGAAGGCAGCAGGGACGGCAGGCCGTACAAAGCCTCCACCTATGCCCATGACGTGGATTTGCCGGTTCATATCGTCAATCCCGGCCATCCGGTCCTGCACGGTATTTCGGATTTTATCCTGCGCGACGAGGTTTACGGAGGCTTCAGCATGCTGCCTGACATGCAGCCCATGCTGGAGACGAATCATCCTGGGAGCGAAAAGGTCATCGGCTGGTGGCATCTGGCCGGCCCGTCCCGCGTCGTGTATATTCAGCCCGGCCACGGCCGGGAAGCCTTCGCCGATCCTTCCTACAGGCGGCTGATCAGACAGGCGCTGTTCTGGACGGCCCGGAGGAGCTTTGACCCTTTGCCCGAGCCGCTGTTGAAAGACTGGAGCGGGGCAGGCCTTCTTTCCTCCGCGCCTCCGAAAGCGGAATCCGTATTCGACATCACCAGGCAGGCCGGAGCAGACTGGGACGAGAAACTGGCCGCCTGCCTGAAACAATCCCGTGGCGAGGCCGGCCTGTCCGTCATCTATTTCCCCGCCGGGGTGTACCCGCTTTCAAAATCCGTCTTGCTGCCTGACTCAAAGAGCGGGAATGTCGTGTTTCAGGGTGCATCCGCGGAAAGCTCTGTGCTGGAATTTTCGCTCGGGCCGGACGGAGTCTGCTTCGAAATACGCGGCGGCACGACAGGCGAACGCCTGCACCTGGATGCGGACATTCAGAAGGGCTGCAGGGAATTCCGGGCAGCCGGGCTTTCCGGCGGTTTCCGGACGGGCGACTGGGTCATGCTCTGCGAAGCGGGTTTCCCGGAGGCGGACCCCGGAAATATCGGGCAGATCACCCGGCTTTCGGATGTCAATGGCGACCGCGGCGTTTTCGAGGATGCGGCGAACAAAACGTATCTGAAGGAAAACGCATTATGGATCCTCAAGGTCATTCCCATCGAAAATGTGGGTTTCGAGAATCTCGCGCTGCGCCGCATGGATCAAAAACGGGCCACGCAGAACGCCTACGACATGGGGAGCAACATTACTTTCAACTGTGCGGTCAACTGCTGGATGCGGGGAGTTTCCAGCATCAACACCTGCAGGCATCATGTAAGCATCACGCGCAGCGCGCACATGGAGATCAGCGGGAGCTGGTTTGAGGGCGCCTGCAGCCGGGACATCAACGCTTACGGGTATGGGATCCTCCTGGAGGCATGCGCGGTCAACATCCTCGTCCAGAACAACGGATTCAGCCATCTCAGGCATGCCATGATACTCGGCTCCGGGGCCAACGGAAACGTGATTGCCTTTAATTATTCCAGGGATCAGAAATGGTCCTTCCGGGGATTCCCGAACATCATCCAGGGTGCGGATCTTTGCCTTCACGGCCGTTATCCATACTCCAACCTGTTCGAGCAGAACATGGTGGAGCACATCTATGCCGACAACTCGCATGGAGCGAACGGGCCTTACAACATTTTCTTCAGGAATCTGCTCACCAAGGGCAAGGGCAAAATACGGCTTTACCGGTCACCGATCTCCGGCGTCCTGGGGAATCTGAACTCCTCTTACAGCGCGGCCTCTGTTCAATACGAAAAAACCGAACCCGGCGCAGACGTCTTCGGATTGGAGAAATACGGGAAAAGGTTCAGGAATCATCAAAAATTCACAACCCGTAAAGGGTCTGTGGAAGAGGCGCGGCTTCCCATCATATCCTTCTTCTACAGGCAGCGGCCCGGCTTCCTGACACGGAATTATACATGGCCGGCGATCGGGCCGTCGCCGGGAGACAACCGCCTCTCCCAGAGCATCCCGGCAAGGGACAGGGCTGTTTCGGGACAACGAACGGAACAGGCAGTACCCATAAAATAAGAAGGCGCCCCGGGGTTGAATGCCGTTGTCAGAGCCGGGGCCTGAGGGCCTTCTCAATAACTGATATCAATTCCTCGGTCTTGCCTTCGGGAAATCCCATTGATTCATAGGCAATTTTCCCGTCGCGGCCGACGATGATGTTCCTGGGTATGAATTGCCTGGCAAACAGGCTGTAAACCGATCTGCCCGGATCTGCGGCAAGCTGGAAGCTGAGCCCTTTCTCCTTGCCGAACTCCGACACTTCCTTCAGGGTATGCTCCCTGCCGATCGCCACCAGAAAATAATCCTTGTTCCCCTTGTATTTCGGCCAGATTGTCTTCTCCACTGCTTCCAGTTCCTGCTTGCAGGGCCCGCACCAGGTTGCGAAGAAAATCAAATGCACGACACGGCCATGCATTTCCCGCATGTCAACGGTGTCTCCGGCAAGCGTCACAACGGTGAATGGAGGCACTTCCTGGCCTGTCCGGATCACCGTGCTGGTGTCCGGCTCCTGGGCAAGCACCGCTCCGAATGCGGCGATGATCGACAAAAGACAAACGATGCGTTTGGCAGGCATGTTCATCATCCCTTTCTCTCAAGTTGAAACGAGGCATTTACCGGATATGATACAAACGCCCTTCAGATAAAACAAGCTGTTTTTAATTATCCTGTTGATTTCCTTCGCAAAAACAGATAATTTTGCTGATACACCACGCAGCAGAAATGGCGCCGCGGCTGGCACGATTCAGGGGCCCGGCATGACATGCCCCTGTTTGATCAGCGGAGGTTCCTTGAACCGCGATTTATCCGGGAAAACGGTTTTGATCACCGGCGCATCCGGCGGCATCGGCCGCGCCCTGGCCGGATCCTTCTCGGAATCGGGCGCCTGCGTCGTTCTCCATTACAACAGGAACAGGACAGCAGCGGAAAAAATCCTGGCCCGTATGAAAGGCGGCAGGCACAGCCTCGTCGGTTTCGACGTCACGGATATTGCTGCGGTCAGAAGGGGGATTGAAGAGGCTTCGGAAAAAACAGGGCGGATTGACATCCTCGTCAATAATGCGGGCATCTATGAACTGCATCCCCTGCCGGAAAAATCCTACGCGGACTGGTGCAGGGCCTGGGAAAAAACACTGAAAACAAACCTGCTTGGGCCTGCAGCCATCTGCCATTGTGTTGCTGAAATCATGATGCGTCACGGCGGGGGGAAGATCATCAACGTCTCGTCGCGCGGCGCCTTCCGTGGAGAACCCCATGCGCCTGCATACGGAGCAAGCAAGGCCGGTTTGAATTCCATGACCCAGTCCCTGGCCCTGGCGCTCGCACCGAAAAAAATTTTCGTATACGCGGTTGCGCCGGGATGGGTCGAGACGGACATGGTGGCCCCGTTTCTGAAAGGTCCGGACGGAGACGCCATCCGCAGGCAGAGCCCGCTGAACCGGGTGGCCAGTCCGGAAGAGGTGGCGCACGCAGTTCTTTTCCTGGCATCCGAAGGCACGGACTTTATGACAGGGACAATACTGGACATCAACGGCGCATCTTACCTGAGGTCCTGATCCGGGTAGCAAACGAAGAGTCTCCATTGCGAATCCCAAGCATAAACATCACAAGGCCCTTGCTGGCGCTGCTGATCATCCTGCCGCTGACGGTTGTCTATTGGACAACCCTGGCTCCAGGTGTGGTTCAGATCGATTCGGGCGAGCTCGCCGCTGTTCAATGCCTGGCAGGAATCGCGCATCCGACCGGATACCCGCTCTTCACCATGCTCGGATACGCCTTCCTGAAGCTCCCCCTTGGATTGCGGCCTGTTTTCCAGCTCAATTTGCTGGCCATGTTCGAATGCATACTCGCCCTGGTCCTTCTCGCGTGCTCCGCATCCCTGTTTCAGAAGCGTCCCTCCGCATCCAAATCCGTTCCTGGGAAGAAACACAAATCCGCCCTGCACCAGAATGCTGATCACCCGGTTGAGCCCCTGTATGCTCCTGCAGCCATTCTATGCGGCATCCTGTTTCTGGCGTTCAGCCGGACTTTCTGGAATCAGGCGACATCCACAGAAGTCTATTCCCTGCACATTCTCATCCTGTGTCTTCTTTTCCTTGCGCTGTCCGCGTCGGACAAACTGCGAAAACCCGAAATGCGGTACTGGCTGATGATCGCTGCAGTACTCGCACTCGGATTCTCGAATCACATGACGATCCTGCTGGCTCTGCCGGGCACCGCCTATTTCTATTTTTCCTCCTTTGGATTCGGACGCAAGGCATGGATGCGTATCGCAGTTCTGGCCTGCGTATTCCTGCCTGTACTCCTGGCCTGCACCCTCTACCTGCCGCTGCGCGCAGCTCACAAGCCCCTTCTGAACTGGGGGGATCCGTCGGATTTCGAGCGGTTCTTCCGGCATGTTTCCGGACAGCAGTACAGGGTATGGCTTTTCTCATCCTCCGAAGCAGCCGGCCGGCACTTCCGGGATTTTATCCGCGGACTCCCTGCTGAGTTTTCCTGGCCCGGCCTTCTGGCGGGCCTGACGGGGATTGTCCCTCTTTGGAAAAACAACCGTCGATTTTCTGTCTTCCTTCTCATTTCTTTTTCTTCCACCCTGCTCTACTCAATCCATTACGACATTCACGACCTGGATTCGTATTTTCTGCTGGCCTACATCTGTTTTGCATTCTGGATCATGGCAGGCGCCCAATTCCTCATGAACAAGGCCATTCGGATTCAATTCCCTGCCTGGGCCGCAGCCGCTGTTCTGATAGGCTTTGCAGCATGGGAAGGATTTGCGCATCACCGTCAAGCGGATCTGAGCGATCACGTCCTTTACGAGGATTATACGAAGCAGGCCCTGGACAGCCTTCCTGATAATTCCCTGCTGCTCTCCTATCAATGGGATTGCCTGGTGTCTCCGTCCTATTACATCCAGCATGTCGAACATTTCAGGAAAGACGTCCGCGTGGTGGACAAGGAACTGCTCAGGCGCTCCTGGTATTTCACGCAGCTTGAGCGCACATGCCCGGGGATCACAGCGGATATTCTACCGGAAATCAACGCCTTTCTGAAGGAACTGGCCCCTTTCGAACGCGGCGAAGCTTATGACGGGTCTGTCATCGAAAGCAGGTTCCGCCGGATGATTCTCCGCATGCTGGAAACCAATCTCGCGAAACGCGAGGTGTTCATCGCACCGGAACTCGTGGAAAACGAATTGCGCCGCGCGGAGCTTTCGCTGCCTGCAGGATATCAAGCGGTCCCGGATGGATTCTTTTTCCGCATCGTTCCAGCAGGCACCTATCTGCAGCACAGGCCCCCGGACAGGCTTGAGTTCCCTGCAGCAGGAAACCCATACACGGAATCCATCCGTACCTTCGCAGTCAAAATGTGGGTATGGGGCGCCCTGTATGAGCTGCAGACCGGCCACCCGGACAGGGCCAGGATGCTGAAACAAGGCATGCTCGAACAATTTCCGGGCACGAAATTGCCCGATCCGCTCGCGCGGTTGTGAATGATCGATGCTGCCCGGGGGGCTGATGCCGGGGAATCTTCGGTCTGCAGGGGGAATGACATTCCCATTCGCCTGCTCACCCCGCGGCAAGCCGCGGGGAATGCGCTCGCTGTCAGATTCACAAGGAGGACCGATATGATGAATATTTGGAAATCCGTCTGGACTGCGTCTTTCTCCGTGTTGCCTTTGATGAATCATGCGCAGTCCGCCGACCCTCTTGTTCTTATGAAGGGTGAAAATTTCATCACGCCCAGGGTATACTCCGCGGAAGAGGACCGCCAGGCTTTGAAAGCCTTTGAAGGGCTCCGCGTGGCGGACGTTTCGGACGGCATGGACCGCGTCGGCTTGCCGGGGACAGGTCTCGTGGATCCGGATATCCATCCGCTCTGGAAGGACCCGGAAGGCCTGACCCATCAGATCCGCGGCATTGCGGTGACCCTGCGCTACGTGCCCACGCAGAGGCCTGACCTTCCGGAAAACCTGAGGGATTTCAACCGCTGGGAGGGGGATTGGTACAATGAAATATCCTCAGAGACCTGGACGCGCATCCTGCGCAAGGGCAGCGTGATCGTGATCGACGATGCGGAGGATTCGGATGTCGGGACCATCGGTTCCTTCAACATCCTGGCCTGGTTCAAGCAGGGGGCCGCGGGCGTGGTCACAGACGGATCTTCCAGGGACACGGACGAGGTCGTCAAGGAAAAGGTGCCTCTGTATTTCCGCAAACCGGGCAGGGGCATCAGGCCCGGACGGAACGAGCTTGAATCAGTCAACCGGCCGGTGGTCATCGGCGGCGTTCTGGTGTGCCCGGGCGACGTGATCATCGCGGACGGGGACGGCGTCATCGTCGTCCCGCGCGAAAAGGCCTTCGATGTGGCAAGGGCGGCAAGGGCGATACTGGAGGCGGACAAGGCAGGACGGAAACAGCTCTATGAGGAGATGGGCATGCCTCTGGATCAGACGGTAAAATGAAGGCCCCGTTTTCAAAATTGAAAAATCCCCATGATATCGCAGGGGATCAGCCTGTTCTCAAATCCCTCATGTCCCTGGCCGCTCCGGCCATCCTGTCGGGATTTTTCATCATGGGATTCGAGCTCGTGGACATGTTCTGGGTGGGAAGGCTCGGGCCCAGGCCGGTGGCGGCATTGAGTGCAGCCACGTTCTTCATCTGGCTTCTCCGCGCTCTGGCGGACACCGTGGCAACAGGCGCGATCGCCCTTGTTTCGCGCCGGACAGGCGAGGGTGGGGGTGACCGCCTCATACACACAGTGGCCCATGCCCTGACCGCAGCCGTGCTGTTCACCCTTCTCACATGGCTGGCTGCAGTCCCGCTTCTGTCCAGGATTTTCGAATGGATACCGCTGGAAAAGGAAATCGCAGGCATGGCCCGCCAGTATGCGGGCATTTTCCTCGCAGGGCTTCTGTTTGTTTACATGATGACAACAGCCGAGCGGGTCATTCGGGGCATGGGGGATACGAAGAGCCCGATGCGCATCATCGGATTCTCCCTGCTTCTGAACGCCGTGCTGGATCCGGTGTTCATCTTCATCCTGCGCATGGGCCTTGCAGGCGCCGCGTATGCAACCCTGCTGGCTCATATCATCGGATGCCTGTGCATGATGTGGCAGGTTTTTCTCATGTGCCCGGAGGCCAAAAAGAGGCCGGTGACCTTCAATTTTGATTTTCTCCGCTGCGAATTCCTCCCCATCGTCCGCATCGGCGGCCCCTTGGCATTAAGCGGCGTCGGATTCGCAGTCATCTATCTGTTCCTCTCCGGCATCATCTCCCATTTCGGCAGCGCCCCGCTCGCGGCAGTGGGCATCGGGCATCGCATCGAGGCGCTCCCCTTTTTCCTGACCCTGGGATTTTCCATGGCGGTTTCGGCCTGGGTCGGGCAGAACCTGGGGGCCGGGAAACCGGAGCGTGCGGAAGCAGGCGTGCGCCTGTCCCTGATGCTCGTCTCCTCGGCACTCATCATCATCTCCGCCATGTTCTTCTTTTTCGCAGATGGGATTTTCCGCATCTTCATCCGGGACGATGCCGTGATCCGTCACGGCGTTCAATACCTGAGGGCCATTGCGGTTTTCGAGGTTTTCCTCGGATTCGAGGTGGTCCTGGAAGGCGCATTCGCAGGTGCAGGGGACACGAAACCGCCGATGTGGATCGCCTTTCCCCTGACATTCCTGCGCATCCCGCTGTCCTATTTTCTGGGCATTCATCTCGGATGGGGCGTTCAGGCAGTCTGGTGGATGATCAGCGTGACCACTTTTCTAAAAGGATTGATGATGTGGATCTGGTTCAGAAGGGGGAAGTGGAAGGAGAAAAGGGTTTAGAGGAGATCCTTGGGGGCCAAACCCTGGGGATCGGGGCGGGTGACCAGGACAGATCTCAGATGAACGATATCAGATTTCAGACCTCAGATATAAAAAAATCCGGGACCATTGATCCGGGAGGAATAGACCTCGGGGTTGATCATTTGGACAGCGCTGCCTTCTTATATTTGTCACTGAGCACACTTCATCAAAAAAATCTGAGATCGTTAATCTGGAATCTGATATCTGACATCATTTTATCGAAGGCGGGTCGCAGTAAGAACGAGTTCATTCGAGGCACCGCTGACGTGGATTATGATCCGTCGATCTGCATCCGGGAATCCGTCAATCGTCAATCTTCCAGCGTCAATCGGAAATGATCTTTCAAGTGTGCTGTCATCCCGGGCAATGCCATCGAGAGTCAGCTTTCAAGCTTTGACCCGGGATCTCGGGCGGGGTGGAGAAGGCCTTTTTATGACCTGCCGCGCTTCAACCTGAAAGCACCCGGCAGAACTTGATCCAGCCGGCACGACCTGAGCTTCCCTTTCCTGCCTCCCATGACCAGGACCAAATCCATTTTCGGGCTGAATTCGGCCAGCACCTGAAGGCAGGCGCCGCAGGGCTGTACGGGCTCCGGAGTATCCGCAACAACTGCAAGTGCGGTGAATTTTTTTCTGCGTTCAGAAACGGCCTTGAAAACCGCGACCCTCTCGGCGCACAAAGCGAGCCCGTATGATGCGTTCTCCACATTGCATCCCGTGAACACGGAACCGTCATTGCAGAGCAGGGCTGCACCGACCTTGAAACGAGAGTACGGAGCATGAGCCGCTTTTCTCGCTTGAAGAGCCTCTTTCAGGAGATCCTGCGCACCGATTGATTTTATGATTTTTCCCATTGCATTCCCCTGCAGAAAAAAAATCCGGGGCTTCGCAGCCCCGGATTCGTCCGGTCAAAAATGGATGCAGCGCTCAGAAAGGCAGGTCTTCAGCAGGTTCGGCGTCCGGGATGTCCACCACGGGCGGCGCTTCCTCTGTTCCGGCCGCAGGTGCAGCACCTGCACCGGACGGCTTTGCCTCCAGCATCTCCATGTCCGAGGCCACGACCTCTGTGGTCCATTTCTTGACGCCGTTGCTGTCCTCCCAGGACCTTGTCTGAAGCCTTCCTTCCAGGTAGACCCGGTGGCCCTTTTTGAGGTATTCCCCCATGATTTCGGCCAGCTTCCCCCACGCAACAATGCGGTGCCAGTCCGTCCGCTCCTGCTGCTTGCCTTCCTGGTCCTTCCAGACTGCGTTGGTAGCAATGTTGAAATTCACGTTTGCCCGCCCCGAGGGTGTGTACTTGAGTTGAGGATCCGCTCCCAGTCTGCCAACCAGAATGACTTTGTTGACTGTGCCTCTTCCTCTTGCCATACTTGCCTCCTTCGGGCATTTGAAATGAAAGAAATGAAAAAACGGTAACGAAATATAAAAACAATTTGCGTGATGTCAAACTGTTTTTCTGGAATCCTCATGAATCTGACAGTGAGCGCTTTCCCCGCGGCAAGCCGCTGGGCCTGTCCCGGTTTTGTCCAGGGTTAAGCGAGCGAATCCAAACGCCTCTTTCCTTGCAGATCGAAGAATCCCCACTGCATGCGGCGGGGAGCTGCAATCATCCTGAATGCGGCAGGCTCTGGAACAACCCATATTCTGCGGCTGGACATAAAAGGAGTTGTTTTCAAATTTTGAAACGGGTATATTTGAAAGTTATTTGTTTCCATTCAACAGCGATTCTGCCTGCGAACCTGAAGAAAACGTTACACCTGCTCTTCCCGGTTATCGTGTGTTTTGTTCAAAAGTAGTATTGACGTCTCATCCGGGCAACTTCCTTCTATGTCCTTTTAACGATCATCCCACAAAGGAGAAAAGCCATGAAATTCAAAACCCTGATGATCATCAAGGCACTTGTCTGTTTGTTCTTCGGTCCGATTCTCCTGATTTTCCCCCGCCAGCTGTTTGATCTCCTGGGCGCATCGCTGGGTTCGACCACTTCCCTCCCTGCCAGAGAGTACGGCGCAGCTCTTATCGGGACTCTCCTGCTGACGTGGCTCGCAAGAAATGTCGAGGACGGCATCGCCAAGCGCGCGATCACCTGGGATCTATTCGTTTACGACGGCCTCGCGCTTCTTGTCACGCTGAAAATCCAGCTTGCAGGCTGGTTGAACGGGTTGGGCTGGGGGATTGTTTTTGTTTATCTGTTCTTCACTGTTGGGTTCGGGTATTTTCTCCTCCCCCAAAAGGATAAAAAGAAAAGTTAATCCCAGCCGGATTGAAATAACCCTCGGCCTATGGAAATCCCCCGGCAGAAAGCCTTCGGGGGATTTACCTTTTATAAAACCTGCATGAATCCGACAGCGGGCGCATTCAAATGTTTTTTTCTTTACAGATCGAAGATTCCCCGCTGCGAGCTGCGGGGGAGATTCAATCATTTTCATGTCCACTGTTGAAGGTCTGAAACCATCCTGCTGATCGCCCGGGATTTCATGTTCCCCGGGTTCCTTGCGGGGTATGCTCCCGCAGAAAAATTACGGAACCATTCTGCAATTCCCATCATATAACGCTCTAAGATTCTGTGATTGTCGTGCAATCTAAAGGAACAATTCAAACCAAGGAGGAAAAATGAGGAACGCGATTGCGTTGGCTATCATCCTGGTTGTGGCGGTCGCCGGATTCGCCCAGCAGAACCTGACCCTTTCGGTATTCACCGGTTACTCTCTGACCGCTTTTGAAGATCAGGGATCAGCGGCTGGGACGCTTCCGATTGGATTGTCCGCAGGTCTCAAGGTCCAGCCCGCATTGGAAGTCGGAGGGGAGTTCTTCTACCCGCTGGGCGGTTATGCATTTGAAGAGCAGGACGAGGATTTCGGTAAAATTACGACCACGTTCAACCAGATGATGGCAGGCGTTTACGGCAAATATCTTCTGGGGTCCGGGAATCTGAAACCGTTCCTCAAGGCCGGCGTCGGCTATTACATGGGAAACGCCCAGGCTGAGACCGAAGGACTGCCGAAAGTGGATGTGGACATCGACGCAGCCGTGGGCTTCAACGTGGGCGCCGGGATCGAGTCGCCGAACGGCCTGTTCGCGGGCTTCACGTACAACATCGTGACGCGCGAGGATGTCGGCATGAACACCTACGCCGTCACCGTGGGATACAAGCTCATCAAGTAAAACTCTAAAGACGGTTCATGAAAAAGGGCGGTTATGAAAACCGCCCTTTTTTTGTGAAAATCTTTTCCTGATGATGCCCTCAGGATTCTCGCCCTAGGTCCTCCTTCATCCAGGGCTGTTCATCACCGCGAGGGGTCCCCTTCTACCGGTTGAGCACAATGGAAACAGCTGTGCGGTGAGCAAATCATATTAAGAATGCTAAATGACATGGAGTTGGGATAATGATCGGTTGGAACTCAAAGTCCATAATGATTCTCCGCCCCCGTAGAAATAGCAATGGACTTGATCCGTCTGCAGTTTGCTGGGATATAAAAAATGCGGCCTGATTTTTAAGTCAGCCGCATTTTTGATCAAATCAATTTAGAATAAAACCGTTTAAAAAAGCCGCTTCAAGTTCCTTTACATCCCGATCCTCTTCTTCAGCTCGGCGGAAAGCCCGCCGATGGGGATGCGGTCCTGCTTCATGCTGTCCCTCTCGCGGATGGTGACTGTGTCGTCCTGGAGGGTCTGGGAGTCCACGGTGATGCAGAACGGCGTGCCTGCCTCGTCCTGGCGCCTGTACCTGCGGCCTACTGCTCCGGAATCGTCGTAGAACACGATCATTTCCTTCTTCAGATCCTGTGTGATCTTGTGCGCGATCTCGGGCATGCCGTCCCGGTTGACCAGGGGGAACACGGCGGCCTTGGTCGGCGCCAGGGCCGGGTTCAGCCGCAGCACGACCCGCGTTTCATTCTCCACCTTTTCCTCGTCGTACGCGTCCACCAGGCAGGTCAGAAGCGTGCGGTCCACGCCTGCGGAGGTTTCGATGATGAACGGTGTATAACGCTCCCGCGTGGCGTCGTCGAAATAGGTCAAATCCTTGCCCGAATATTCCTGATGCCGTGTCAGGTCGAAATTCGTGCGGTTGTGCACGCCTTCGAGCTCCTTCCAGCCGATTGGAAACTCGTACTGGATGTCGAAGGCCGCCTTGGCGTAATGGGCCAGCTCGTCCGGACCGTGCTGGTGGAAGCGGAGCTTCCCCTTCCGGATCCCCAGCTTGTCGTAGTAATCGATGCGTTTCTGTTTCCAGTATTCGAAGGTCTCCTCGTCCTGGCCGGGTTTCACGAAGTACTGCATCTCCATCTGCTCGAACTCGCGCGTACGGAAGATGAAATTGCCCGGCGTGATCTCGTTGCGGAATGCCTTGCCGATCTGCGCGATGCCGAACGGGATTTTCAGGCGCGATGAATCCATCACGTTCTTGTAATTGACATAAATCCCCTGCGCGGTCTCCGGCCTGAGATAGACGACCGAGGCGCTTTCCTCGACAGGTCCCATGTGCGTCTTGAACATGAGATTGAACTGCCGGGCGTCCGTCAGGGAACCGACAGTCCCGCATGCCGGGCATTGACGCTTCTCCCATTTCTTGGGATCGATCTCGTCCTCCCGGAAACGCTGCTTGCACTGCCTGCAGTCCACCAGGGGGTCGTGGAATCCCTCCACATGGCCGGAAGCCTCCCACACCCGCGGGTGCATGAGGATGGCCGCATCCAGGCCCACGATGTTTTCGTGCTCGTACACCATGGAACGCCACCAGTATTCCTTGACGTTGCGTTTCAGCTCCACACCGAGCGGCCCGTAATCATAGCATGCGTTAAGCCTGCCGTATATCTCGCTCGACTGGTAGATGAATCCGCGCCGCTTGCAAAGCGAAACGATTTTTTCCATGGTGACAGCCAACGATACCTCCCGGCATTTACTCATGAATGGACGATAAAGATGCGTTAAATATAATCAATTTGAAATTAAAATCAAGCCGTATCATAAAAAATTCCCCGCCTGAAGCGGCGGGGAATCCCCTCGAAAGATTCACTGGTTTCTGCTCGCATTGCCTTCGGCGAGCCGCGGGCCCGCCCGCCGGTCTTTTGGCCAGGGAATGTGCTCGCATCCAAATTTTAATTCATCTCCCCGCCCGGATACGTCTGGGGATTTGCTCCCTCCCTATCGCTTGGGCGGAGACAGTTTTTCATCCGCTTCGATCTCCATTCTCAGGTATTCCGGGACTTCCGCAACGGATATTTTCGCCGAACCACGGGTGTACTGGAAGGAAATCACTTCCCATGTCGCATAATCCGACGTGGAAAAATGATGGGGACCGTAGAACTGGGTGACGCCGCCGTTCAGCTGAACCTGCACGGTGGCATCGGAATAGGTGTCCGAATGGAACGAATACATGACAACCCGGACGGCATAGACGCCGGCGATCGCAGTGTCCGCAGTGAATGTTTCCGGTCCGTACCCGTCCCTGTCGTCGATATCGAGGAATCCGTCGGAAATCTGCTTGTTCCCATAATAGGACGTCTCCCCCTGGGATTGACGACATGCAGGTCCAGGTCCGAGCTCGGCGAATTCCAGGTCAGCGTGATTTCGATGTCCGGCTCCTCGAAATCGCCGTGTACCACGACTTCCGGGCTGATGCCGGTGTTGCCGTTGTCGCTGTTGGCCCTGAGCTGTATCCGGTTCGTGCCCGAGGCGATGGATATCGGCACATCGAATCCGCCGCCGGAAACGAGGACCTCTCTCTCGATGCCGTTGAGGATGAGGATGGCCTTGTTCCCGGTGAACGGCGACGGCGTGGTCGCCAGCGAATCCTGCACCAGTATGGTCCCCGTCACATGGATGACATTGTCCGTGAAGCGGGCGTTGTTCGCAGGCGTGGCGATGGTGATCACCGGTCGCGGGAATCCCGGAACCGTGAGATCGGCCTGCACTGTTTTGGGCACACCCTGTTCGAGGGTGAAATCCGCGGTGTATTCATTGTATCCCGTCTTATAAAGGCGGATCTGGTGGGAGCCGGCCTTGATGCCGGGAAGCGACGCAGGCGTCACGACGTTCATGTTGGTGCCGTCGAGATAAATCGTGGCGCCGGGCGGAGTGGACTCCACGATCAGCGAGTTGCCTCCGGACCAGGCCTCCACCGTCACATTGACCTCCGGGACCGACTCCTCGCCGCCGACTGCATCCGCTTCGCCCGAATACCAGATCACGTCGCCGTCGAGGAACCCGAGTATGATCCGGTTCAAACCGATGACTCCAGTCACCGTTCCCGACGCATAACCGTTCTTGATTTCGAGGGCCTGGTTGGAGACCACGTTCAGGTAATTCCTGTAGAACCCCTCCCATTCAGCCCAGGACTTTGTCTGTTGAAATGTACTGTTCTTGATCGAATGGAATTGCTGCCCCTCAGGCGTGGCGATGAACTGCTGCCAGGTGTTGTATTTGGACAGGTCCAGGACCATCACACGCACGCTGTTGACCGCCTGGGCATCAGCCGGTTTGGCGAAATCGCCCGGATCGACAGATTTCCCGTAAAGGACATTGATTTTGAACAGCGCCTTTCCCCTGTCCGGACCCGTGGTATGCTTGGTGCATCCCAGCCAAACGAGGGCAGACGCCATTCCGATCCGCAGGAAAATTTTGATTTTATTGTCCATGGCTCCTTTTCCCCATGCTGCCTTTTTCATGAAATTCCTTCCGGGCGCTGCATGCGTCAGCGCGCAAAGCTGCAAGATCAGAACAGATACTCGATGCCCCCTGCGATCCTGAATCCGGTCGCTGATACGCTCTTTGTCCCTGTATTGATGTTTCCGAAATAAATCCTGGCCTCGCCGGTCAGAGTCATATTGGGCGACGTCTGTTTTCGAATCCCCCCGCCCGGTCCGAAAAGCGTAGCGCCTCCTGCTCCGAAAGCGTTTTTCGAATACAGCCTGAATTCGGCGGTTCCGTACAGCTGCATGTCGTTCTTCGGAGGCCCGTAAAGATAGGCCTGTATCTCGAACTGATTGGCATTGCTGTTCTTCCGCTCCAGGTCGAAGACCTCGCCTGTGTTCGTTTTGTTCTTGCTCTTGATCCTTTCGCGCACCAGAACAACCACATCTTTTTCGGCCCATTTGAAGACTGACATGACCTGGACCCAGATGCGGTTTCCGGATTGAAATACCTTTTCTTCCCCCCAGGTATCGGGGAAATACATCGTGTAGAGCACATCCGCCGTGAGCTTCATTTCCTTTCCCATGAGAACGGTATTGCGGTCGGCACCAAGCGCGAATGTGATTTCATCGCCCGGATTGTAGGAGTCCTTGATCCCGTCAAAGGGCTGGAAGGGCCCCTTCATCAGGAAAGTGGCCCCATATCCCACCACGAAATCACCGAGTTCGCCGGCTCCATTCAGACCCGCCTGCACATCCAGGCCCTGTCCCATGTTCGGGACCCGGAAATTGAACGCTGGCATGGCCAGCACGCCGGCGACCGGGTATTGCTCGGATGTCAGCGCGTGTTTTCCGGTCGGCAGATTCATTCCGTATGTGAGGAGCACCTTGTCGCCCAGCGCAAGGGTATGGCCCCCGATTTTCAGATCTGAAAATCCGCCCAGGCTGTATTTCACGCCCGTATCCAGATTGGAGAAGGCCGGGGCTGTGACCGCGTACACCTTGGTCTTGTCGCCGAACGGAAAAACCACGGAGAAAGGAAACGAGAATTCAGTGATCTTGTCATCCTTCGCCTTCCAGGATTCGTACACAGCCTGACAGGTTCCGATCCTGTCGGACTGAAGCCTGAAAGGCTGAACCTGCCCCACAGAAACGGCTGCAGGGAGCGCGATCAGGCAGAAGATTAAATTTTTCATGTGCATTTCCTTCCCGTTTACGGCAGAGGCACGCTGATTTCAAAACTGGCCGAATTCCCGAAACCCGACTGGCTCTGCTCCTGTGCGGGTTCGCGGGATTCCACGCCAGGAAGGAAAACCTGGTTCATCACCTCGCCGGTGCGCTCCATCCTGTCCAGAACCGAATCCTGCCTCTGGGCCGGAGAAGGCCGGGATTCGCGGCGATCATCGTTCCTTCTTTCTTCAGCAGTCCTTCTGCCGCCTGCAGAAGATGCCGTCTGAGCAGCCCCCAAACCCTGGCCCGGTTTCGCAGTTCCCTTGTCCGCAGCAGCAACCGTGGATTCCGCGCCCTCCGCGATCTCAACGTTCGCTGCCGCGAATTGCTGCTCCAGATCCGGGATGGGCATGTTCCCTGTGGACAGCACCTCGACGCGCGAAACCTGCTCAGCCGCTTTTTCGAACTTGGGATCCAGTTGAACCGCTTTTCTGAACTCCTGCCTGGCCTCCCTGTACATGCCCTTGTCCTGATAATCCAGACCCTTGGAATAAGCCAGAAACGCCAGGAGATTCTCCGTGGGGATGACGGAGATAGCATCCTTCTCCGCCTGCGAGAGTTTAATCCCCATCTGGTCCACGACGCCGAATACAACGTTCTTTTCGAGCTGGAAGACGCGTTGGAGCTGCCCCTTGAACTGCTTCGGCTTCCCGATCTTTCTGTCCTTGGCCTGGACGATGCCGGCATCGATCCTCAATCCGTCTTTTTCCGTGTCGAGGTAGGCGCCCTTGATAATTTTTGATGCGCCGAGCAGCTTGCCCATTCTCGGCGCTGATTCCTCTTCGACGATCCCTGTCTGTCCCAGCCCCATTTCATCGAGCATTTTCTGCAGCCTGAGGCGTTCCACAACCCTGATTTTTTTCACTTTCGTCAGATCGGTGATGATCATGTCCGCCAGCCCCTTCTGCAAGGGGTCCAGGTCCTGTCTTTTACCGAGATTCTTGAAGTAAAGCACGGCCACCGCGTTGTCCGCCAGCTTGTCCACAGGAATGGCCTGTTCGTGTTCGAGCACGGCCTGAGCCTCATCCTCCATCTGCCGGAGAATCAGATGTTCCATGCGCGCCTGTATATCTTTGCGGATGTCGTCGTCATCGCTGACCGACGTGTAGCGCCTGTAAATGTCCATGGCCCGGGAGCGGTCCCCCTTTGCCTCGTAGGCCGTGCCGAGATAGAAAAGGGTCCTCCCGTCCGTGGAATCCTGCAGGAACGGCCGGAGGAGGCAGCGAATGGCCCTGGGGTAATCTTTCCTGCGGTGGAAGATGACGCCAAGTTCCTTGAGAACCTGGGGATCGTCCGGGGTCTCCTTGAGGGCCATGTCGAAATACTTCAGGGCGCTGTCATAATCCTCCGCAGCCATACTCTTCTTGCCTTCTTCATATGGGGAAAGAGAAGAAGCGCATCCGAGCAAGACAAGCAACAACATCGCCCCAAACCACACGAGACAGGTTCGCATCATGGTTCATCCTCCTTGCAAAAAACCCATCAAACAGATGGATGGCCAGCGGGGTGGACCGAAAAACCACAAGGGCTGTGCACGGACACAGCCCTTTCGTGTACGAAATGAAAAATAACAAAAACAAACCTGGGAATCAAGGATCAAGTTCGATATTCGTCTGATAATCAAGGAGGATTCTGGCGCCGTTCTGATGGGACAGAAGGTCCAGGGCCTTGAGAAAGGTCCTGTTCTTCCTTTTCCAGAAACGGTTCAGCCTGCGCGCATAATGGGCCAGTCCAAGGTCCACCCAGCGGCCGGATGCCAGCTTTTTGAACATTTCGGAAATGGAATAAAAACTGCCGTGGCTGAAGATCTGTGCCTTTTGAAGGGCGGCGAGCGTGAACCTTCTCGGTTCGAAAACCGGATGATGCGCATCGTACAGGCTCCAGTCCTGAAACCGGATGCGGTTCTCCGCAGCCACTTTCCTGTAAAACTCAGATCCGGGAAGCGGGGTCAGGATCAGGAACTGCGTGGAAGTCAGCCTGGCTTTTTTGGCGAACCGGACGGTCTGCCTGACTGTTTTCCAGTCATCCTGGTCGAAGCCATACACGAACATGCCGTGTATGTGTATTCGGTTTTTCTGCAAAACCCGTATGGCCTGCTCGATGTTCTGTACCGTCTGGCGCTTGCCCATCTCCTCCAGGCTGTCCGGATTCACGGATTCAAGCCCGATGAACAGGGTATGGCATCCCGCCTTTTTCATCAGACCCACCAGATCCGGGTCATTTCCGATCTCGACCCGAACCTGTGTAGACCATTGGAAACGCATTTTCTCATCGATCATGGCCGTGAGCAGGGCCTGTGTTCGCCGCCTGTCCGCCGTGAAATGATCGTCATAAAAAAACACGAAATTCCGCGGATCGTTGTACCGGCGCAGTTCTTCGAGTATGTGATCCGTGGAACGGAAACGGTACCGCCTTCCGAACATGCCGGTGACGGAACAGAACTAGCAGTTGTAGGGGCATCCGCGCGAAGTCTGCACCGGGATGATCCTCCGGCCCGCCACGCTGGGGAGCGCGCCCTGGTGGAGGAGGGAGAAATCCGCATGCGGGATCCGATCCAGGTCCTGGAAGGAGCCGTCCATGGGATTGTGGACCACACAGCCGTTCTCGCGGAAGGATAAATTGGGAATGCCGGCAAAGGATGAACCGCTTTCCAGGCTGTCGACCAAGGACATGAGCGGCCTCTCGCCCTCCCCGCGGACCACATAATCGGAATGCTCCATCGCCTCGTCCGGCAGGAAACTGACATGGGGCCCCCCCATGATCACGGGGATGCCCATGGAGCGGACGCGGTCCGCGATTGCATAGGCGCGGGGGGCTGTGGGAGTGATCGTGGAAATGCCGACCAGGTCCGCCTTCCGGATATCTTCGAAGGAAAGGGCATGCAACTCCTCCACCTGTATCTCGACATCCCATCCGCGGTTCTTCATCATGGTCCCCAGGATGAACGATCCCAGCCTTGGGATCTGGAATTTCGAAAAAATGTGCAGATTCGGGGACTTGGGTTCGATGAATATCATTTTTCGCATTGCATCATCCTTTCGGCGGGTTGTTCCGCTTTTCATTTTTTTCCTTCAGGCCGACCACTTCCTTCCGGTACTTCTTGAGAAGGTCCTCCCATCTCTGTATGCCGGCCTTGAGCTGCTGCATCTTGTCGAACAGGACATCGATTTCATGAATCATCGCATCGAGTTTCTGGGACACCGCCTTCTTTGAAAAAGCGGCCAGATGATCCTGCAGGGAAAGAAAATCGCGGAAATATCCGGAAATGGTTTTAATCTCCTCCAGCGAATATCCGAAAAGCTGCAGGTCCTGGATGAGATGGCATAGATGGATATAGGCCTCTGAGTAAAGTCTGAATCCGCCCTCGCTCCTCATGTCCGGTTCGATGATTCCCTTGTCCTCCCAGTGCTTCAGGGTCCTGGCGCTGACGCCGACCTTTTCGGCCAGGTTTCCGATGGTCAGGTATTTCCCTGATTTTTTTCTGTCGCGCCCCTCCGGACCCTGCGGGTATCCCACCTTCCGGATGATCTTTTCGATCTCCTCCTTCTCATAGCCCAGTTCCAGCAGCTTTTGGAGGTATTGCACCTCTGCGACGTTCTTTTCGGAATAAAAGGGCTTCTTGTCGCCTGTATGGCCCGCAGGACGGAACAGCTTCAGCCTCTCCCACTCCGCCAGCTGCCTCCGGTCCACGCCCGCCTTGCGGAGAAATTCCTCCGGGATATAGATCTGTTCCTTCATATTTGTACCTTTACGTGTGGTTTATTATAAAGTGTACGTGTACGTATAGGAATATATAGAATCGGAAAGGAAAAGTCAAGCGGTTTTCGAGAGGGCCCTTTTTTCATCAGCGGAAGGGCGGCAAACCCAACTGGTTTTCAAAAAGGATCCCTGTTGGATGCGGCGGGGCATGAATGGAAAATCGGAAACAGAATTCATCCCGGGGGGAGGGGGATGATGCCTTTTTAAAGAGAATCGGATTCCCCGGCAGCAAGGGACGGGGAATCGCCCTTCGGTCAGGGTGAGGATGTTGGGATTCAAGGATCAGAACGTTCCCCATTCTTCACTTCCCGCGAAACAGCCGTCTCCGCACAAAAACCGGAATATCCGGGCGATCCGCTTTCTTTTTTCCATGCTGTCCCTGCTCCGGGACACCATGACCTGGAATTTTTCGGATTTCAAATCGTGGAAAAAGGCCCGCGCGGCCGCCTTCCGTTCCTCTTCCGTGGCTGCTGCATGGTGTATCTTCGCAAGATCCCCTGCATCCAGCCAATACCCCCCGCATTTGGGGCATTCGTCGACCTCCACGTTTCTCTTGCTGCTGTGGAAATGCCTCATCATCATGGTGCCGTAGCAGCGGGGGCACATGCGCCTGGCCGTGTGATCGGCCTTGATATAATGATCCCTGCGGACATAAAGAAGGTCCCTGCCTTTTCCCTCATGATTCTCGTTCACCCTTTTCAGCTCGTAGAGGTCGAACCAGATGCCGCCGCAACCCCCGTCACAAACCACCACCAGGATATTGTCCACCATTTTCTCGGTCAGATCGTTGACGCAGGCCGGACATTTCATGGCCGTCTCTCCGTTTTATTTGCTCCGCTTCCGAAACGAAAACCCTTTTAAAAACGCCGCAAGAGGCCGATTCTGTATTCGAATCCCGAAACCGCCAATCCGTTCTCGAACGATCCTGACATGAATCCGATGTACAGCGGCGTCTTCCAGCTTCGGGACAGGGAAAATTCCGGCGCAACGCCCATGCCCATGATCCCGAGCAGCAACGGCCGGCCGTAGGATGCGTATTCCGCCTCCAGACCCAGAGAAAATCCGGATCCCAAGGGCAATTGGTACCCGGCAAAGAGATGGATCTGGGCCGGATAGGTCCTGTCCTTTTCCATGACCAGGCCGCCCGCCTCGGCTATCTGGCTTCTGGCCCTGCTGCGGTACCTGGCCAGCACCCGAAGCCTCTTCCATCCGAAATATTTCTGAAACTGAAGGGACAACACGACTTTTTCTCCCGGACGATGCACTTCCTGGTCCCCGATTTTATCGGTGCCGTATATCGTGTAAATGACATCCGCCGCGAGAGTCGTGAGTTCCGCAAGCTTCGCATCCACGCCTCCGGTCAGGAGGATTTCATGCCCCGGGTACCAGGTCTCGTCCAAATCCCTGATGAATTGATAGCCCCCCTTGTACTGATAACTTGCGCCCAGGCCCAACACCAGGATTTCGCTCAGGGGGCGCACCCATGTCACGCCCGGAGAGAGGTTGAACCCCTGCCCCAGGTTGGGGACATCGAAATTCAAGAAAGGCCTGGCGAGATGAACCGAAGTCAGGAATTCCTCTTGGGTCAGCGTTTTTTTACCGCTCGGCAGGTTGATGGCGATCCCGAACAGCAGATTCGCAGAACTCCAATGATAATTGAAAAAAACCTGCGTGTCCACAAGGCCCTGCAGAACGGCCAGCTCGTCCCCGCCTGCGGATGCATGTCCGGTGAAAATGCTCAGGGATGCCTGCCTGCCCAGGGGCCAGTATACCTGCAGGGGCGTGTTGAACTCGTAGGATCCATCGAAAGCCCTGGATATCCAATTCTGGTAGCAGACCTGAACGGATGCAAAGCGCTCCTGGCTGATGACCGCTTCCTGGCCGTGTGCTGAGGAAGCAAGTCCCAGAAAAAAGACCAGGCCGCTGATGCGATGTTTCATGGAATCCTCCGGAAAAGGAAACCCCTTGTCCTGTTCAGCGGACCAAAACCATCTTCCGCACTGCCCGGAATGGTCCTGCCTTGAGTCTGCATAAATAAACGCCGCTGGGCTGCTTCCTGCCGCCTCCCGTGCCGTCCCAGATGGCCTCGTGCGGGCCTGCATCCTGTACGCAAGAGGCCAGGATGCAGACACCGCGGCCCAGCACATCCAGAATTTCCAGTGTTACGGGAACGCGTTCGGCCAGGGTATAGGACAGCCGCGTTTCCGGGTTGAAAGGGTTCGGCGTGTTCTGGTTCAGGCTGTACGCATAGGGGAAGAGAGGAATATTTCCCCTCTTGCCCTCTGCAAAATGCTCGAGGCCTGCTATCAGACGCAGCTGCCTTTCTCGCTCGGATTTGAGCAAGGGGACATCCGCCTTCCCGCCCTCTATCGGCAACAGGCACCCCCTGTCGAGGTCCAGGAGCCAGCAGCCGAAACCCTCCGGCATCCTCGAGAGGAAATCAAGCTTCAGGCATAGTCTTTCACCCGAAACCTGAAATCCCGCGATTTCCAGGTCCCATACAGCCCCTTCATGGCTCAGCGCCTTCCAGTTTCCCGAATACCGGATACCCTCTTCCAGTATGCTCAGGGCGAGGGATTCCCGTATCGGCGGAGCCTCCGGGAAATCGGTCCGGTCCAGCCCTTCTCTGGACCTGCCCCTCATTCCGATGAAATTTTGATCGTCCCGCGCCCATGAACCAGGTTCGGTCAGATCCAGACGGATTGTAAATTCCCCCTCCTGCCGGGGACCTGAAAAATCCTCTTTCGGCAGGGCGGATGCCTCCACCGGCGGTACGGACAGCATCACAACGCCGGCCGTGCCATTGTATACGAAATACCCTTCCCCCGGAATCCAGAGATCATTGTCCAGATAATTGTAGCTGCCGTTTCTCCATGAAACAGGCGCATACACGGAATCCGAATTGGCGATCTGTGCCCAGGACACAGTGAAGGCAAAGGGATTGGCGATCTGATTCCATCCCGGTGTCAAGGGGATGGAGAAAGGAAGCAGGCCCGGTGTGGAAAATGCCCCTTCGATATCGATTGAGACCGAATCCCGGCAGATGATCCAGTAGGCGCTTCCCGGTTCAAACTCCGAAAGAGAGTCGTTTGCCGAATACTCGATGTAGCGCCCGTTCAGCCAGCGGAACAGGCGCCATCTCTTGATGTTGTATTCTCCCAGGTCGTCGGAGAGCTGTGAGCCGATGCGCCTGTCATCCAGCTCAAACGGGATTGAAAACATGAGATAATCCGACCCGGAGAAACGCCTGGAGTCCCCTTCGGCGGGGACGCCGACCGGTATCCAGTCGGCGGATGTGTCCGGGGCCCCTGCAATGTAAGTGATCTGTCCCTGCGCATTTTTTGAAGCGATATAATAAATCAAGCCGGATGGGGCCAGGGCCGAGGCAGGCAGGGAGGCCTGGTACTGGGAAGCTGCATTCGTGCAAAGGGTGGAGTCCCATTCGCTCCTGCCGCCTTGCCTGAAAAACAGGATCACCTGTTCGCCTTCAGGCGCCGGATCGATTTGAAAGGCGAACGCGAGGGGACTCCCGGAATACACCCGTTCCGGCAGACCCACTGTGGTGACATTGAACTGGATTCCGTCGCCTGTGATGTACAGGGTGTCGGGCGATGTCGGGGAATTGGAGAGGACGACCAGGGCCGCGCCGTACGTCAGCGAGCCCTGGGGCGTGAAAACAACGGAGTATTGCGCGGAGTCCCCGACCGCAATATCGCCGCCCTGAAAACCGCCCCCTATTTCATACATGCCCGGTATATATTCCACGATGCTCATAGAAGATACGATCAGGGGATAGGTGCCCCGGTTGACGATCTCCCCGGTCAGGCTCTTGGAATTCCCCGTATTGACGCGGCCGAAAAACATGTACCTGGGATTGAGGCTGAGCTCTGCCATTACCGCATTCCCCGTGAGGACAACCGTATCGGGCGAAGACTCCGCATTGCTCTCGATGATCAAGTAGGCCGTATGGGAACCTGTTGAAGAGGGATTGTAACGGACATCCAGATCCCGGGATCCGGAGGGGATCAGGGTACCGCTGACATCGTTGAGAACAGTGAAAGACGAGGCGGCGGGCCCTGCCAGCCCCACGATACCGATCAGGGCCTCAGCCGAGCCGTTGTTGGAAACGGAAAGCCTTCGCGTGCCTGTCGTGCCCGGGAGCAGGGTGCCGTATTTCAGGGAATCCGTGCTGAAGGAGAGCAGGGGGGTTCCAGACATGCCTGCCGGGTATAGAACCAGGCCGGATGCAGCGGCGAACCAGGGCCTCCTGAGGCCGTCCAAGGCAATGGCGTTGATCCGGTTCGCCGGAAGGCCGGAATTCGCGTTGTTGAAAACCGTGTTTTCCTCAGGTGAAAAACGCACAAGACCGTCTTGCGTTCCCACCCAGAGGACGCCTGAGGCAGCCGCCTGCACGGACAAGACGGAATCCGAGGGCAGCGGTGAATTGTCCGCTGTGTGAAGCTCCCATGCGGCTCCGTCATAATGCACCAGCCCCTTCAAAGTGGCAGCCCAGAGATTTCCCGAAACATCGGTCTCCAGATCCTCGATTTCCGCATCGGGCAGGCTGGAATTCAACGAATCGAAGACGGCCCAATCCGTCCCGTTGAAGTGGAAAAGCGTGCTGCCCCCGTCCTGATAAGTCCTCGCCGCCCAGACATTTCCGGCGTTTTGAACGGCGATGCGGCCGATGCTGTTATCTGGAAGCCCGGAATTGCCCATGTTGTAGATCTGCCAGGAGACACCGTTGTACCGGCCGATGCCCGAATAGGTGGCTATCCAGAAATTCCCGTTTTCATCCATGTCCGCGTCCAGCACTTCATTGTCCGGCACGGCCGAATTGGAAGTATTGAAAATATCCCAGGCACTGCCGCCGTATCGGGCAACGCCTCCGCCGTTTGTCGCAACGAAAACAGAACCGGCCGATCCGCCGGCGAGAGAAGAAATGGGGAAGTCCGGCAGACCGGAATTGTCGGCATTGAAATGGGACCAGTCGCTCCCGTTGAAATAATCCAGCTGGTAAGATCCAGTCCTTTCATTGTAAAGGCCGGCCCAGATGTCTCCGCTGCCCGGACTTCCTGTGATATGCTGCACCTGATTGGAGGCCAGACCGGAGTTGGACGTGGTGAAATTCGAATCCCATGCGGAACCGTCGAACCGGCTGATGCCGGACCGGCCTGTTCCCGCCCAGACAGAGGAAGTCCCGTCCACATAAAAGCAGCTCACCCAGTTCTGGGGCATCTCGGAATTGCTCGTATCGTACACGGTCCATGTCTGCAAACCGTCAAAT
>Ga0233423_10000142_pt1 | contig 43791 bp, 38 predicted proteins | sample Watercolumn_Mata_FD_180713 | JGI IMG/M metagenome (GOLD analysis project Ga0233423, IMG submission 180713) | Freshwater microbial communities from Lake Matano, South Sulawesi, Indonesia - Watercolumn_Matano_2014_112_MG | ecosystem: Environmental > Aquatic > Freshwater > Lake | place: Indonesia... | reverse complement strand
ATATAAATAACTCTCCCTAATTTCCTCCCCTCCTTTTTTAAACCCACACTTGGTATGGGCTTAAAAAAGGATACATTGACACCATATCCTTTAAGAGAGTATAATATAAACGGTAGCTTTTCAGATTCAGAAAGAATTTTGAAAGGTCGGGCTACTCGGACAATGATATCAGAAATACAGAGAGAATATGGCAAAAGCATCCAGCGATCAGGATTTTCTGGAATACATTGTTAGGGCTTTAGTTGACCATCCGGACGATGTCTCCATTGACCGCAAGGTTGATGAGATGGGCGTCCTCTTGTCCCTCAAGGTGAATCCGGAGGACATGGGCCAGATCATCGGCAGGGCAGGGTCAACAGCCAGAGCAATCAGGAACTTGGTCCGCATTGTCGGGCTCAAAAATCACGCCAGGGTCAACCTGAAGATTGAAGAGCCGGCAGGCGGAAGAGCTCCTAGCAGGAAAGCTTCTCCTGAAAAAGAGAGCTTTGAAGAGTTAAGGCTTTAATTGAATTTTAGGGAAAACAGTGCTATCATTTTCAGAAAGCGCTGTTTTCTTTTATATGATTACCTTTGAAGTGATAACAATATTTCCTTCTTTGTTTGATTCCTTTCTCAAGGAGTCTTTTATCAGGAAAGCCCAGGAAAAAAAGCTCATCAAAATCAATATTCATGATTTGAGAAAATGGGCTTCTGACAAGAGAAAAACCGTTGATGACAGGCCTTTCGGGGGAGGTTCGGGCATGGTTTTAAAGGTTGAGCCCGTTTACAGAGCTTTGAGAAAGATTAAAAAAGGCAAGGTTGTTTTGTTTTCTCCCAGGGGGAAAAAATACAACCAGGAGACTGCTTTTAAGCTTTCTAAGGATAAAAGGATAATTTTTGTCTGCGGAAGGTATGAGGGCGTTGATGAAAGAGTAGCGAGGCATCTAGCTGACCTGGAACTGTCGATAGGGGAATATGATTTAATGGGAGGGGAGCTGCCTGCCATGGTGGTCATGGAATCAGTGGCCAGATTGATTCCCGGGGTCTTGGGAAAGAAGGGATTTCTAAAGGAAAGGATTAAAGGAAAGGGATTCTTTGAATATCCCCAGTACACCAGGCCGGAGGTTTTTAAGGCGGGTAGCAAGAAATGGGCTGTTCCTAAGGTGCTTGTTTCTGGCCATCAAAAAAAGATAGAGACCTGGAGAAAAGAAAGAGGCAGGATTATTGAAAAGTAGCCTGTTTCTGCTAGAATATTGTTTGAGGGTAGGTACCAAAGCGGCCAACTGGGCGACGCTGTAAACGTCGTGGCTTCTAGCCTTCGGGGGTTCGAATCCCTCCCTACCCACATCCAGAGCCTTTAATGGCTCTTTGACTTTTTTTAATATTTCTATATAATACGGCCAGCTGTTTTTCAGCTGAAGACTGGAGGTTTGGAAATGGAGGATCCGGGAAAGCCCTTTTTAAGGAGGAGCTTGATGCAGCGAATGCATCAGTCCAGTGTTTTTGATGAGAATATCTGGAAAGAATTTTTGCTGGCCAATCCCACCAATCTGGAACTCTGCAGCATTGTTTGCAGAGGTTCTGTTTCCAAAGAAAGGGCCTGGCAGGAATTGGTAAGGAGGGGGCTGAACAAGGGAGATTTCCATTTCCTGTTCCGGCACCTCAGAAACGCGCATTTTGTCAATTGGAAAGTTTGGGAACTTTTCAAGCAAAGGGAAGATATATCTAGAAAAGACATTGAAATAGCCCTTGGCAACCCAAAGCTGGACAGACGTTCAAGAAAGGATGCCAGAGAGCTTCTTGGGAAGATTAAATCAGAAGAGCCTATTTCTGGGAATGAGAAGGCAGGACCCCCAAAAGAGGAGGGATCAGACAAAAATAAGAAGAGCCGGGCCAGACCGGAGGGCAAGAGTCTTCCCTGCAGTTCCCATCCTTTTGTGGTAAGAAGGAAGAAGAGGAGGCCGGCGGAAAATTTTGACCACACTCCACCCTGGAAAAAAGCAGAGGAATATTAAATCAGGCGGCGGAAACCTTCCCTTTAGCCGCTTTTTTATTTGCAGTTTGGGTCTTTTTCTGCTATCCTGATATCCAGATAGTATATATAAAATATGGGTCAAAATTTAACCATAGGAAAGCTTAGTAATTTATATTTGGATAAACATAAATCTTCTTCAGAAATTGCAAGGATTATTCAATGTTCGGAAAACAAAATAAATTACTGGTTGAATAAATATAGGATTAAAAAGAGGACCATAAGCGAGGCCGTATATTTAAAATGCAATCCCAAGGGAGATCCATTTACAATTAAAAGCAATCTCAACCGAGATGAGGTTAAATTAAATGCTGTAGGTTTGGGAATTTATTGGGGAGAAGGAGATAAGAGCCCAAATAACACATCAATTAGAGTAAGCAATACAGATCCTTTTCTAATTAAAAAATTCAGAGAATTTTTAAAAAAGATATACAAAGTTAAAAAGGATAAAATCCAATACAGCCTAATTTTATTCAATGATATAGATAAAAAAATTGCTGTAGAATTTTGGAAAAAAGAATTGAAAATAAAAGAAAAGCAACTAGGTAAAATAATAGTAATTCCATCCCAGGGAAAAGGGATGTATAAAAATAAAAGCAAGTACGGAGTTTTAACAATAATATTTACGAACAAAAAGTTAAAAGAAAAAATTTTGAAAGATATCAAAAAGTTGTAGATCGGTATGCCTGGGTAGCTCAGCTGGTAGAGCATGCGCATGGTAAGCGCAAGGTCGGCGGTTCAATCCCGCCCCCAGGCTCAGGGAGTTTAAGCAGAACAAATAAAGCAATATGGCTACAAAAAAACCATTCATAAAACTTCAGTGCCAGGGATGCAAAAGGGTGAATTATTTCACCCATAAATCCAAGGAATTCGCGGAAAAGAAGCTGGAAATGAAGAAATTCTGCAAATTCTGCAAGAAGCATACCTTGCACAAAGAAAGCCGACGTTAGGCACACGATTTCTCTTTGAATTTGAGGATATTATTACCCCTACGGCTAAATACACCCCCTTAAAATTCCCCTAAGAAGAACATCCAGCCCGGAAACCCTGCCTCGCGGCAGGGTTTTTGGTGGACAAAATATCTCAGAAATGCCAAAATTAAGGTGGTTTTTAATTACAAATGAAAATCAAAGACCTGCCAAAAGTTGATAGGCCAAGGGAAAAACTAATCTCGAAAGGTCCTCAAAATCTGAAAGACGAGGAGCTTTTGGCTATTCTTTTGCGAACTGGCCGGGAAGGGAAAAATGTTTTGGAGGTAGCCAAACAGGTTTTAAGTAAGCATTCTAAAAAACGGCTTTTAAAATTGACCTACGAAGATTTGGTAAAAATCAAAGGGATAGATTCAGCTAAAGCCTGCACAATTTTAGCTGCTTCAGAGTTGGCCAAGAGAGCTATGGAAGTAGGGGAGGAAACCTTACCGATTATCAAATCTACCAAAGATGTTATCGCTCAGGCGGTTTATATGAGAGACAAGACCCGGGAACACCTAATGGCAATTTTTCTAAATGCTCGAAATGAGATGGTCTATAAAAAGCCGATGTTTATTGGCACCCTGAACGCCAATTTGGTCCATCCACGGGAAATTTTTGCCGAGGCCCTAAAACAAAACGCCGCCTCGGTTATTTTGGTCCACAACCACCCCTCCGGTGACCCGGAACCCTCTCAAGACGACCTCGAAATCACCAAAAGAATCCAGGAAGCCGGCAAAATAATGGGCATAGACGTCCTGGACCATATTATCATCACTAAGACCAAAGTATTCAGCTTTAAGGAAAAAAAGCTTATTTAAGGTAGTATTTCCAGTTAAAAGCGGTTGACACTTGACAACCGCTTTTAACTTGCTATAATGGTTTTATATGGCTAAAGAAAACTATATTTCTACCAGAGACTTGGCGCGACTATTAGGCGTGACGCGGCAGGCTGTACAAAAAATGCTAAGGGGGCACAGGGAAATTCGCATTAAAGAAGTTGGCGGTGGCTTTCTTTACGAAATTGATTCTTTACCCGAAGAGATAAAAAAGAAGATAGAATCAGCGCGCACCGAGGCGGCAGAGCAGTTAAAGTCGCTGAAGCCATCTCCCGGCAAAGATTTAGATTTTGAAAAAGAGCTTTGGAAAGCGGCCGATAGATTGCGAGGCAATATTGATGTTTCAGAATACAAGCATATTGTTTTAGGCCTTATTTTTCTAAAATATGTTTCTGATGCCTTCTACCAAAGAAGAGAATTTTTAATGGATCGGACAAGCGATCCCGCCAGTAAAGAGTTTTATGTCCCCCGAGAAAGTGCTCGAAAATTTATCATTGAAGATAGGGATCAATACAAAGGCGTCGGAATCTTTTTTATTCCGGAAAATTCTCGCTGGGAATTCTTACGCAATCGGGCGATGCATTCTGATATTGGTAAGTATATTGATGAAGCGATGGAGGCAATTGAAAATGAAAACCCCAAACAGTTTAAAGGAGTATTGCCCAAAATCTATACTAAAGCTTCTCTTGAAAGCCACGTTCTTGGGGAGTTGATTAATATCTTTTCAAAAATTCAATTTACTCACGATACCGATAAAGAAAAAGATATTTTGGGCAGGGTTTATGAATATTTTTTAGGCCAGTTTGCCTCAGCCGAGGGAAAACGGGGCGGAGAATTCTTTACCCCTCGTCCAATTGTTAAGCTTTTAGTTGAAATTCTTGAACCTTATGAGAGTGCCCGCGTATTTGACCCTTGTTGTGGAAGTGGAGGAATGTTTGTTCAATCAAACGAGTTCTTGAAGATTCACCACAAAGATCCGTCAAAAATTGCTTTTTATGGTCAAGAATTAAATTTAACAACTTGGCGACTTTGTAAGATGAATTTGGCAATTAGGGGAATAATGTCCGATAACATCATTGGTGGGGAAAACTCCTATTACAACGACAAATTCCCAGATTTAAGAGCAGATTTTCTTTTAGCCAATCCTCCTTTCAACGCTGACTGGGAACCAAAAAGGCTAAACGAGAAAGACCCGCGGCTTAAATACGGGATTCCTCCGAGCGGCAACGCTAACTTTATGTGGATTCAGCATTTCGTTCATCATTTAGCGCCAAATGGGATGGCGGGCTTCGTGATGGCAAATGGTGCTTTAGCGGTTGGCGGCAGAGAAGGAGAAATTAGAAGAAAAATTATTGAAAATGATTTGGTAGATGTAATTATCGCCTGTCCAGAAAAGCTTTTTTATAACGTTGCGCTTCCTGTTTCCCTTTGGTTCACCACAAGAAGCAAGAAAAATGGCCGGTTCCGAAAGAGGGGAGAGGAGACTCTATTTATTAATGCCAGAGAAATTTATGAGCCAATTTCAAGAAAACAAGTAATATTTACTGATGAACAGATACAAAAAATTGCCAATACTGTTCGTGCCTGGCGAGGCGGGAAGGGATCTGAGAAATATAAAGATATTCCCGGATATTGTAAGTCGGCAACCAAAGAAGAAATTGCCAAAAATGGCTATGTTTTAACCCCCGGCCGATATGTTGGAGTAGCGCCAGAAGAAGATGATGGTGTACCGTTTGGAGAGAAAATGAAGAACCTAACTGGCGAATTAAGACAATACTTCAAAGAAAGTCAAAAATTAGAGAAAGAAATTGAAGACAATTTAAAGAAACTCCAATGAATCAAAAAGAGGTTAAAAAATTTTTAGAATCTTTTATTCCAAAACGTGAACGCACGATAGTTATTGTTGATTTTGGAAATGTGGAGAAGTGGAAAAATAGTTTGAATTGGCAGGTTGGCATTAAACAATTAGCTCAGCTTGCTAAAAATTTTTCTTATGGAAAACAATTTTTAAGAAGATTTTATTACGGTGCTGATTATGGTCCGGACGAGAAATCGCAAAATATTGTTAATTGGTCAAAAGCGATTTTAGATAAGGCAGAGATGAATCGTTTTGAAGTAGTAGATAAACGTGTTAAATATATTCACAACCCAAACAATAAACTTGGATTCGACAAAAAATGCGATTTCGACGTTGATATAGCAATCGATCTTATAAAAGAACGAGATAATTATGATACAATTGTGCTTTTTTCTGGAGACGGTGATCTTATGTGTGCAATTAGGTACTTAAAAGAAATATATGGGAAATCGTGTATAGTTTTTGGTGCCAGGGACCATATTGGAAGAGAGGTTTTCGACGCGAAAAATGACGGGGTTATAGATGATATTTTTTATGCTGAAGACTTTGAATATAGATTAAATATGCGCAGATTCTGGCACTAAAAATCAGAAAACCGCCCTTGCGGACGGTTCTCGATCAAAATCTGGTAAGCCTAAAGCTTACACCTTAATATTAACAAACCTATACCCCTTGTCAAGAGGTCTGCCAGTGGAAAAATTGCACCCCACAAAAGCGAAAATCCCGCTTTTGGCGGGACCGCGTGATTAGTAGGATTTCTCCTACATTTACACTGTAGCATAATCAAGATTAAAAGTTATCCACAAGTATGAAAACTATATCAAAACAACCTAAAAGTCAAAAAGAAATTTCACAGTTTTTTCAGTGTTTGGGCGAAATTTGGCGAGATATAACAGCTATCGAATTTTTGATGCGCTGCGCCATTGCAAAAAAGAAAGGAGAAATTAAAAAATTTCCAAAACCTCCATACACAAAAGGAAGGGTTTATGTGGATTACCCAAGATCTTTTTCTATTGGCTATTTCGCAGAAGTCGCTGGTGAATTTAATAAATACTTTCCGGAAATCACTATTCCGCAAGAACTAATAGATTTAAGAAATGCGATGGCTCACGGATTGACCGCCGAAATAAATGGCGGGGGCATTGCAGAACTTGTAAGATTTAAAAAAGTAAAAGAGGGACTCAAAGTAGAATTTAATATGGCGTTGGAACCAAAAAGAATTGCTCAAATCAGGCAATCTCTAAAAGAACTTAGAGGCTATATTATGAAAGAGTGCGACGACAATAAGGTATGACCACAAAAACTAAAACAACTTGGCGGAAGGTGAAGTTAGGAGAAGTGGGTAGAGTTGTAACTGGCAAGACGCCTCCGACGGCAGAAAAAGAGTATTTTGATGGCGATTTCCCATTCATTACACCAACAGATATAACCGATTTTAATATAAGATATAACTATAGCACAGAGAGATTTCTTTCCAAAAAATGGTTCAGTAGGGCAAAGAACCTATTAATTCCTAAAAATTCTATATGTTTTGTTTGTATTGGTTCAACAATTGGAAAAATCTGTTTGGTAAAAGAAGATTCATTTACAAATCAACAAATAAATACCGTCGTAGTCGATCCCTTAAAAGCAGATTTTAGATATATTTATTATCTTTTAAGGAATAATCAAGGAAATATTATCAAGGAATATGGAGGGAGCGGTGTGGCAAAACCAATAATAAATAAAAGCACTTTCGAAAATATAGAATTTTTAATTCCTCACGATGTAAAAGAACAAAAAAGAATTGCGGAGGCACTTTCTGTTTTCGACGATAAGGTTGAGTTAAATAATAAAATTAATCAAAATTTGGAAGCAATGGCGCAGGCAATTTTTAAGGAGTGGCTATCAAAAAATCAAAAATCAAAAATCAAAAATCAAAAAATATGGAAAGTTAGCAAAATTGGTGATTTAGTAGAAATTATTTCAGGATACCCATTTTCAAGCAGATTATACAATAAAAAAGGTTTGGGTGTTGTAACTATAAAAAATGTTCAGGACGGAAACTTTATTACTACTTGTGACTCTTTCATCAGTGAAGAAACTATACCGAAGAATATAAACCCGGAATGTCGCATTCGTGATGAAGATATACTTTTATCTCTTACCGGTAATGTTGGTCGTGTTTGTTTTGTTTATGGCGGAGAGTATTTACTAAACCAACGGGTAGCCAAACTGAAGCCAAAAAATGAGAGAAATCGCGCTTTTTGTTATTTCTTATTTAGACAAGGCGCAATGCAAAATCAGTTGATAAATATGGCGAAAGGAAGCGCACAGCCAAATTTAAGTCCGGTGGAGACGGGAGAGATAATGTTTACAATACCACCGCGAGAAACTTTAGACAGATTTAATGAAATCGTAGGCCCAATTTATAAACGGCTTATACAAATCAAAAAAGAAAATCAAAAATTAGCATCTCTCCGCGATTTGCTTTTGCCAAAGTTAATGAGCGGGGAGGCAAGGGTATGAAATATTTTAGAGCAAGGCATAATTTAAAAAATGATTATTCGGGCTATCAAGAAGTCTCGTTTTCTTTACGAAATAGGTTAAATACCGCTTGCCAAGCGTACATTGCCCACGGAATGATAGGCGTTGGGCAAGAAGGTCATTGGATTCCCGCAAATGAATTGGAACACGAACTTTCGCTCAATTTAGAAAAAAGACACATTGGAGAGATTATATTAACTGAAAGCCACGATTATGTTTTCGAAGCAATAGAGATTTATTTGGATGTAGTAAAGGAATCCGCTCCCTACAGACACGATGTTCTACCAGAGATTCAAAGGGCCTTTGAATTATCCGGTAGTGTTTATTATGTTGATAATAATGGCCGAATTAATTTAAAGATAGATGAAAACCTTGCTAAAGATTTAAGGGAAGCAGAAGAGATACTCTCCGCAGTAAAGACATCTTATGAGTTATTTTTTGAAACGGTAGGGAAATTGATGTCCAGAAAAGATGAACCAAAAAATATTGTAAAAGATATTTTTATAGCACTCGAGAATTACTTAAAAGAAAAAACAGGTAAGAGCGATTTTGGGGAAAGCGTTTCTTATTTAGAGAAACAAGGACTAATAAATAAAATTCAAAAGGGATTACTTGATAAAATTTACGCATACAGATCGGATGCTTTTGCGGTAACTCACGCAGGAGGCTCGGAGAAGCCAGATGAAATAGATAGTTTATGGTTTTTAGAATCCATTGTGGCTCAACTGAAATTTATAGATAGAAAACTAAAGCAAATAAGTTAGAGGTAACAAAATTTATGCCCCGAAAACTCACCGAAACAGCTTTAGCTGAACAATCAGTGATTGACTGGTTAAAGGAGCTTGGTTATGAGTATAAGTTTGGGCCGGATATAAGTCCGGGTGGTTTGGTTCCGGAAAGAAAAGACCCGAGAGAGGTAATCTTGATTGATAGACTGAAAAGATCGCTGAAAAGATTAAACCCGGAACTTTCTGATAAGATACTTGATGAGGTAATAGAAAAACTCACTACTTTTGAGCACCCGAATTTAGAAATTGCCAATAAAGAGATTTATAAAATGCTTACCGAGGGAGTCAAGATAGAAGTCAGAGACGAGAAAGGAGATTTAAAGGGAAAGATTGTTAAAATTTTCGATTTTGAAAATCCCCAAAATAACGAATTTTTGGCAGTTAATCAATTTACAATTCAGGGGATAGAAAAAGTTAGAAGGCCGGATTTAGTAGTATTTATCAATGGTATACCCTTGGCAATTTTCGAATTGAAAAATCCGACTATAGAGGAAGCGACGCTTCGCACCGCTTTCGACCAATTACAGGATTACAAAAAAGATATTCCGGAGATTTTTCAATATAATCAGATTTTGGCAATAAGCGACTTATCAGAAGCACGCTACGGCACCATTTCTTCTCCTTGGGAATGGTTTAAGGTTTGGCGAGGAATTGAAGCCGAAGATGAAAAATTAAAAGGGATGTCCGAGTTAGAGGTTTTGGTAAAGGGGCTATTTCAGACGAGAAGGATTTTAGATATTGTTGAAAATTTCATTGTTTTTGAGGCAGACAGCGAAAAAGAAGTTTCCAAATATACAAAGAAAATAGCTCTTTATCACCAGTATTTTGGGGCCAATAAAGCCGTTGTTTCTACACTCAAAACGATAGCTCCGGAAGCTAATAAAAAAATAGGCGTGTTGTGGCATACCCAAGGAAGCGGAAAGACCCTTTCGATGGTTTTTTATGTCAATAAAGTAAAGAAATTAACAGCATTAAATAGTCCGACTATCGTGTTTTTGACCGATAGGAACGATTTAGACAATCAGTTCTTTAAAACCTTTTTAAGAACTGGCTATGCGGCTTTGGCAAAGCAGGCTGAAAGCATAGAAAACTTGAAGGATAGATTGAAAACTGCCGGAGCGGAGTTGATTTTTACCACCATCCAGAAATTTGCCGGTGAAGATTTTGAAATTCTTTCTAAGAGACACAATATTATTGTCATTGCCGACGAGGCACACCGTTCCCAATATGCCAAACTTGCTGCCAACGCCAGAAAAGCACTGCCCAACGCTTCTTTTATGGGAATTACTGCCACCCCTATCAGTTTAGAAAATCGCGATACGCAATTAGTTTTTGGAGAATATATTAGTGCCTACCCAATGAGTCAATCTATAAAAGACGGCGCCACTGTCCCGATTTATTACGAGGGCAGATTAGTTCCTTTGCATTTAACTGATATGTGGATTGACGAAAAGTTTGACGAATTGATGGCAGAAGTAGATTTTGAGGCGAAAGAATCTCTGAAAAGAAAATTCGTAAACTTAGAAAGAGCGGTAGCTGCCCCCGATAGACTGCAAAAGATAGCCAAAGACATCCTGAATCACTTCAACAGCAGGGGGTTAGAAGGGAAGGCAATGATAGTGACAATAAGCAGAAAAACAGCAGTAGAAATGTATAGATTAATTTCGTCATTAGAGGGAGCTCCCGAAATGGCTGTAGTTATTTCAAAGCCAGAAGAATACAAAGACCAAATTCAAAAAGAAATTCGGGCTGCTGAGATTGAAACAAGGTTTAAAACCCCGGAAGACCCATTGAAACTGGTTGTTGTTTGTGATATGTGGATTACTGGTTTTGATGTTCCTCATTTGCATACAATGTATTTTGATAAACCACTGAAAAATCACAGTTTGATGCAGGCGATAGCGAGAGTAAATAGGGTATTCAAAGATAAGCCCGGCGGTTTGATTGTTGATTATATCGGCATTGCCGATGATTTAAGGAAGGCCCTAAGCATTTATGATAGAAAAATGAGAAAAGAAGCCTTAATACCGCTTCAGGATATAATTGATAAAATGTTGGAAAAATATGATGTGGTAAAGTCACTATTGAGCGGTGTGGACTACTTAAACTGGAAATATTTGGAAGGAGAAAAATTGGCCCGACTTTTCCAAAATACAATCAATACAATAATTAGCGATCCAAAGACTGGGAGGATTGATGAAAACCGCAAAAGCAGATTTTTAAAAGAATCCCTGCTTTTAATTCGTCTTTTTGCTTTTGCGATGCCTCATCCCGAAGCATATAAACTAAAAGACGATATAGAATTCTACCGAAAAATAAGAAGCGCTTTAATAAAGAGATTGCCGATTAGAGGTGGCGTAGATTTCGGCCCGAAGGTCGAATCTACTATTAAAGAATTGATTTCCAAGAGTATTGCCGCCGAAGGAATAATAGATATTTTTGCCCTAAAAGGTAAAGAGAGGCCAGAGGTTTCTGTATTGGACGAAAAGTTTTTAGAAGAGATTAGAAAAATTCAATATAGAAACGTTGCTATTGAAACCTTAGAAAAACTTCTGCGTGACGAAATTACTTTAAGGCTTAGAAAAAATCCATTTAGATTTAAAACGCTTTTGGAGTTATTAGAGAAAATCATAGAAGATTATGAAAATAGGGTTATCAGTTCTGCCAAAATAATTGAGCAATTAGTGGAACTTGCAAAAGAAATTAAACAAAAAGAAAAAGAGGGAATAAGTTCGGGCTTAACTGAAGAGGAGCTCGCATTTTATGATGCCATCGCCTCTGGCGGAAAGACAGCTTTAAGAAATGGTGAAATTAAGGATTTAGCTCGTGAATTAGTGAAGCTCGTTAGGAGGGATTTAACGGTTGATTGGACCAACAACGAAGTTATTAAATCAAGGATTAAAGCGAATATAAAAATTTTACTTATAAAAAACAATTTTACCGAAAAACAGATCGAACAAGTTACTGATTTAATCTATAGACAGGCAGATTCTCTATACCGCGATTATGTGCCCGTCACCGCCTATTAGTTTTTAAGACAAAGGATTTAGGAGATTAAATTTATGATTGAAATTTATTTTGATGGCGCGTGTGAACCAATTAATCCGGGTGGTACCGCAAGTTATGGGTGGGTTGTTAAAAAAGATGGCAAGACTATTGCTAAAGATGCCCGGATTTTAGGTTCTGGTGATGGGATGACAAATAACGTTGCCGAATACGCCGGCCTTATTGAGGCGGTGAAAGCCATATCTAATTTAAATGCGGGAGAAAAGATAAGAATTTGTGGTGATAGCAATATTGTTTGCAATATGGTTGCTAAAAAGTGGGGATGGAAAAAGAAAAAATGGCTACCACACAAAAAGGCTCCTCATCTTAAGACATTATTAGATAAAACTCTTAATCTATTAGCTAATTACAATTACGAAGTTAAATGGATACCACGCGAAGAAAATGAGGAGGCCGATATACTTTCTAAAAGTGTACTTATAGAGGCCGGCATAATAAAACCAGATTTAGAGATTGAACAGTGTCCGAACTGCAATGGAAAACTAATGGTGCGTAACGGAAAATTTGGTAAATTTTATGGATGCTCAAATTATCCAAAATGTAGATTTACTAAAAAATAAATGGAAGACATTTTTAAAAACCCACAAACGTTGGCGCACGCCGTAAAAGACATTGCCAGTGTTGATTTGACGCCGCGGCCATATAACCGTTTTGAACCAGACAAGACAGTCTGGTGGCTTGTACGTTCAACCGACTGGCCAGCATATAAATATGGGAAGCTTTTCTTTGATATGGGTAAAGAGATCCCCGGCGACCCAGACAATATATATTGCGGTTTTTATATTGAAAAAGGGTTAGATCCGGAATTGAGGAAGCTTTATCCACCGTCTTTAATTATGGAGAGGGATTGGTTGTGGAGCGAATTTATTGATTCAATTTGCCAAAAAGATAAAAAAGTATACTCAATTCTTTCCACTCTTGTTTCTTCGCCATTCGATGTTTTCTTAATGGTTAAAACCAGCTTTTTTCCAACTGAGAAAGCAAGTTATTTTGATACGCCGGAGAACTTCCTTGCTCAAAAAGATGACTTTAAATCAAGCCTTGCTCTTTTCTCCATCGATAAGGCCCTTGAATTAGCTATTAAACATAAAGAAATTAATCCTCGCAATCGCGACGTGGCCCAATATTTTGAGGCCGAGATTGTCTCCGAAAAACAATTATCCAATTTGGCCTCAAAAATATTAGCAGTGCCTCAATTAAATTGGTTATGGTTTGATTTTGGTATCGGCGTAGCCCTGCCCAAAAGACAAGATATAATTACTCCGGCAAAACTTTGGAAGAAATATTTAGAACCTTGGGCCTCTTGGTTGCGAAAATCTTAATTAAAAGACCATATTTACAAATTAACTTAAAAATAGTAAAACAAGCCTATGAAAAGAGAATTTTAATACTATGAAAATTACCCCAACAACCCATACCGTAGGGCAATTTTTCCATAATCCTACAGAACAATTTTTTATACCAGCGTATCAACGAAGATATGCGTGGAGAGATTCCCAACTGGACGCTTTATTTAACGACATTAATCATTTAAAAGATGGCGATACTCATCTTTTGGGGACGCTTGTACTTTTAGCTGATATCCATACCCCTGACATTAACCGTTTGGAAGTGGTGGATGGGCAACAGAGAATAACCACATTATGCTTGCTTCTTAAAATCTTGCGTGACAATTTTGTTGAAAAGAAAGAATACACAGATAAGGTTATGGAAATAAACAAATACCTTTCTTGCGAAATGGGCGATAAAAAGGAAAGAAAATTGGTTTTAGGAGATTTGGATGCTGAGGACTACGAAAAAATTATGGACAATAAAATCGGAGTTGAACTTGAAAACGAAAGACTAAAAGGAGCTTTAGATTTCTTTAACGAGCGAGTAAAAGCATTAGGAAAGGATATGCCGAATTTTTATAGAAAACTGACCAACCAGGCAGAGCTGATCCGGCTTGATATAGGGCAAGCAAAGGATGCTTATAAACTTTTTGAAACAATAAATAATCGCGGCTTGAGATTAAGCGCGGCCGACATTGTAAAAAATTTTTTGCTTGGCCACGCTTCCTTATTAGGCGACGATACGCTTAAAGAAGTAAAAGGAGAATGGCGACAGCTGGTTTTGGAGCTTGATAAACTTGGCTACTCGGATATGGATAGATTCTTTAGGCAATATTTGATGGGCAAGATCAGGTTAAAAGTTCCCAAGTCAAGATTAGTTGAGGAATTCAAAAACTACTACTATTTGAATGTTCAAGAGGCGCAACAGCTTTCCGATTATCAAGCACGTATAGGACTCATTGGAAAAAAAGGTGGCCGCAGACGACAAGAGACCAGCGAAGCAGAGGAATACGATGAGAACGATACAGAAGATATAGCCAAGTTTAATCTCGAAACCTATCAACAGAAAAAGTTAGGAATAAAATCATTCGCCACCGAACTCAAGAAACACGGAAAAATATATCACCTTCTAATAAAAGCGGGGCACGAAAACCCTAAAGTTGCCAGACGATTAGTAGCGCTAAGAAAAATTGAGGCGTTACCGGCGTATACTTTTTTGGTAAATCTTATGTGGCGCGGAGTTGATGAAAAAGAACTTATCAAAGTTTTGGACTTAATAGAATGCTTTCTGTTACGAAGACAGGTCTGCGAATACAGGACAAGCGAGCTTGACGATATTTTTCCACGTCTTTGCGCTTTATCTCAAAAGGATACGAAAGATATAGTCAATAGAGTTAAAGAGGAACTTATGGAAGATTATCCAAGAGACGATGAGTTCTTGGAAAAGTTTCCCTATTCAAATTACAGAGGCGCTGAAGAACGCGCAAAATACCTTCTTTCCCGAATAGAACTTCATTTACAGGGTGACTCTGAAGAAGTGGATATTAGAGGTGGACGAGAAGTGCAACTGGAACATATAATTCCGCAAACTATATCCGGCAAAAAGGCAAGAGAGGAAGAGGGTGGAGATTGGCTTAAGTATCTTGGCGGAGAAAGGATCGGAAAAGATAAGGTTAGGGAACTGCACAGAAAATATCTAAATCGCATTGGAAACTTAACTATATTGGCTGAGAAGCCAAATATCCAGGCGTCCAACAACCCCTTTAGGGCCAAGGTGAACGAATATAAAAAATCCGTATTCCAATTGAATAAGGATTTAGTGGATAATTATAGAAAGTTTAAGTTCCACGAAGTAGACAAAAGATCAGACTGGCTGGCCAAATATGCTGTCAAAATTTGGAGATTCTAAGTTGTTCTAATTAGAAAACTATGCTCACCAAGTCGGATTTTATGAATTACATCGAGTGCCCCATATATCTGTGGCTCTCGAAACATAGACCAGAACTAATCCCAGCAGATACGCTCGAAAAAGAGCGTATTTTTGCGATGGGCAGGGAAGTGGATGGATTAGCCAGACAGCTCTTTCCGGGTGGCATTGAAATCCAAGAATATAACCACGAGGGGTGGCAGAATACCAAAAAAGCAATAGCAGATGGTGCAGAAATTCTATTTCAGCCGACAGTTGTCGCTGATCCTCTCACGTGCCGGGCAGATATTCTTACGAAAAGTGCGAAGGGCGATAAATGGGATATTAACGAAGTAAAGATGGCGACGAGAGTAAAGATAGAGTACCCTTACGATGTTGGATTTCAGCGTATCTGCTTCGAAAATGCCGGCATAAAAATTGGTCGTACCAACTCGATTCATATTAACAGAGATTATGTTCGGCACGGTGAAATTGAGCCAGATAAATTACTTATATCAGAAGACATTACCAAACAAGTTAACGAAAAGTTATCAGAAATAAAAGAAGAGATTGAAAAGGCGCTCGAAGTTTTGAAGTGGGCCAAGAAGCCCGATCTGCGCCTACTCGAAAGCTGCACTAACCCTAAAAGCTGCGATTATATAAAATACTATTGCGAGGGGTTCCCGGAGATACACCAGATTGCCTCGAAGATTCCAACAAAACATCTTTTAGCTCTGCTTAATCGAAAAGTATTAAGCCCAGACAAGATTCCGGCCGTCCTTCTCGAATCAATCGGTTATGAACCCGAAGTTGAGTTTGCAAAGATAGATGGCCTGGCTATTCGTCAAAAACTAAATGAACTTAAATATCCATTGTATTTCCTTGACTACGAGACGTACGCAGCGGCAATACCGTCCTTTGACAGCACGCGGCCATATCAGAATATTCCATTTCAGTATTCATTGTTAATAAAAGAGAAACCTGCTTTTTCCATTGGGCACAGAGAATTTCTGGCGCGCGAATTCAAGAATCCGGTGCCGGCTCTTCTCTCGCAACTTCAAGGTGATATCGGCCGACAGGGAAGCATTATCTCTTGGAATGCTTCTTTTGAGAAAGGATGCAACGAAGAGATGGCCAGGATGGAGCCGCGGTTTGCTGATTTTCTGAAATCCGTAAATGAGCGGATATTTGATTTGATGCTTATCTTCAAATTCAAGAATCATTTATATGTTAATAGTACATTCCAGAAAAGTGCTGCCTTAAAGAATATTCTTCCCGTACTTTGTCCTGAACTTGCCTACGATTCTCTTGCTATTCAAGATGGCGGCGAGGCATCGGCAAGCTGGCCGATTCTTACAAGCGGCAACACACCAGAAGATGAGAAATTGCGGCTTGCCAAAGATATGCTGGCGTACTGCAAACGAGATACCGAGGCAATGGTTGGCATTCTAAATCGTGTGTGTAAAGATATAAACGTGAAGATATAAAATGCTTTGCCGCCGATTAAGTGATTAAAAATTTTATGGACGAAGAAGAAACCGAAGAAACAAAAAGAATAATGAAAGAGCACGGCTTGGATAAAGAGCAGGCCGAAAAAGTTCAAGAAATTATGGAAGCGGAGGGGATTGACGAAGAAGAGGCCGTGGAGATTTTAGACGATTATTAGAAATAATCAAAGTTTAGGCCAAATTGGGATATGGACACAAAAACTCTTATCATTGGCTATAAGCCCCTTGAAGATTATAGTACTTGTAAGCCCTCTCAGATAAGGGCCGATAATTATTTTAAGAATTTGTTAAAGAAATTTGACCTCGGGGAGTTGCACTTCGTTGATTATGGAGACTATAAATCGTCTCTGGATGCTTTAAATCCGATTATTGGCATTGTTTTTGATGAACATACCGCCGAGGAGGTTCAGGATTACAAAAAAGATATGTTTTTATATCTGACGGATAGTCCTACTTCAGTTTTTCGGCGGAAAAAAGAGCAAAGACAGAAACAGAAAAAGCAGGTAAAAATTTTTCAGGAAATTGAGGGACTGATAGAAAAGATCAGGGAAGAGGACGAAGACAAACAGGAGATAATAAGAAAAGTTGCTGGTATGGGTTATAAGGAGAAGTACGAAATGATTCAGCAGATGCTTATAAGCGGTAAACCAGACCCTGTAAACAAGGCCTGGGAACTGCTAAATAGCAATGATGTTCACAAAGATTACATTTGGATGCGCGTTAACTTAATAGGTGATTGCTGGCGGGCAGCAAGCGCCAAGCGCAAAGAAGAATTTCTAACAACAGCTATGGATCAGCATATTAAGAGTGGTTATGCCCGGCAAATAGAAAATTTAACCGATGAAGATGGCATAGAATACAAACAATATGTAGCCCTTTATCCTGACGGCACTGATTCTAAGTATATTCGCCTAATTCCTATTGCTACAGATAAGATGGACAAGTGGGCCTATGAAAACCTATTAGAAAAATATAACACACCCAACGGCCCCCAGGCATTATCGGAAGTGGGTCGGGTAAAAAAACTCTATAAAAAACACCAGGCAAAACAAAATGGCCAGGAATGAGAAACTCATAACTATGAATACTCTTAAGGGATGTTTTGATACAATTTTGCGCGGTAATAAGGATGACAGTCGCTTGGCCGCCCGCAGGGTAAGAAAATTGTTATACAGTTCGCAGAGTAGCCGGGAAAAATACGAGGATATTAAAAACCTCGTTAACTGCGCGCCCATCGAGTACGCTAAAATTTCCGAAGAATGGCGGCAAGAGAACTTTGCTGTCGCAGTCTCGGTCATTTACTTTTTACACGGCAGAGAAGAACAGCCCGATTTTCTTTTTCCTTGGTTTTTTCAATTACTTCAACACCACAATGGTGTTATCCGCTATGCGGCCGTGCGGATGCTTACAAATGAAATTGGCCCCCTGACTTATCATATTCGTTGTCCTGGCGATAAGTCGGACAAGTTAAAACCCGAGAAAGCTGATAATATTTTACATTCTCTCTTTGCGAGTCTAAATGGATTGTTGGCCGCTCTGTGGCAACCGAAGTATAGAAGATACAAATATATTAATTCTCTTCCGGCAAGCCCATATAAGTCAGTACAAATGGTCTTGGCTGAATTAGAAGAAGACTGCGGGCAAGAATACATAGACCATTTGGCTGATTTTACGAACCGCTATAACTAAGAGCCTTCAATAGGGAAGTTTTTTTCAAGCCATCAGGGCTTGATTTTGTTTTGATAGACTCGAACTTTTGGGAAATGTTTGGTAAAATGGAAACAGAGTGTCCGCAAGGACTACCCTTAGTTTTATTGAATTGATATAATACATAAATGGATTATCCATCATTTACTCCTACCCCACCTATTCCTCCCGAGGGAAAACCTAAATCAAAAAAGTTAGTGATTCTTGGTTTGGTTGCAATAATAGCCATTGTAGCAGGTGGCTTTTATTTTTGGTCGCAGAGGGCTCCTGAAGTTAAACCGGAATATAGTCAGATTTATCGATTGGTGCCAGAGAAAATATCACAATCAGCGGCAATCGCAATTCATTTACCGGTCTCCATTGATAAGGCCATTGCCCAACAGAATGTTAAATTCAATCCGGGAATAGAAGGAAAGTGGTTAACATCGGACGAAGAAAAGGTAATTATCTTTAAGCCAAAAGAGAAATTAAATTTAAACCGCTATTATTCGGTTCAATTAACCTACGCCCAATCACCAGAGACCACCATTGAAGCTGATTTTTTGGCAGTGGAAGATCCGGAGATAATTGCCATTTTCCCCAAGGAAGGTTCTGAGGCGCCCGAGACTTCGGAAATCACCATAGTTTTCAATCGACCAATGGTGCCCCTAACAACGCTTGGCTATTTAGAGGAACAAGATGTCCCAGTAGAAATAACGCCTTACACAGAAGGAAGGTTTAAATGGATTACCACCAGAAATTTACAATTTATTCCCACAGAAAACCTGCAGAGGTCATCGCATTATACGGTCAAAATAAAGTCAGGTTTGGTTTCAATGGACAATTTGGAAGTAAAAGGGCAGGAGAGGGAATTTATCACCCGAAAGTTAAGGTATCTTAATTTAAGCCAGGGAGAAACTACTTTCAGCCAACCCATTTCCATTTATTTCAATCAACCGGTAGATTTAGAGAAAACAAAAAGAGAAATCACTTTAAGAAACGATACCACTGGAAGAGAAATTCCTTTTGTTGCCGAATACGCTTCAGAATCGGAAGAGCAATCAAGTGGTGGAGGATACGGAGTAGAGAAGGTTTGGAATTTCGGAAGCAAAAATATCAATAACTTAATTGCCGGAATAGCTGATCAATTCAGCATTCAGTGGCCCCTCGGTGGTGAAGATCAAAAAGTGCCCGAAGGCGCAAATCAATCAATAATTCAGATTTATCCCCAAGAAGACAGGTTTGGCAGGGAGAAGTTTTGGGATTTTGAGAATAACTATTCTCTAACTATTCGCAAAGCTTATCCAGCCGAAGGAGACATTATTTTAGACGAGGGCCGAAGTACCAATATTCAGGTGCCCAGCATTATTAAAGAAATTACGGCTGAATCCGAAAGAACCAATTGGGCAGGCCCTGATTTTTTTGATCCCCAGGGGAAATTGTGGGTTTCTTTTTATGAAGAGGTTAATTTGGATAAATCCAAAATTACAGCTCCAAAATTAAAAGATATTGGCTATGGAGAGAAATGCAAAGATGAAGAATTGCAAATCTCCAAAGACGTCGAATGCGAAAAAATCCCGGACAAAGAAAGAATTTACCTAACTTTTAAGGGCGAAGAGATTGGCCTGGGAGAAAGGTTGGAGGTTAATTTTGAAAGGATCGTTAATGCCGACGACTTAACTATCAATAAAGAACCAATTAAAAAATACATTGTTTCTTACCCCGAATTTAAGATTTTAAACACGCAGCCAGCCAATAATTCGGGCGGAACAAGTCTTACTGATTTTGTCTTTTGTAGTAATTCTCCTATTGCGGCTCCCGGCAGGGAAGATTATGGAAAATATCTTAAAGCAAATTTAGATTATGAGCTAACCTCCTGGGCAAATTCTTATAAAGTTACTCGGTGGTATTCGGGCGAGATATGCGGGGTGGGCCAATTTCGGACCAATATTAGATATGGATTAATGCCCTTAGCTGACTATTCTTTGGAATTTAATTTAGAAGATGTTTTTGGCCAGAAACTCACTCATTCCCTGCGATTTGCCACTGGCCAGATGCCCAGTTACTATTTGAATTTTTACCATCTCCAGGGCCGCTATAATGTTACTTCGCCCCAAAAAACTACACTGACTTTTGCCGGGGAAAATATGGAATATGTCAATGTGGAAATTTGCAAGCTGGGAGCCAAAGATTTCCTTTATTATATTGAGCAAAAACCTAAATATTACGAAGGCCCCTGGGCCGTATCCGGCTGCCAAAAAATAGTTAAAGATAGGATTGAATTACCCGAACGTTACTGGCTTAAGAATTATTTCAAAGTAGATCTTAAGGATTACTTTGGCGAAACACCTGTCGGCCACTACATTTTAACTTTTTATCACCCTAATTATATAGAAAGATGGGGTAAGACCCGCCAACTTTACGAAAGAAGTTATTTGGCAGTTACTAATTTATCTGTAGCTGAAAAGAAAATCCAGCCAGAATACGCCACCTACGGCACCAGGGAACCCCTAACCGCTTCGCAACTGCAAGAGCTCAATAATCTTTACTGGGTAACTGATATTTCAAGCTTAGAGCCGGTTTCCGGAGCTTCAGTGAGCCTTTATCGGAAAAGTTCCGGAGAATATTTTAGTTTAATTTTTGCCGGCTCTTACAACACTGACAATCAGGGTCTTGCTTTTACTCCGGTGCTTTACGACTTGAAAGGGGCAATTATCAGCAAAGGCGAAGACAGCACTATTATTCCCAGTCAAGAAAGCAGGTTGGAATGGGTAAGTTATGCTTTTTCTGCTAAAAAGCTTTACCTTTATACTGATAAACCCATTTACCGACCCAGCCAGGAGGTCTTTATTAAAGGCATTTATAGATTGGGCTATGACGGTGATTATGAAATTTACCGAGATCAAAAGGTTAACTTGAAAGTCTATAACAGCAGAAATGACGAAATTTTAAATAAATATTTAGAAGTCAATGATTTTGGCACCTTCAATACAAAACTCGTTTTGGAAAGTGGAGCTCCTCTGGGTATGTACAGAGCTTGCGTTCAAGACTTTAGCTGTGTCTATTTTGATGTTGAAGAGTATGTGCCGGCTCCCTTTAAGGTGGAAGTTAAGACTGACAAAGAAGAATATATTTCAAAAGATACGGCAAATCTAACCATAGAGGCTGATTATTACTTTGGGGTGCCGCTGGAGGGAGGCGAGGTAACATATACAATTTCGTCGCAGAATTATTATTTTGACAGGTATTCTGACGGCTACTTTGATTTTGGAAGCCGCTGGTACTATTGGCCGCCGCAATCCTACGAAGAAAAATTCCTCTTAAAGGGCAAAACTGCTCTTAGCGCTCAGGGCAAAGCAGAAATTTCTCAGCTATTCGATTTCCAATCCTTATTTAAAGATAAAGAAGATAGAAAGAGCAAAATCATTGTAGTCGATGTTACCGTCAGAAATCCTCAAGGCCAAACAGTTTCCAGCCAGAAGTCTTTCATTGTTCACGCGGGCGACTTTTACTTAGGAGTGCGGGCCGATAAATCATTTTTAGCCAAGAATGAAAAAACCAATCTCAAAATAAAGTCGGTTGATACCCAGGGCGAAGAAACCAAGGTGGGCAATGTTTCTTTAAGTCTCTATAAAATAGAGTGGATTTACAGCAAAAGACTGGGGCCGGACGGCGGCTATCATTACACCTGGGAAAAGAAACGAGAATTGGTTAAAAATTATAATTTCAACACCGATGGGCAGGGAAATTATGTTCAGGAAATACAAATATCCGAAGAAGGGAGCTACGAAGTAGAGGCTTGGGCTTACGATAAAAGAAACAATTTAGTTTGGATTACCTATAATCTTTATGTTTATGGCGAGAGAGCAGTCAGCGTCAGACCAACTACGGATACCACCTTAGAAATTGAAGCTGCCAAAACTAATTTGAACGTAGGAGAGGAAGGAGAAATTATCATTAAATCTCCATATTCGGAAGCCAAAGCTTTAATTTCCATTGAGCGTGGCAAGATTTTTGACTACCAAATAAAAGACATCAAAGGCAATCTTTATAAGTACAATTTCACAGTAAAAGAAGAATATCTGCCCAATGTTTATGTTTCGGTTCTTTTAGTTTCATCTAAGCCAGAGATTAAATTTGGCAAAGTAGAATTTAAAATTGATACCGAGAGAAAAGAGCTTGATATAGAGGTTAAATCCAACAAAACTCACTATTTGCCGGGAGAAGATGTAACTTTGGATATATTAACTAAAGATTATGCAGGGAGACCAGTTCAAGCTGAGGTTTCGGTGGCAGTAGTTGATTTGAGCGTTTTGGCGTTAAAAGGCAATCCCAAGAAGAATCCTATAATATTTTTCTATTCCGGTTTTCCTTTGACTGTTTCTACTGCTTCAAACATTAAAAATATTCTAATAGAGGCTGAAATTCCCACCAAAGGAGGCGGTGGGCTGTCTCCCGAAGCTTTGGAAAGAAAGAAAAGGGGCGTCTTTAAAGAAACCGCCTTTTGGCAGGCGGTAGTTAGAACCGGTTCTGACGGGAAAGCCCAAGTTAAATTTATCTTGCCGGACAACCTAACTACCTGGCAAACTGAAACCCTGGGTCTAACTAAAGATACTAAACTTGGAGTTGATTACCAAGAATTTATCACCAGAAAAGAGTTAATGGTGGTGCCTTTAAAGCCTCGGTTTGTGGTGCCGGGAGACATTTTCCTTATCGGAGCTAAGATATTTAATCAAAGTGAAGAAAAGCAGAAATTAGAGGTAGAATTTACCAGCCCGACTTTAGTTTTGAAAGATGATAAAGAAAAGAAGAAAGTCATAATTGACCCGAATAAAACCGATACTGTTTATTTCCAAGCGCAAGCCCCCAACCAAATTGAGATGGGAGAACACGTCTTTGTGCTTTCAGCAAAAAGTAATGAATTGGAGGATACGGTGGAAATGTCCATTGATATTACCAGAAACAACACCTATGAAGTTACAGCTACCGCCAACTATACTTCGGACACAATCAGCAAAGAGTACGTTTTCCTGCCAGATAACGTAGTTAAAGACAAAGGCGAGCTTTCTATAAAAAGCAGCGCTACTTTAGCTGTTTTCCTTTCCGATGCTCTAAATTATCTATTAAAATTCCCCTACGGCTGCTCAGAACAAATTGCCAGTCGTTTAGATGCCATTGCCATTGTCCAGAGAGGTCTTAACCTACCCAATTTAGCTGATAAATTTAAATTAGAAAAAATTAAATATCAAGATAGAGAATACACCATAGAGGAAGTGGTGGAGATAGGGTTAGCCGAACTTTATAACAATCAGCGAGGGGACGACGGATTCTCTTATTGGGAGAGAGGGGAATCTAACTTTTATTTGACCCTACACGTGGTAGATACTCTCTACAATCTTTCTTTGGCCGGGTTTGATATTAACCAAAACAGTTTAAATAGAGCGGCAGATTATCTTTACAGTAAAATCACTACCGATTGGCAAATATACCAAAACAAGGATAACGTTATTTTAACTGCCCATACTTTATCTAAATTACCGAATTTTGCTAATCGCTCTATTCTGACGCAAAAAGTAATTGAGATAGCCAATAATGATTTATTTATCCACGACCAGATAAGCAATGCCTCGCTGGCTTATTTGGCGAATTTGCTGACCAAAGGATTTGACCCGTATTTAAAAAACAAAATCTTTGCAGTTTTAGATAACAGAATTGATATTGATTCGAGGGGAGCTTTTCTGGAAACGGGCAATAATGTCATCTGGCGGTATTATGAAACCCCAATTAAAAATACGGCCCTATATTTAAAAGCCCAGGTTGCCGTAAGATCAAATAACCCGATTTTAGACAAAGTTTTAAGATGGCTTTTGAACAGCCGCAGCAAGGATGGAGCTTGGGGTTCCACCAATAATACAATTACTGTAATCGATGCTTTGACCGATTTTCTCCAGTGGAAAAGAGAAACAGAATCAAATTTCACTTTAGATTTGCTTATTAATAATGAGAAGGAGGGCAGTTTTGAATTTAATTCAGAGACAATTTTAGAACAATTCAGAAAAGAAATTGCTTTACAGGACCTTGAATTCAATAAAAATAACACCATTTTATTCCAAAAGACAAATCTTAATGATTTGCCCAATAATCTCTATTACGATCTTTCCTTAAAATATTATTTACCTGCAGAACAAATTCCTCCCAGAGACGAAGGATTCAGTATTACCAGAGAATTTTATAGCTTAGATGATAAGAAAAATGAAAATCCTCTCGGAGAAGCTAAGGTGGGAGAGGTTTTAAGGGGTCATATACAAATAACTGTGCCCGCTACCAGAAATTTTGCGATGGTTGAAGATTATATCCCTGCCGGAATGGAAATTGTTAACCTGGAACTAGCGACAGAAGAAAAGTCATTGAGATTGCAAGAAACAGAATTAAAAGGAAGGGAATTCACCCCAGATTTCGAAGAGATCCGCGATGACGGGGTATTCTTATACAAAGAAAATCTGGAGCCGGGAGTTTATGAGTTTGACTACTATGTCAGAGCATTAATTCCGGGAAAATTCACTCACTTGCCGGCTGTGGTTTCCGAGATGTATTTCCCCGAAAACTTCGGCCGAACCAACGGAGGCTACTTCGAAATTAAGTAAATTATGATTTATCTAATAATTTTAAGTCTTATCACTTTTCTTCTGGCATTTGCTGCAAAATTGCTGATTACTTATTTTCTCATAAAATTCTTTAATCGAAAAAACAGCTTTTGGTCTATCTTTAAACCAATTCTATTATATGAGGTAGGCGTTTTTTGCTTTTTTATAATTAAACCTGCTTCCTTAATTTATGTCATAACAATAGTAATTCCTCGTATTTTTCTATTTCCTTTATATTTTCTAATTTCAGTTGTTCTTTTGTTCCTCATTTTTAAATTCATAATGCAGAAATTTTCGCTGCTGAATTTTAAGAAGTCTTTGATTGTTTTCTTGTTGATGTTTTTGCTAATAACTCCCGCCCTTTCTTTTTCTCGATCAACTGCCGAAGTTAAAATAGCAGAGAAACTACCAATATCGGTCGCTGAGCAATATAATTTTCAAGAAATGATGCAGCAATTTTTCTTTCAATCCTATACCTTAAAATCTTCTTCCCAAATGATATATGAAAAAATATACAGACTAAATGACATTTTTTTAGAAGAAGAACTTTTGAGGGAATTGCGAAATTTTATAATAACGTGGCCCTTCTAAAAGTATGGAACAAGATGTTTTTCATAAAAGGATAAAACTCGTAACGTTTCTTATGATAGTAAGCGGTATTTTGCTTTTCTGCGAATTTATTCTCATTGCTTTGTTATTTAAGACGCAATTAAACCAAACGGTTTCCAGTCAATACAATATTTCTTGGTTTGTCCTTGCCAATTCCGAAACCTTATTAATCGCCGGTTTGCTTATTTTATTCGCCTATTTCCTTTTAAAAAATAAAAAGTGGGCCTGGTTCGCTGCGATGGTTTTATTATTAAAAGAAGTTGTCGCTGGCATTAACTCGATCCCTTTACTTTTTAGTTTTTCTGATCAGATATCATTTTTAAAGGAATTACAGGTTACTACGTCAGTACCAATCTTTACTTTTTCTATAGTCGCTACAATAATTTCTATCTTGATTTATGTTTCAGTTTTAATCTCATTAATTTTTCTTATTAAATACAGAAAAGATTACTGGCAGATCGTCTCATAATCAATTATTTTGTAAAATTGCACAAATATTATGTTTGAGGGGATTAAAAATGGATGGGATCTCATAAAAGATTCTATTCGTGTATTTAACCATCATCCAAAATTTCTAATACCTCTGCTCATCGTCTGGTTGATTTATGGTCCTATCATTCTTTATTTAGAGTATGGTTTTAATTGGGACGCGCTTTCCACCAGCCAAGTTTTTCTGTTTATTTTTGGAATAGTTTTTCTTTTCGCTTTTTTGCTTGCTTTTTCTTGTTCAATGCTTTTGGAACTGATCGAACAGCTGGAGTCGGGGCAGAGGATGAGTCTATCAAGGTCATTCGCGCACACTTTAACTCATAATGCATTTAAAATAATTCCCATAGTCATTATCTGGACAATTATTTGGTTTATCTTACTTGTTCTTCAAGCTTTATTTTCCAAGGCAAAAGAAAAAGGCAAAAGGTCTTTTACGGCAGAAAATGCCGCTAAAACACTGGCTGGCTATGGGAGCTTTTCTTTGTCCCGTGCCTTTTTTGAAGCAATAGAAAAAGGAGTCAGAATGATCGTATTTCTTATTCTCCCCGCCATCGCTTGGGAAAACCTTAGCTTTGGCAGGGCCATTAAAAAGGGGATAGCGGTTTTCAAAGCCCATCTTTCAGAATTCGTGACTGGATTTGTTTTGACTTGGGCGGCGGCAGTAATCATTTTTCTTCCGCCAGGAATATTATTTTACATTGCCGACGAATTGGAGGTAACATTTCCAACGTGGGTTTGGGTAACAACAATCATTTATATCGCTTTTGGTTGGAGCTATTCCATATATCTTGAACAAATGTTCACGGCTGAACTCTATTTGTGGAATTTGAAGTGGGAAAAGCAAATTGAAGAAGAAAAAAGACTCGGCAAGCCTCTATCAAAACTTAGGGACGTTAAAAGACCATCCGTTCTAGACGAAACCCCAGAATTGCTAGAAAAATAAAGGAAAAATTTTAAATTTACATAACTAACTATATGAAACAAGCCTTTTCTAAAATTTGGATTATAGTTATTGTTTTTGTTTCTGTTGGCGGAAGTATTTTCCTTTGGCCTAAGGATTGCGGAAAATGGGCTATGGGCCCCATTATCCAAGGCGCGACATTCACCGAAGAATGTGATTGCATTGGTTTTAAGTATAGGCCATCTCGTCTCGGCGGAGGTCCAATTTACTGTTACGGAATCCCATTTTCTCGCCATTGTTACGAAAACTATGGCGAAGGCAGAGTCGAAGTTTCTTGCGAACAAATCTGGAAAGAGGAAACGCCGAGAGGGGAACTCCCAGAAGAGAAGTGGATTGGGACATATGAGTATAGTGAATTTGCGCCCCCTAACCAAACCTGGTTTTATACTTTTGAAGTTTATAGATCGGTAGATCAGATTAAGGCCTGGCTAGTTATTGATGGCTTTCAGACACAGGCTCGGATTCAAGCTTCGGTCCAAGAAAAAGATGGGAATTTAGACGTTATTTTTGAAGGTTATCGTCCAGAGAATATTGGCGAACCTTATCAACAAGGGGATTTGCTTTTCAGTCTTGAAAAAGTTTCCGATGGAGAATACAAAATTCTATGGAATAAGTTGCAGTCAAACTTAAAAGAACCCGGCGTAGCAGAATTTAAGAAATTGGAGCAATAACAATAATTAGTTTAAAATTTTATGAATCAAAAGCCAATAATGCCACCCCCTCCACCGCCACCTAAACAGCGGAAGGTAGTAACCATTGTAATAATTATTACCTCCATAATGATTCTGGTGGCTATTTCGCTAACGGCGTGGTTTATTATGAGACAGCAATCTCTTTACGGGGAATTGCAAAAAATTGGGGAAGAGGCAGGATTGGGAAAAGAAAAAATAATATCAGCTGATGAATATATGCAGAAAGCAGAAATAGAGCTTGTTGAGGTTAAAAAATATTTAGAAGAAAACGACTCAACGGAAGTACAAATACATACGGCCAAAGCATTAGAATATGCAAGCTCAGCCACAAACTTAGAGCCTCAAAATGCAGAAATATGGTTCCGGCGAGGCAATATTTACTGGGAGATTAAGGATATAGCCGTAGGAGCAGAAGAATGGGCCCTGAAGAGTTATCAAAAAGCTCTTGAATTAGAACCAGATAACTCACTTTATCGTCAAAAAGTAGAAGGATTTACCAAGTAGAATTTATTTATGTTAGATAAAAAACAACACTATCTTCAAATCGCCCTAAACAGTACCCTGGATGAAGCCCAGAGTATTGTCAACCTCATTCCTTTAGATAAGAGAATTATTATTGAAGCTGGCACTCCTTTAATAAAGGCCTATGGAGTCAGGGGCATTAGGGCAATAAGATCTTATTGGGAGGGAAGATTTTGGAGTCCGCAGCCAGGTCTTGAAAGTTTTAAGCTTTCTGTGGGCGGTCCCTGGTGGCTGAGATTATTGACGGAGGTAGGAAAAAAGCCAAGAAAAATTGAAAAGAGAAACCCCGAAGAAACCACTTTCACTCCCTATATTGTTGCTGACTTAAAGTGTATGGATAGGGGGATGAGAGAAGTGGAAATCGCCAGAGAGGGAGGGGCCAACGCTGTCACGGCTTTGGGACAGGCCCCCATTGAAACTCTGGATGCTTTTATTGAGAAATGCGAAGAATATGGTTTGGACGCTATGATTGATATGATGAATGTTGATTTTCCCTTAAATGTTTTACGCCAATTAAAAAAAATCCCTGAGGTGGTAGTTTTGCACCGAGGGGTAGATGAGGAAGCTTTTAATCCCGAAAAAGAGATCCCTTTCCACGAAATTCAAAGGATTAAGAGTAATTACGATATTATGATTGCTGTGGCCGGGGGAGACACTTTTGAAGAAGCCCGGCGGGCTATTTTTAACGATGCCGACATTGTAGTGGTTTGGAAATCTTTCTATGAAAGCTCGGCCGACACTGCCAAACTCGCCCAGGAATTCCTAAAAGAAATTAGATAACAGGTAAATTCTTCTTCAAACAAAAACTCCTTAGTAGATAAGGAGTTTTTGTGATTGGTAATTTTTAATGCCGTTAGGTATTTTCTATTTATTTCCCCTCTTTTTTCCTCGCTTCGACCAATGATTTTAAACCCTCTAAAATTTCTACCGGCAGGGCAAAGATGATTGTTTTTGACGGGTCGGGTTGAAGCTTGTCTATCGTCCCCAGAGTTCTTAGAGATAGGCCGCCAGGGACTACACTAAGGATTTCTGCTGCTTTTTGTAAATTCTCGGCCGCCTTTACCTCTCCCTCGGCTTTGATAATAATGGCTCTTTTTTCTCTTTCGGTTTCGGCTTGGGCAGCCATTGATCTTTTCATTCCGGCCGGCAGTTCAATGTCCTGCATTTTTATTGCCGTAACATCGATCCCCCAGGGATCAGTTTCCACATCCACTACTTTTTTAATTTCTCCGGCAATTCTTTCTCTTTCAGTAAGCAGAGTATCAAGCTCAACTCCGCCGACAATATCTCGCATAGCGGCTAAAGCATACTGAGAGGTCGCGTAAGAGTAGTTTTCGATTTTCAAAACCGCGTCCTCTGCCCTTACCACTCTAAAATAGACAACAGCATTAATTCCCACCGGCACATTATCTTTGGTTATTGCCTCTTGGCGGGGTATATCAGCGGTCGTAATTCTCATATCCACCTTCATCATTTTTTGGATACCATTCATAATCCAGCGTAGTCCCGGATTGTAAGTTCCGGTGTATTTCCCCAAGGTAAGAATTACTCCTCTTTCGTATTGATTAATCACCCGCAGGCCGCCTAATCCAAAAACAACGAATAGAAAAATTAATATTCCCCAAAACCACATAATAAAACCTTTAAATTTAGTTAAAAGATGACTCGACCCGCATCACCTCGCTTATATTATATCACGTGCTATAATAAAATAAAAAGGTCGATTCGAGGTTATTTAAATGAAATAAATTGCAAAGCGTATGGCTAATCAACAATTACTTGATTATATCAAACAGCGGTCGCAGCAAGGAAAAGAAAGAGGGGAAATAAAACAAGAACTTTTAGGGGCTGGCTGGCAGGAAGCAGATGTCGAAGAGGCGCTCAATGTAATGTTTCCGCAAACCCCGGTTCAGCCGCCAAAACCTTCTTTCCAGCCCCCTCCGGCGCCTCCGCTTCAGCCTCAAGGAGGAACCTGGAAAAATGTCTTAACTATTGTATTTCTGATTTTACTTCTGCCAGTAGGGTTGATATTAATGTGGACGATTGCCAACTGGTCAAAGAAAGCCAAGATTATTATTACCGTAGTATTGTTGGCAGCATTAATTCCTATCCTTATCATTGGTGGAATCTTTGTCTCAACAGTATTGGTATCTATGGGCGGAGCCAGAGAAGCGGCCAGAGATGCTGCCAGAAAAGCAGATATGCGCCAGATAGTTACTGCTCAAGAGATGTATTGGTCAATGAATGATCAATACTATCAATCAGTGAACTATCCTGTCAGTATTCCTAATTTTATGATGGAGATGCCCACTGATCCGAAAACCGAGGGTCCCTACGGTTGGGTTGATAACACCGGAAACAACCAAAAGTTCTGCGCTTTTGCTGATTTAGAAAAAGATGGCTATTATGTAGCCACCCACGGAGGGAATGGAGAGGTTACGAGTGAGCCTCGCACTATCTCTGATTGCGAAAAATTTTCAGGTTTTTGGAGTTATTAAGATATTAAAATACCAGCCATATAGTAATTGCTGCGGCTGGCAGTAAATATCCTATGACCGCCATCATAATAAATTTGACTTTGGTGGCGGTTTTTGGTGGTTCAAAATAAGGGTCTTTTTTAAATCTTTTTAAATCTTGATAAAGAAGAAAGCCGAAAACGTGAATAAAAGGAGCGGTAACCAACCCCGCCAAACTTCTTCCAATAAAAGGGATAAAAGAAATAATCATACTAATCCCCATCACCATTAGAGAAATCAATAGTTGTCTCCAAAAGACTGTCCACCATTTTCCGCTCACTAATTGCTTACTTCGGAAAAGGGCATTTGTTCCTTTTTTGTCTTCGGCCACCAAAATATATAAAGCCAAACTGAACCAAATTGCTAAGATGATTCCCGGGACAAAAAAGAGTAAAAATGAACCCAACACCAATAGAGTTGATAAAACTGAAATCCACCAATAAGAGATTATTTTATGCCAACCTCTCCTAAAAGCCTCTTTAATCCCTATATCTTGTTCTTTTTCTTTGATGGCGCAGAGTAAAGATATTTGGGCCCAGACTCCGGCGATAATAAGAACTACAAAAAAGACTAATCCCAGCCAGATTAAAATCAACAAAAGCACAATATTGTCCAGAGGGATTTTTGCTATCATCCCAACGAGGCTTAAAAACCACCAGATTATCGTTCCAACCAATCCCAACAAAAAGGGAGGAAGCATTATTCCTACTAAAGTCCAGAATTTGTCTTTATAAGCTTGAAAGGCCCTCTCTAACAAATCCCCGATTCCCGGCAAAACATCCATTTCCATCAATCCTAACTCCTGAAAGGCTCTTTTCGTCTCTTTCTCTTGCCAACCGGCCCGCCCTAACTCCTCCCAAATTTGGTCTTTTGGGTTTCCTCTTTCTAAACTTTGTTTAATATAATTTATGAGTTCTTGCTTCATAATTTAATTATAATATCTCCATTTAAATATTACAAATTTCGGGGATAGACGGTATAAAAATTTGACAAATTGAGAATAATATGCTATAATGTAGTTACAGGGAAATATAAAAATATAGGAGGGAAAAGTGAAGAAAAAAATAGTTCTTTTTGCAGTGGCGGTGGTAGCGGTAATCGTATTGCTTGTTCTACTTCTGGTGCCTTCGCCGAAGGCAGTGGTGGCTTCAGCAACCATTCCCGGAACGACAATGAATTCGGGAGACTCAGCCATTATCTACCGGTTTGCGGTGTCGGCTGAGAGGGCTGATGTAAAAATAGAGCAGATCTATTTAACCTTTAGCCAAGGCGCTTCTCTAACCAATCTCTGTTTCTACGACGATAGCGGCAATCAGTTACCGGGAGCGTTCTACTACAGCTCAGAGGGAATGATTCGCTATTGGCCCGGCTGGCCATCCGAAGCAAAAATCACAGTCCCCGAAGGTACAACCAAGATTTTCAATCTTCGAGGGAACGTGACCGGACAAGGCGCAGTGTCAATCCGTATGGAAGATATGACGCTGGCGAAAGGTTCAGTCGAAGGACTCCCCACAGTTACCATTACCCTCACAATCAAATGATGACCTAAGTCATTGTTAAGGGGCGACCGTCAGGCCGTCCCTTTAACATTGTTATTTTTTTCTCTTGATTAATCTCTGCTTTTAGGATTTTGAAGAAAATTTAGAAAAAGGAGATTAGCTTATTCGTTTATATAAATAGTGATTATCTCTTGAGGGCCACCGATACCCTCAGCGCTTATTTGATATTGACCGGCTCTTTGTGGAATAAAAATGTAATCTTGGCCTTCGTCTAAAAATTCTTCATTTATAAACCATTTTACAGATTCTTTGGCTTCCAAAATGATTTTGGTGTCTTCTTCCAAGAGAAAGACGTCTCCATCGTGAGGGTGTAAAATCAGGGTTAAATCCCGTTCTTTTAAGACATTGAGATAGTTCTCATAATTATCGCCCGGCAGGCCATACTCAACAACTCCTTTTTCGTAAAACTCCTTCAAAAGATTAAATTCAAAGGGAGTTTTTTTATTGTATTCTGAGTTTAAGAGCACATCCATTGTTTCTGCCCATATTCTGCCCGCTCCCTGTTGGCCGGTAATGCCTTCCATTGTGGTATTGTCGTGATTACCGACCCAGACCCCGACTAAGAAATCGGGTGTGTAGCCAACCACCCAGCTGTCTCGAAAGTCACGAGAAGTCCCAGTTTTTAAGGCATAATTTGGCTGAAACAAATTAAAGTCGCTTTCCAGCCCAAACTGCTCAATTCCGGTTTTGCGGTCATTTAAAATTTTGTTAATTAACTGGACGTATTTTGGTTCAGCGATAATTTGACCTGCCCCGTAGGAAGCCGCAGGCTTTCCTTCGGGGTAAATCTTAAGAGGTTTTAAAACCCCATTATTAGGGAAAATAGTAAAATAGTGAGCCAAATCCATTAGATTCATTTCCAATACCCCTAAAGCTATTCCCAATTGGTAGTTATTTAAATCCTGGATTGGTTCAAATTCCAAATCTTCTTCTAAAAACCCATAAAAATCTTCCAATCCAACGTATTCCAAAACTTTTACGGCCGGGACGTTCAGGCTGTTGCTCAAAGCATAATGCAGGCTTACTTCGCCCCGGTATTTGTAGTCAAAGTTTTTAGGATAAAGAGGAAAACCAATAGCAGTGATATATTTATATTCTCTATCATCTACTAATGTATAGGGTCTTAAGCCTTTTTCAAACGCCTTTAAATAGATAAAGGGTTTAATAGTTGAACCGATTGGCCGCGGCTCTTGTAGCATATTAATTTGATAGCCCTCGGCAAAATAGCTGGGGTCGGGAGAGCCAATTAAACTTAGTATTTCATTTTCTGGCAGTTTAATAATTACCACTGCGGCATTTTTAGCGCCCCTAAATCTTAAATCTTCTATATTTCTATCTACAGTTTGCCTTATTTTTTCGGTAAGCTCCTCATCAATAGTTAATTGATGAATATTGGAGGAATCGTTAATTAAAGTCCGAAGCTCAAAATAAGATTTACTGGAATGAGAATACTTTTGCGCAGTTAGATTATTTTCAGTCGGACTGGGAATTGCTGCTAAAAGCTGTAAGATTTGATCGTCAGTAAGCATATCCGGCGAAACACCAAAATAAAGCTGGCTGGCTTCTGCCAATCCCTGAGCTTGATTACCAAAGTAGATCGAATTTACATACATTTTTAGAATCGCTTCTTTGCTTTGATATAATTCAAGACTTAAAGTATAAAGAGATTCAATGATTTTGTTCTTTAAGGATCTCTCCAGCTCTTTTCCCAGGAGGATTTTTACCAATTGTTGGGTGATGGTGCTCGAGCCCCCTTTGGGCCCAAAACCAAAGTATCCCACGCTGGCTCGAAGTATACTCCAGGGATTAAAGCCAAAATGATAGTAAAAATATTCATCCTCTTTTTCTAATAGAAGTTCTTTAAATCGCGGGGGAATTTTATCCAAATACTCAGCCCAGTACCCTCTTTCATTTGGTTCAATAGAAATTATTTTTCCCGTTCTATCCTGCACCACTATAGAATCTTGCTTGTTATAAGTCTCTATTAGCTGTTTTTGTAAACAATAACCAACTATAAAAAAAGAGGTAAAACCAACTAATAAAATAGATGCAATAACTAAAAGCTTTCTATGATTTAGCCAATTTTTGAAACTAATATTAGGCATACCCGAACATCTGTATTTTACCTTAAAAATCATAATTTCTTAAGGCCCCCGGTTTTTTAAAAACTGATGATGTGGGTTATCCACAGGGACGAGACTTGACAGGGGTTTTTTGTGCTATAATAGAAAAAGAGGTTCTTAAAATAATTATTAATCAGTCTGAGGAAAATTCGAAACCATCGTTAGGATTTAATTCACTAATTATAATGGCAAATAATTGGGAAAAACCGCTGAGGGGGTAGCATCTCTTGGCGAGAAAGCAGTTATCCCATTATAGGTCCTGAATTAAAAAGATACTCGAATCCCAAAGCTGAGTGCTAAAGAAGCATTTCTACTTCATTTAACATTCGGTTTTGGGATTTTTAAGTATCAATGGCGGAGCAGAAATGCTTCCGCCTTTTAAGTTTAGATCAGATGGGTTCGACTCGATTTTAAAGCCCCGAGGTTTTTCGAGTCGAGCTTCGGGGTTTTAAATTTAAAATATGAATTTTCAACAAGCACCAATTAAAGATTTTGTCGCAATTCCACGCCGGATAAGAGATGATTATGTGAGAGGAGAGTTAAGCCGAAATGAACTCGACGTTTTGCTTTGGATTTGGCTTAATACTAACCCTGTTAACGGTTACTTTATGGCAGATTATAAGGCATTAGAAAGAGAATTTCGGGACAAAATTAGCTATGACAACGTGAGAAAAATTACCTCGTCACTACGCAAGAAACAAGACATCTACTTTCCGAATCACAAAGGGAGAAAGGGTTCGTTTCCCATCTATCCTGTTGGTTTTAAGCTAACCAACGGAGAAATTCAGACTTTAGACTATCTTAGAAACAAATTCTCTGTCACAACTCAATCACAACCCAAAGAACAACTGGCTACCGAACCGAAGCACAACTCGGAGGCCCAATATCACAACTTTGCAGAGCAAAAAGAGATCCTAATAAAGCGGTTTTCAATGGATAGCCAACGCCTACAAATCACAACTTCCTATAACGATAATGATACTAAGAATAATAATATAATCGATATCGATAAGAAAAAATATTTAGAAGAACCGGATAATCGGTTCGCTTACGGGGAGATAATTCCGGTTAGCAACTTTTATCCAAAAACTTATGAGGAAGAAGTGTGCTGGACAATAGCCAAGGACTTGGGAGAGAGCGATATGAGATTTCTCCTTAGTAGCCTTAAGAGATACGGATTTCACCACATAGAAAGAGTCTGGGGTATTTTTCAAGATACGCCAAAAGAAAGAATCCAAAACCAAAGAAAATATTTTAACAAACTAATTAAGAAATTAGCCAATTAGGGGCTAATTTAACCCCCTACCCCTACAAGCTTTGCTTATGCAATGTAGATTCATAAAACTAAGCGGAAAAAGATGTAATGCCCACGCGATGGCTGGGTTTGATTATTGTTTTACGCACAATCCAGAGGCGCGAGAAGATAAGAAACTGGCAATTTTAAAAGGAGGCTTGGCGCCAAAGAAAAGTGAAAGACAACTGGAGCCGGTTAAAGTACGAAGCGTTGAGGATATTTTAGTCTTGATCGAGGATACCATCAATCGGATAAGAAGTGAACCGATGACTCATCAAAAAGCTAATGCCATCGGTTATCTGTCGAATGTCGCCCTAAGGGTTTTTGAGGTTGGGGAAATCGACGATAAATTAGAATTAATTAACAGCCTTATTTTACAGCGAAAAGGTAAAGTAAAACGCTAAAATATGGAAAAAACACAAAACATCATAAAGCTGGCGCCAAATCTTTCGCCTCGAGAGAGATTCAAATTGATCTTGGCCGATTGCAATAAAAGTATAGATACCGGAGAAAGCGTTTTTAATGAGGAAGAAACGACCGCCCTTACCCAGTTTACTGAACACGCAGCCTGGAGTGAATATGCCTATTTGTGGGGATTTTTTCTGGGCAGTCATATTTTTCTCTATAATCTGATAGAGCTCGCTTGGCTTAGGTTCTTGAGAACTTTAGACCACTTAATCTGTTTCGATGTCTCGCTAATAGATAAAGGTTTGAAATCGGCATTAAAAGAATGGAAGGTTTTAATGCCGTGGGGGCCAGAGGAGTTGATTAGCTTGTGCGAAGAAGAAATTCGGGAGTTATTAAGATATGAGGGCGTAGCAAATGAAATCGAAAAAATCTTTGATGGCTCTCATCCGTTTAGCGAATCTTACCGGACAGAATTTAATGAGCGCCTCGAGGGCATTAAGGGTATTATAAAATTCCACAACGAGTTAGTGGATTTAACAAAGGATCCAAAATTAAGGAAATTGAAAATAACTGAAGTAGAATTAAGCCCCGAGGAAACAAAAGAGGGCCTCGAAATTATGAAGGATTTTGTCAAGGGATTGTGCAGATTATTGGGGGCCAGCTATGAGTACGGAGAGAAAATCGCCAATAATTAATCTTAAAGTTTGCTTAAGGATTAAGGTTGAGCAAACACAAAATTATAAAAAGGAGTAATGACTAACAAAGCATCAAAGAAAGGGGAACTCGCAAAGAGAAAGAGCAATTATGCCGAACAGAAGCCAAAAATTATTATAAAATATGAGCCAAGCCCCACTTTTGAGGATGAGTTTCTGGAATTTATCGAAGAGGTTCTTTCTTGGCCAACCGCAAAACCCGAACAAAAAAGTGGCCCTAACGCCACTCATTAACCCTCTGCTTGATACAAGAAATCTATTTTGTTTTATGTTTTTTGAGAAATTGGTTTAAGTCTTTTTCGGCAATTCTAAAATTCCTTTCGGTATATTTGATTGCCTTGAGCTTTTTAGCCTTAACGTACCGATAAACCGTGAATACGCTTACCCCCAGTTTCCCGGCCACTTGTTCGCAAGTTAAAAGTTTGTTCATTGGTTTATTGTAGTACGTCCGGAATATATGTCAAATATTGCTAATTAGCAACACTTGACAGGCCTCCTTGGTCTTTGCTATACTGAAGGTGGTGAGAACAATTACGACTTCCGAGAAGCTATTTTAATTTGTATAATTAACTTGGAGCTGGACGTAGTTGTTCTCACCAGAATAGCTTTTCGTTCCAGCTCCTTTATTTTTGGACTATGAATAAACAAAAAACAACAACATTATACTGCAGACTTTCGAAAAAAGATTGCGCAATTTATTTAAGGGTCAGCACCGAAGAACAACATCCGGAGAATCAAATAGCAGATGTTCGAAGATTTGCGGAAGCTTTGGGATATAGAGTGGTTGAAGTCTATATAGATAAAGAGTCTGGCGGATACTCGGACAGAAAGGAATTTCAAAGAATGATGATGGATGCAGAAGCGGGAAAGTTTCAGACACTTTTTATTTGGGCTTTAGATAGATTTTCGAGAGAAGGAATAAAAGCGACATTAACACACATTGAAAGATTAAAAGAAATTGGTGTTGCTCTTAAATCATATCAGGAATCTTGGCTCGATACTGCGAATGAGGGAATTTGGCAACTTTTAGTTGCAGTTCTGTCGTGGGCAGCAAAAGAAGAACTCAAAAGATTTGTTGAGCGTTCAATGGCCGGAAAAAGAACGCGATTAGCAAATAATAAGCTGATCGGTTGCTATCCACCCTACGGTTATACTCACGTAAAAAGAGATAAGGAAAAGGGGACAGATGCTTATTTTAAAATTAACCCGCAGGAAGCGAGCGTAGTTAAAAAGATATTCAAACTTTATTTGAAATTAGAAAGCATCTTTATGGTAGCTAAAAAATTATCAGAAATGGGAATAAAAAACAGAGGCAAGGGAGGCCAGCCTAAATTCTTCCATACCTCAACAGTAAAAAAAATTCTTGGGAGTGAAACCTATATTGGAAATTGGTATTATGGGAAGTCTTCTCCCTGCATTGCTAAATATCATATTAAACAGGAAAGAAAACACAAATTAACTGGGAGAAGAATGAATCCTAAGTCGGAATGGAAATTGGTTAAAATCCCGGCAATTATAGACAATAAGACTTTTAATGTGGTTCAGCAAATCCTCAAAAGAAGATATAGGCAGAACGGGAAGGAATCAAAGTTTCCAGTATTATGTAAAGGATTGATAAGATGCGTTGATTGTGGTAGACTTTATGGGGCAAAGGGGCATCGTAAATATAAAATTTATAGATGCCCGCAAGCTTACGGATTAGACTTTAACGAACCTCCTTGTCATTCAAGGTCGATGATGTGCCATAAATTGGATGCTATTATCTGGAATTTTGTAAGCGACCTAATATCGGACAAGGAAAAGGTTAAGGCGAAGCTCCGGCTTTCAGAAAAGAAAAGAGAAAAAGACAGGGCCTCAAGCCAGAGATTTTATAATGCTTTATTATCGGAAAAGGAAGGATTAAAGACAAAAACCAGCCGACTTCTTGAGCTATATTCTGACAATGAGGTTTCAAAGGAAGATTTAAAAGTAAAGTTAGCCGAAGTTAAAGAAAGAGAATTCTCCTTAGATGGCCAAATAATAGACATTGAAAGAGGGCTTAAGGAAATGGATAATATAGAGGCGATGGAGCGGGAGGTTGAAAAAATATGCGATTCATATCAAAATGGAATTAGCAGGGCTAATTTTGAAGAGAAAAGGTATATTGTTCACAAATGGATTAGGGAGATAAACCTCCTGAAAGACGGGAGGATCCTTATAAAAGCTAATGTACCACAGTTAGAGGCGTCAGGCACTATTGCTCTTTCTGTGTGCCCTGTGTGCCCAACGACAACTTACCTTGCACAAGGAAACAAAAAAGTAATTTTCAGGGGGCGTAGTGAAATGGCATCACAAGAATCTCCAAAATTCTTATTCTAGGTTCGAATCCTAGCGCCCCCGCCAAGCAAGAAATTACTAATTTAATCCATACCTATGGTCAAGAGCAAAAAAACAATATTATTTCTGATAATTGTTGCTGTTTTAGGCTTTCTGGTTTACCAGCTTTTTTTCAGGGCAGAAGCCCCTTCCTACGCCCTGGTTGAGGTTAAAAGAGGCACTGTTTCCCAGGAGGTTTCAGAAACGGGACAAATCAGGAAAGGGGACAAGATAAATGTGGGATTCAAGAATCCGGGCAGGATTGAGAAGATTTTTGCTGAAGTGGGCAAAGAGATAAAGAAAGGGGATACTCTGGCCAAACTGGAGACAGCTGACTTGGCCATCCAGCTGAAGCAGGCCGAAGCCAATCTGGCTCTCTACCAGGCCCAGCTTAATAAATTGGTGGCCGGAGCCAAATCCGAGGAAATAAAAGAATACCGGACAGCGGTGGCCAATGCCGAGACAGCTTTTCAGAACGCGCTCCAGAAGCTGGCTGACATTACGGCCCAGGCCGATGACAATTTGAATACTGCCTACGAGGATGCCCTGATTACAATCAGCAATTCCTATCTCAAGGCCTACAATGCCTATATTGCGGCGCTTGATGTCCAAAAGACATATTTCAACGGCAATGATCTGCAGACCATCATAGTGGTCGAGTCCAGGTCAGCCTTGGAAGCTTCTTTAAACAGGGTAAAGGTCTGTTCTGATTCGGCCCAGGCCAATCCTTCAAAAGCGAACATAGATTCAAACTTGGCCCAGATAAGGACTGAACTTAATCTGATTTCCAATAATCTCAGGGCCATCAGGGAGATCTGCGAGGACTTTAATTACGTCAACCTCATTTCTTCCAGTTACAAAACCTCTCTGGATACCCAGAGAAGCAATATTTCCACTGCCATTACTAATCTGGCCAATGACCAGCAGACAATTGCTTCCATTAAGCTGGACAACGACTACGACATTAATGTTGCCAGAGCCACTGCTTCTTCCAGTCAGGGCAGTTTGATTGTGGCCCAGGACAGCCTCAATTCCCTGGTTTCTCCGCCCAGGATCGAGGATGTCAACCTCTACCAGGCCCAGGTGGATAAGGCCCAGGCCGAGGCGGATATTCTCAAAAATAAAATCTACGAAGCTTCTCTGAGAAGCCCGGTTGAGGGCCAGATAACTGAAATCAAGAAAAGGGCAGGGGAGCTGGTCCAGTCTTCCCTGCAGGACAGCGTTTTTGTGGTTATACCGGCCGTGGGATATGAAATCAAAGCTGACATCTACGAGGAGGACGTGGTTAAAATGAGCATCGGCAACGAGGTTGATATTTCTCTGATAGCTTTCCCGGGCCAGAGCTATAAGGGCAAGGTGGTTTCCGTTGACCCGGCTGAAAAGATAATTGACGGCGTTGTCTATTACGAAACCATAGTCAATTTCGACCAGGTTCCCGGAGAAGCCAAGCCGGGTATGACCGTTGACCTGGTTTTTAAGACAGCTTCCAAAGACAATGTTCTGATGATTCCCCAGGCCGCGGTCAGAAAGAAAGAAGGCAGGACTTTCGTGGAAGTGCTCCGGGGCAAGGATTTTGCGGAAAAAGAAATTGCGCTGGGCCTGTCGGGAAAAGAGGAAATGGTGGAAATTGTTTCCGGTCTTAGCGAGGGGGAAAAAGTAATTTTGCGCTAATGGAGCTGATTCTGAAACTAGAAAATGTCTGGAAAATATACCAGATGGGCAAGCTTGAGCTGGCTGCCCTGAAAAACGTCAGCCTGGAAATACCTCCGGGTGATTTCGTGGCTGTCATGGGGCCCTCCGGCTCCGGGAAATCAACCTTGCTCAACATGCTGGGCTGTTTGGATTTTCCGACCAGGGGGAAAATCTTCCTTAAGAACAAAGATATTTCCTCCCTTTCCCAGGACCAGCTTTCCCAGCTTAGGGGCAGGACCATAGGGTTTATTTTCCAGGAGTTCAATCTGCTGCCCAACCTCAATGCTTTGGAGAACGTGATGCTGCCCATGATTTTTCAGAAGGTTCCTTTTCTGGAGCGGGATAAAAAAGCCAGGGAAATTCTGAACAGCGTGGGACTGGGTTCAAGGATGCTCCACCAGCAGGCAGAGCTTTCCGGGGGAGAGAGGCAGAGGGTGGCTATTGCCAGGGCTTTTGCCAACGACCCGGAACTGGTTATTGCCGACGAGCCCACCGGAAACCTGGATTCCAAGACCGGAAAAATGATTATGGAGCTGATCAGGGATTTCCAGCAGAAAAAAGGCAAGACCGTCATCGTGGTCACCCACGACCCGGAAGTGGCTTCGTATTCCAAGAAGATAATCAACATCAAGGACGGAGAAATAGCAATCAACCACCAACCTTCATGGACCAGTCAGCCTTAAAAGAATATTTCCAGATAGCAATCAGGAATTTAAGAACCCGCTCCTTAAGGAGCTGGCTGACCATTCTGGGCATAGTTATCGGAGTTTTTCTGATAGTTTCTTTGCTTTCTTTGAGCGAGGGGATAAAGGAAACAATCACCAAGCAGCTCAAGTCCATGGGCGGGGAGATGATTTTCATCATGCCCGGCTCCGAAGCCAGCCCCCTTACCATGATGATGGGAGGGGATAAGCTGGAAAAGCAGGACATGGCTGCCATTAAAAAAGCCCAGGGAGTGGACAAGGTTCTGGGCATGTCATATGCGGGCAGCGTGATGAGGTACAAGGAAGAAAGCAAGAACGCTTTTCTGGCAGGAATTTCCTGGAAGGAATCGCTGGATGTCCTGGAAAAATACCAGGGCTGGAGCTTGGCCGAAGGCAGGTGGCCTTTGCCCGGCAAGAAAGAAGCCGTGATAGGACAGCAGGTGGCCAACCAAATTTTTTCCCAGAAACTGAGGGCCAATACGGAAATTACCATCAAGGGCAGGAAGTTTGAAATCGTGGGGGTTCTGAATTCCCTGGGCAGCAAGACTGACGACAGCTTTGCCTATATTGATATGGATATCTACCAGAGCCTGACCGGAGAAAAGCCGGGCTCTGCCCAGGTGGCTATGGTCAAGATAGAAGAGGGCGCTTCTTTGAACCAGGTGGCTGAAAATATCAAGACCAGCCTCAAGGAAACCAGGAAGAGGAGGATAGGGACTGACGAGGCTGATTTTGCAGTCATCACTTCCGAGAAGATGAGCGACATTGCCGGAGGAGTGCTGGGGGTGATTCAGTTCGCGGTGGTTGCTTTTGCCAGCATCGCCATCATTGTCGGGGGAATAGGGATCATGAACAGCATGTTCACTTCGGTCAGGGAAAGGACCCGGGAAATCGGAGTCATGAAAGCCATCGGGGCCAAGAATTCTGCGGTGCTTTCCATTTTTCTTTTTGAGGCAGGCATCATAGGTTTTGCCGGAGGCATCGGGGGAACAATTCTGGGAGCCATTGCGGCCAAGGCAGTGGAGCTTTACGGACAGGCCCATCCGGTATTCTATTTCTCGGCCTCAGTTTCTCCGGGCCTGGTTGCTTTCGGTCTTCTATTTTCTTTTGCAGTAGGATGTTTGTCGGGTTTCTTTCCGGCCAGGAGAGCGTCGTTATTAAAACCAGTGGAAGCATTAAGAAGGTATGAATAAAGAAATTGTTAAAATTCCAAATCCTGTTTTGAAAAAGAAATCCTCGGAGGTTAAGGAAATTTCCGAAGAGGTCAGGAAATTAGTTTCGGAAATGATTGAAGCCATGTCTCTTGACGGCGGAGTGGGGTTGGCGGCTCCCCAGATCGGAGAATCAAAAAGGATAATAGTGGTCCAGATGGAAGAAGGTCCCAAAGCTTTTTTCAATCCAAGAATAGTTTGGAAAAGCAGGGAAAAAAATATTATGGAAGAGGGCTGTTTGAGCGTTCCCGGTATCAGGCTGGAAATAAAAAGGAACAATGAAATAGAGCTGGAATCGATGACTGAAGAAAAACAGAAAAGCAGGCAGAAATATTCAGGATATATTGCCAGGATATTCCAGCACGAAATAGACCACATTAACGGCATACTTTTCACTGAAAGGCTGAGTATTTGGCAGAAAATCAAGAGATTTTTTAAGAAAACCTGATTTTATTGGTTTTTAGCTAAACCGATACCTAAAAATTTGAGCCGATATCTGTATTCCGATATCGGTTTTTACGTTCATTTTTATCCACAACCCTTGCTTGACACTACCTTTCTAAAAAGGGAAAATATACTAACAAAAATGTTCGAAAAATTACCTTAAAACCCACTCTTTTTCATCTGAATGGCCGCTAAAAGGAAAAAAATTAAAAAAACAGGAGGGAGGCCTACTAGCGACTACATTTCTCTGCAGGAAGCCACCAAATATTGCACCCACTCGCAGGAATATTTGTCTTTGAGGGCCAGGCAGGGAAAGTTAAGGTCAGTCAAAATCGGAAGGAACTGGGTAACCACCAGGCAGTGGCTGG